>Ga0114923_10003160_pt1 | contig 11113 bp, 7 predicted proteins | sample SumtaG_FD_89578 | JGI IMG/M metagenome (GOLD analysis project Ga0114923, IMG submission 89578) | Deep subsurface microbial communities from Indian Ocean to uncover new lineages of life (NeLLi) - Sumatra_00157 metaG | ecosystem: Environmental > Aquatic > Marine > Oceanic > Sediment | place: near...
CCAAATTTATCTAATATTTTTACCTGAATTTTATTCAAAGTATCAATTTCGGCAGAATTGAAGGCCTCCTCATTAATGATTTGAAACTCAGAGGCTCCTGGAATATAATGGATTTTTTTATCTTCATGATATTTTCGTAAAAGGTGTTCTGCTAATGCACTACAGGGAATTATTGTACCATTATATTTACCTCTTAATTCCTTAAAATTGTTAACACTGATTTCTTTATCAATTTTATTAGCTATGATTAAGATGGGTTTTGTAATTTCTCTTATCGTCTTACAAAAATCTAAAGTTTCACTTTCTGACCATTCTGAAGTTAACTTATTTTCCATGTTTAATCTCTTTAAAGCTGTAATGACCTGATGATTTTTAATTTTAAGACCTGATAGCCTTTTTTGTAATTCTTGGACCATGTCTTTTTTATCTCTAGTAGATCTGGTGAATTTTGCCCAATCCTCTCTCTCAAGTATAGATTTAAACCATTGATTTATCTCATTTTCTAAAAATGATATATCTTCATATGGATCGTTTATTCCCGTTGAAACTCTATTTCCCGATTTGTCGAGAGTTCCCGTAGTGTCTACTATATGTAATAATACATCTGCTCTACTTAAATCATTAAGAAATTTATTGCCTAATCCTTTCCCTTTGTGTGCATCAGGAACTAATCCTGCAACATCTAACAGGTTTATAGGTATAAATCGAAATCCCTCTATGCATAATGAGTTTTTTGGAGTATCCTTAATATTTAATTCTTGACATACACATTTTACTTTCGCATAGGAAATACCTTTATTAGCATTTATCGTTGTAAAAGGTAATTCGCTAACTTTTGCATTTGTTAAGCAAGCCGAGTTTAAGAATGTGGATTTGCCAGAACCTAACCTTCTGATAAGGAAACTTACCAAAACTTGGCTTTCCGACAATTCCAAAAATTATATTACTCATAAGTTTAAAGGATTAAGACATCCACAATTTTTTCTATTATTTTTCAATTTATTAAAAAAAACTATTGTTTTTCTAATATAATTTTTACGAAATTATAACCTTTATTTGTTAGTTTATATACCTTAGTAGCAGAACTTAAATTCTTAATGAATTATGGTTCCTTAAACTCTTCAATTATCCCATTAGAAATCAATATTTCGCGTATTAATGATATTCATCTCTTAAATCTTATTCATTTCTCTTTTGTGAGCTTAATAAATCATTGACACATGCCTTTAAATGTTCTAAGTCTTCTTGTTCCGAATCAAAGGTAACTGGTGTCTCTGCTACTTCTGCTTTTGTTTTTAATGAGCTATTCTTCTGAGAAATTTCTTTTTTTAGTAATTGAGATCTATTCAATTCAGTGTAGTTATCAATGCAAAAATCCTTTTCCATGAGATCTGAATTATCTTTTAATGAACCATATTCAGAATTATTGATTTTTAAACTTTTTATGTTTCGATTCCTTCCCTTTTTTAAAGTATCCACTTTTTTATCCCTCCCATTAATTTTGGATATTAAAGACTTAAAAGATGTAGAGATTCTGTTTTTCTTTTCTTCTATTAATCTTTTACATTGAAATTCTAAAATATTACTGATCTTATCGTTACTTAATGAAATCTTGTTATTTCGATTGATCTCAGACATTTCTAATGATTCTCGTTTAATAAATGGAATAGATAATAAAAATGGCTCTTTAATTGAATTAACTCGAGCTAAACATTGACCTTCTTCTAATATTGATAAGTATTCCTGTTTTTCTTTATCTAGATTTAACAATTCGCATAAAAACTCTCGTTGCATATGGGTTTTAAAAACTATTAGAGCCCCACAATTTGCCAGAATTTCACGACTAATCTCAGGATGAGTCGCTATTGATATCAAACACTCACCAGTACCTCTCTGCAATAATGCAATATCCTCCAAATAGGTACTTAACTTAGTTTGCTTAGTTAAATCCTTAGGGACAAAATACTGGGCATCCTCAATTATGGTTATATGCTTTATCCCTTTAAATTTATAAGCTCCCCGTGTTATATTTCTATCCCATAAGTATTTTAAAACCATGTTTAGAAAAAATAATGCATCTGCTTTTTCACCCCCTAAGCGTATAATAGAACTTAAATCAATTAAAACATTCCTTTCAAAGAGATCTTTTGTTTTTATCTTATGTTCCGCATCGAATAAGGCTTTTAGTGAACCTAATGAAAATCGTCTTATTCTATTTTTAATACTAATAAGAGTCTGACTTAACATTGGAATATTTTTTGCATATTTTTTAGCATACGTGTCACAATAACGATAAAAGCCATCCCAACTCTGAAGGTGCTTATTTCGACATAAAATTGTTAATATCTCAACTAATACTTTCTGCATTTGAGGCGAAAATTCATTAGCATCTAAAAACTGTCCGCTTTTTAATATATCAAAAATTCTTTCTGCATGAATCTCAGGAACACTACCCTCTGGATTAAAAATATTTATCGCAAAATTCTCTCCTGGCCTTATTATTACAAAATTCTCTATTATCCTTTGTAGAAAATGATACTCTCCTTTAAATTCAACAAGTAAAAAAGGGAGCTTATGGCGGTTTGTAAAATTGAGTAAAAAATTCTGAATAAAATTGCTCTTACCTGTACCAGTAGCACCACAAACAAACATATGTTTTTCAAGATCATTCATTGATAAATAAAAGGGATTTCTTTTTTTATTCCTCTTCAAAATTCTTCCTAAACTAATTGTTCCTACTTTTGATTTTACGTGTGAAGGGAGTTCTAAGTTTATGATATTATCCTCATTTTCAAGAAAAGGAACAAAAAAGAGGATTAATGCACTAAAAAATAAAAAAGTTGAAAGATTAAATAGGATAATTGGGACGAGATACTTATCCAAAGATCTTATCATCTCCTTTGAATCATTTCCCATAAAAAAAGGCACTCCTATGATAAGAAAGAGGGTTAGCATAATAATACTTACATATACGACTTTTTTTAAGCGACTTAAAGGATAACCTTTCTTCTTATAAATATAAAAAATAATATTAATTATTAAGGAAATGATACTAAAAATGAAAAAGATCAAAAAGAATTTCAAACTATATACATTATACTCCATCTACTCCATATTTATGTAGAAAATTAAAAACATCACTAAATTTGAACGATACACAATGGGAAAAGAATTTTATAGAGATCGCCTCAAAAAACCTATAAATCAAGAGGTTTTGAATTTTTTATCTTCTTTAGAAGAGGATCTGTGGATTGCAGAAGAAGATATCATTGGTACTGAAGTGCATACGATTATGTTGTACGAACAAGAAATTCTTAATAAAGAGGAGATCGGAAAAATATTGAACTCTCTTGAGAGGATTAAAAAATCCCTATTAAATCACACCTTAAAATTAGATTATGGTTTTGAAGATATCCATCCTTTCATCGAAAAATGTGTAATTGATGAGATTGGCATGGATATTGGGGGTAAAATTCATACCGGGAGATCCCGAAATGATCAGGTCTCCGTGGATCTAAGAATGAAGATTAGAAGCGAATTAAATATCTTATCGGAGAGATTGTTAACATTTGTAGATGTCCTTATAAAAATGTCAGAAAAAACCTCCGAAGTTTACATTCCCCTTTATACCCATCTTCAGAGAGGACAGCTAGGGGTTTTTGCGCACTATATCAATAATTATATTGCTCAAATCAGCAGATCTTTGGACCGAGTTGCGCAAGTGTACCAAAGAATTAACAAAAATCCTCTCGGTGCCTGTGCCATTGGTGGGACCAGTATTAATATTGATCGAAAAAGAACTGCTGAACTATTGGGTTTTGATGGAATTGTTGAAAATTCCATTGATGCGATAAGCTCTAGAGATTACATCTACGAAACTCTAATGTGTTTATCCTTAATATCTATCCAATGTTCCAGAATTTCTGAAGATTTATTACTATGGTCAACTAAAGAGTTTAATTTCATTGAATTAGATGATCAATACTGTTCTGTATCCAGTGTAATGCCTCAAAAGAAAAATCCTGACACTCTAGAGTTAGTTAGAAGTAAGTCTTCAAAGATTATGGGAAATTTATTCACTGCTTCCCTTATGATAAAAGCCATCCCCACAGGGTATTTTATGGATTTTCAGGAATTAAAAATGTTAGTCAAAAATTCTTTTGATACCGTATTTTCAATCATTGAGATGCTAACAGGAATATTTACTACCTTTAAAATAAATGAAGATAAAATGATTTGTGCTATTGAAGAAAGCCATATTTTAGCTTTAGATATTGCTGAACGTTTAGTTCATGATTATAATATTCCTTTTAGAGTCTCTCATCAAATCGTAGCAAGTTTAGTGAGAGATTCTCAAAAACCAGAGGATCTTTTTAATAAGAAAGCCCTTGAAACATTAATTTTAAAGCATTGCAAAACGTCCCTTAAATTACCTGATAATTTCACTGAATCTATGAAGGATTACAAATCTTGTTTAGAAAAAAGGATTAGTGAAGGATCGCCCTCTATTTTCGAGGTCAAAAACACCCTCATATCTTTAACTAGAAAAACGGCTAATATTAATTCTTTATTTCTTAAAAGGCTAGAAAATCTTGAAAGAAATAAAGAATTGAGAGAAGATCGAATAAAAAAATTAATATTATAATTTTATTCGCTTTTACCTATCCTTAGTTTATTAATCTTTCGTTCTAAGGTCCAAATTTTAAATTCTATTTCCTAATTTCGTAAACTTTTTTAATTTTATGACTTAGAGATCTATATAAATAAAATATTTTTTATAAAAACGAAAAAAGTGGAAAAAAATGTCACAATTATCAGGAGTCCCCATAATCATCCTAAAAGAAGGGACTGAAAGAAAGCAAGGGAAAAACGCTCAAAAAAACAATATAGCAGCAGCTAAAGCGGTAACTGAAGCAGTTAGAACCACCTTAGGACCAAAAGGTATGGATAAAATGCTTGTCGATTCATTAGGAGATGTGACCATAACTAATGATGGGGCGACCATTTTAGATACCATTGATGTGGAACATCCTGCAGCGAAAATGATTATAGAAGTTGCTAAAACTCAGGATAAAAAAGTTGGAGATGGCACCACTACCAGTGTAATCATAGCGGGCGAACTATTAAATCTAGCACAGGAATTAATGGAACAATCCGTTCATCCCACTATCATTATTAGAGGATATAGAAAAGCGCTTCTTAAAAGTAAAGAGATCCTAAAAGAACTCGGTACTCAAATTGATGAAAATGATAAAGATACATTAATTAAAGTAGCGAAAACCGCAATGAATGGTAAATTAATTGCTGGAGCGAGAGATCAGTTTGCTGAAATAGCTGTTAAAGCAGTATCTCAAATAAAGGAAGTTCGTGGAGACCACAAGATGATAGATTTGGATCAAATTCAGATCATTAAAAAGGAAGGAAAAAGTCTATTAGATACAAGTATCATTCAAGGTATCATCGTTGATAAAGAAATTGTCCATCCTATGATGCCCAAATCAGTAAAAGATGCCAAAATCGCTCTTATTAGTTCTGCTCTCGAAGTTGAGAAGACAGAGTTTGATGCCGAAATAAGAATACAAACCCCCGATCAAATTAATAAGTTTCTCGAAGAAGAATCAAAGATGCTCAAAAGTCGTGTCGAAAAGTTAAAAGAAGTTGGAGTTAACGCGGTATTTTGCCAAAAAGGCGTCGACGATAAAGCTCAAAACTTTCTCGCTAAAGAAAATATTATTACCATCCGAAGAGTCAAGCGTTCAGATATGGAGAAACTAAATCGAGCAACCAAGGCAACAATTATAAACAATATCTTCGAAATCACCTCTGATGATCTTGGTTATGCAGGAAAAATTGAAGAGAAAAAAATTGGAGACGATAACATGGTCTTTGTGTCTGAATGTGCAGATCCTAAGGCAGTAAGCATCTTAATTCGGGCTGGAATTGAACATGTAGTGGATGAAGCGGAAAGAATGATCCATGACGCACTAAGCGTTGTAAGGGCTGTGATTGAAGTCCCCTATATCTTACCGGGTGGCGGGGCTTCCGAAATCGAGCTAGGAAAACGCCTAAGAGCATATGCCCGTTCAATTGGCGGGAGACAACAAATGGCTATAGAAATTTACGCTAATGCACTTGATATCATACCCAAAACATTAGTAGAAATGCGGGCTATAATCCCGTAGATTTGATAGTAGAATTAAGATCAAAACACGAAATGGAAGATGGAGCGTCATTTGGAGTAAGTATTGAAGAAGGAAAACCAGAGAATATGTTAAATCTCGGGGTAGTAGAACCTCTATCGATCTTATCTCAAGCAATTCAATCCGCAACCGAAGTTGCTTCTATGATTCTAAAAATTGATGATGTGATTGCAGCTTCAGGATTCTCTAAAGGCGGCGGCGAGGATTAATCTTTTTTTTTCTAATTTTTTTATTCTCTATTTTTTTAGTTCATTAATTCTAAAAAACTCAGGTCCCCACGAAAATTTGGAAAGAAGCAATTTAGCATGACGTTCAAATCCTAATATATAAAGAGCCGCAGCTAATGCTTCCGCAGAACTTAATTTCTCCCATTTTCCATAATTAACTGGATTTACCGCAATTAAAGGGGGCAATTTACGACTTTTCTCGGTATTTTGTTTCTTAATATTAAGAAAATTTTTCCATGAACAATCAATTACTATTAAGCCCTTTAAAACTACGGTATCTAAGTCATTTGAAGATAGTTCTATTTGAGAGAATGGATTTAAAATTATCGCGTCCTTCAAAGCGCCTTTGATTTTATGAATAATCTTTAAAAAATTGAATTTCTTTAATTTCAAGGAGGTACATTTTTTAGGATCACACTCATTATAATGCAAGCAATAAATTTTAGGTATGATATCCATGGACTTTAAATCATGCATAGTACATCCCTTGAACGATCTGTTAGCAGAAATTTTTATTCAAATAATTTAAGAATATATACTTAAATTTATTCATATTTAAAACTGGTAAGTACATTAATGGCTTTAATTAAGTTTTCTGTTAATTCTTCTTTACCAAAAATTTCTGATATTGAAAAGATAATATTTCTCGATTCCCCTATTACCGGAATTCCACCATATGCTAAGCTAAAAAGACCCACAAACGAAACTTCTTCTACATTGGATGTTCCTTCTACACTCGAAAATTTTAATTTTCCTGAAGGGCAGGTAATAATGCCGAAAAAATTTTCAGGATCTTGACCAGAAATCGCAATATAACACAATAATTCCCCAATAGAACTTCCTTCAGATTCTTCTTTCATTTTTTGAAACGCTACATTCGCATTTGCAGAAAAAGCCTCAATTGATATAGGTAAATTTTGTCCACTAACCTCGCGAGCATCTAACGTTAAACCGGAGGGAACTACCAAACTATATCTTAGAAAAATGGGATTTTGAATTGAATCTAAGATTGTACTTATGAATGGTAACACATTTGAAGTATTAAAATTTTTAGGAGTATAGGAAACAAATTGAACGTCGGTGCCCATCCCGAATAGATATATTGCACTTCTAACTTTATTAGAAAATGCCTCTAAATGACTCTCAGAAACATCTTTATCACCAAAGAATTCTCCAATTTTTTGTTTTAAAAAATACATTGAACTAGCTAAATTATCAGGGTCCAATGGCCATTCTTTGTTATAATCATGAACTATAGTTAAAAGAGTTTGATTAATTCTTATTGTTATTAAACATACTTTATCAAAATAGGAAAATGAAATTATTTGCTCCTTAATATTTAGATCATTCCAATTCTCCTCACTTGCAGAAAAGGCTGCGGCTGCAAGACTAGTAATTTGATTTGGATTAAGGGTGATATCACTTTTTCTTCCAATTTTTGCAATAGAGAGTCCGTTTTGATCACATAACATTACTAAGAGAGTTCCCGGTGATGCACGTAAAATCGAAGACAGATGTTTAATCAGTGATTCTCTTACACTCATTACAGAAATCAATTTTAATTTATTCTTAGCTTATTAAATATAATCTTAATACTATTTTTTAACTTTTGCTATCATCAAAAATCAATAGAATTCAAATCGTAAAATTCTTAATTTCTCAGAATTTTATTTTTATTATTCCTATTTTAACTATTTTTCCACAAGAAGCGGGAATTGCCAAGTCTGGTTAAAGGTCTTCTGGAAGGAATTAGACCGAACATAGGCGCTGGACTTAGAATCCAGTCTTGTAGGAGTTCGGGGGTTCAAATCCCTCTTCCCGCATTAATTTGTGGTCTTTTCCCCCATTCTAAAAAAATTAATTTAAATGATGATCTTTAGGTTTGATACTTTACGCAATAAAAGAAAAATTTTAATGTTAAAATGAATTACCCTCCTCTAATTAGATAATAATTTATTAGAATCATTCATTAGCGGTAATTCAATAAATTATTATCTCGCACAATATATGAACAAATTATGCTTCTGTAGTGTAGTTTGGCCAAGCATGCTAGGCTTTCACCCTGGTGACCCGGGTTCGAATCCCGGCAGAAGCAATCAACGCTTTATGCGTTGAATCATTGGAAAACCGCGCCTCCGTAGCTCAGTTAGGTAGAGCACTGAGCACTCATGCTCAGCCCGCCCATAGCACCCGGCTTTCATATTTGATTGCCAGTATGACCGGAAGTTAACCGGGCGGTCGCATGTTCGATTTCGTTGCTCATTCTCTGACAAGACGGAAACCATTCTACGCAAGAATTCCTTGCGGCGGGAAATGCCCACAAAGTATGCTGTGGGCCTCACTTATTGCCGGGGGCGCCAATTTCTCTATTTAAATTTAAAATTATTAATTTTTTTCTTAACTTTTTCATAATATTTATTAATTACTTCTGTATGGTTTGAACCGATTATCTCTTCATTGTTTTTTTCGAATTGAGATGCGTGCACCATTCTATGACAGTTTGCGCATAAACTAACACAATGTTTTGCTTTTAATTTTGTTTTAATTTCATTAATCTCACGAGATTTAATATTTTTCCAAAGTTTGCTTTTATCTTCATTCTCACTATTTCGGTGATGAAATTGAAGAGCGGGTAAATTATTTTTCGTGGTGATATTTTCACATCCAATGCATTTACCTCCATATAATTGATCAATTACAGCTCTTTTTTTTATATGTTTACGCACATCATATAATATACTTTTGTTTGCATTTGGTATTTGACTTTTTACATAATATCGCAAAGTCTCATTAGTTTCGTCAAGGTCGATCTTTTTATTCTGGATAACTTCTTCATATTTGTTATAAGTTGTACTACTTTCTCTCTTGTGGCAGTTTCTACATAAAATTTTCACGCCCTCCTTTTCTAGTGTTCGTAATGTATTCTTCCAGTTTTTGTACATTAGCTCATGCCATTCAATCGTCTTTTTCTCTGGATCATTATGATGAAATTCCAGTGCTGGCAATTTATCTTTACCAGTATTACATCTTTCACATTTTTCTTTAAATTTTCCCTTATATAAGTTTTTAATAACTTGGTATTTATTTTTCAAAGCATATATTTGTTTATTTTCCAGTTTACAATTTTTACAAGTGCTTCTTATGTAATATCTACCTCCATTTCTACTATCATAGCGTCTCTCAAATTCTTCATGTAGTTTAATTTCATGACATTTCCCACATTCTTTTTTTTCCCCATCATTAAACAATTTTTGAAATTTTGTCTTTGAGGGAGCTTTATTAGTTGGAATTTTATTAGGACCTAATTTTTTTTTTTCAACCACTTCTATATTTGACTTTTTAGGATTTAATGTAGGTTCTTTAGGGGATTTTATTATTCCCATTGGTTTTGTTGGAATTCCATGGTTTTTTCGCCATCTTCCAATAGTATTACCATTCACGCCACATATTTCACCAATGTTTTGATCATTTAAATTTAATTTTTTATCATTGTATATCCTTTTCAACCAATCCTTGTTTTTATAGAGTGGATTATCCTTAGTACAATCCTGATTTGGATCTATTTGAATTCTTTTGTTGGAATTTATTCTTTTTACAGTCCAATCATTAGAAACATTTTCCCAATCTAACTTTTTAATTTCATTTCTTATATGAAGGTTAATCGAGCTTTTCGATAGTTTTGATTGATTATCTTGTGGTTCTATTGCTAGGTTCCTATGTTTTTTTAAAGGTTTCATTGAATTTGTATCCCGATTTAATGCTAAATTTTTTGGACTTAGAGAGATTTTTGAGGAATTTTTTTGCTGTCCTAACGCAAGGTTTTCAGGCGATTTCAATGGTTTAGAACTCACTGGTCTTAATGCAAGATTTTTTAGATTTTTAGGGGATTTTGAGGGCTTTTTTTGAGGTCCTAATGCGAGATTTCTTGGTTCTTTAGGGGGTGTTAAATCCTCTTTTTTTGGTCTTAATGCAAGATTTTTTAGATTTTCAGGGGATTTTGAGGGCTTTTTTTGAGGTCCTAAGGCTAGATTTTGTGGGGATTTTGATGGTTTAGGAACATTTTTTGGTTTTGGTTTATCTTTTACCTTGGCTGGTTTGTCTTTAACCTTAGACTTAGGTTTATCTTTTATATTTTCCTTAGGTGCTTCTTTTTCAGGTTTATCATACGGTTTAGTGGGTTCAGCATAGTTAGGTTTCATTAATATTTCCTCCTAGAATATTCTAATATTAAATATTTAAAGTCCAAATAGGATATTTTTCACCTGTAGCTCCATTAAGGACAAGTGCATTTCGAAATCTTTGATGAGTAAGCTTAAGTTGTTCTTCTCTGGTTAAAGCGTTAAAGATTTTGCAACTTGAGCCATCCAATCGAAAGAGGATTTTAAGGCTTGGTGAAGTCGCCACGTTGTCAAAAAGTTTGTGAGGGTTCATTTTCATAACAAAATCAACAATATATGGATCATCTTGAGAACCATTACCACTTAAGTTATACTTATGAACTATTTTTCTTAGAGAATTTTTACTTAAAATCATATGAAAACACTTTATATTATTTTGATCAGATTTCAGTTATATATAAATAAAAAAAAACTTAAGTGACAAACAACACTCACCCGACAAAAATGGTTAGGGCTTTATATTCGTAATTATGACTAAAATTTACTTTTATCAAGCACCTATTTGGAC
>Ga0114923_10003161_pt1 | contig 11113 bp, 4 predicted proteins | sample SumtaG_FD_89578 | JGI IMG/M metagenome (GOLD analysis project Ga0114923, IMG submission 89578) | Deep subsurface microbial communities from Indian Ocean to uncover new lineages of life (NeLLi) - Sumatra_00157 metaG | ecosystem: Environmental > Aquatic > Marine > Oceanic > Sediment | place: near...
GATCGCGGTGTGATCGATGGACGCTTCGGTGAAGTGGATGGTTCCATCGGCGATGTGTGTATCGATGGCGGCATGACTATTGGTGCCGATATTTGCGATGGCAGTATGATCAATCGACGCCTCCGTGAAGTGTATGGTTCCGTCAGCGATGTGTGTGTCGATGGCTGCATGCGTGTTTACCCCTATGTCAGTAAGGTTAAGGTGACTGATCCCGCCGGGGCCACCACCGAACTGGATGACAACGATGCAGTCTCGGTTATTCGAGAAGAACGTGCCTTCCTGGAATGACGAAACCGGAAGCGTCCAGTACGTCGTGTTGTCTACCGCTGGGCCAGTGAGATCCATGATGACCCAGTCATCAGAGTTGGTCTCGTCCTGTATGTAGAGCCGGTCCCCAACGTCGAGGAGGGACAGGAAGTTACTCGCGTCTACTCCAGGTCGCGTGAAGTCGTGGATGTCGATCTCAGTGACAGTGCCGAAGGCACCGGTGTCGAACTGGAAGCGCCCACTGGCAGGTGGGGGTGTGGTCGACGTGCTGAAACGCCATACACCGGACAGGAGCCCCGCACCACTGCTGGGCGAGAACTCTATCCAGGCGTTGTTCCGGCGAGCGTAGTGCTGGTCGTCAGCCGCCGCGTCGGCGAAGTGGATGGTGCCGTCCGCGATGTGCGTGTCGATGACAGCGTGGCTGTTCGTGCCAATGCTCAGGATGTTCGCGTGGTCAATCGACGCTTCTGTGAAGTGGATCGTGCCGTCCGCGATGTGCGTGTCGATGGCAGCGTGGGTGTTGACCCCAATGTCAGTGAGGGCAAGGTGACTGGTTACGCCGACAGCACTGGTAGGGACGTTGACCCATCTCGTACCGTCAAACTGTGCGAGGTCACTAGCAGCAAGAGCTGTGAAGAGGGTGTCGTTCAGTCCAGAGAAGGAGTTCGACACGAAGGTACCGGCGCGGACGACACGGATCGTGTCCTCCTGGATGACAACAGTATCCCTATCGTTGCTACCAACAACGATGGACCCGTCTATGACGCGTACCGAGAATGGGATAGGAGTGTTAGCCATCCTGCACCACCACTAGGTTGCCGTTGATCTGTACTACTTGGACAGTACTCGTCTGTACGGACTGGATCGTAGTAGCGTTGCTGCCAACCTGTATTCCATTCGGCGTTACGATTACGACTGAATTACGGGACTGTGACATTTTCGCTGAACTTCACGGTGCCTTCGATAAGTCGATAGACCGCGCCAGCGACGCCGAGGATACCCGGTGTGTCGATTGCCTCGAAGTCGTGAAACGCACCATTGGTGAACTCCGTTGCGAGTAACGCTGCGGTTACCGCTGCGGTCACTGCGACCTGGAACGTCCCGTCCGTCTCTGGAGTCAGAAGGGAGATCTCTCCACCTACGATGTCCAGGTCCAGGATGATTGTCCCGCCAGCCTTGTTCGGTCCCTGCCGTATCTGCATCCGAGCATCCCAACCGGTGATGTCCACTGGCGGGCCTGGAGTGTCAGGCGCGTTGATCGGATCAACAGGCGGCGTAAGGAACTGAATCGTCTGAATGAAGTCAGCGCCCTGCTCGATAAGGAAGTTGTGTTTACCTGCTGCCATGGTTGTGGCCTCGCTCGTCGTTGATCATGTTGCGCATCCCCATCAGCTGCTTGTCATGGCAGCTGGACTCTGAGTGCAGGTACTCGATCTGCCAGTCGGAGAGCGTCCGGTCTGATTCGAATAGCCACACGTTACCTTCTCGCCCTATCGACCGTGCCCAACCCTCGCGTCTAGGCCAGTTCATGTCGAGGTATGCTGCGAGACCTAAATCACTGGTCTTGAAACGCTGGTTGCTCATCTAATCCATTCTCTATCCAATGCTTCCAGGCGGAATTGCCAGGAAGGTTTCTCTGAAATGCTCTCCACTGCGCCTCGTTGTCATCCGAGAACAGCCCGCCGAGATCGGTGATCCCGTCAGCTGTCGGACCTATAAGCGACTCGTATCCGAACCCTCCGAACTGGATATCCTGCTTGCCATCGATCAGTAGCTGGCCGATGCCATTGAGCCCTGAGCGCTGGGTGGCGTTCCAGATATGGTCTTCCAGGCCCCAACTAGCCTTGCGGGGGTTGCCATCCAAGCCGAACTGAATCATATCACGCAGTATGTCCGCGAACAGCATCGCCGGGACAAAGGCTGTGAGCAGGACGAGCGGGGCTACGTTGCCCAGCGCTGCCTCCTGGAAGGCCCGCCGCAGGATGCGGTCATGGAAGGAGAACATGAAGGACTTCAGGTGGAAGACCAGGGCGTAGTTCGGGTCCGACGCCCAGATGGGGCGCTGAGCCGCGTTGGGCCGCAGGATGGACTCGTTCACGAACCGGTTGAGGGCGTTCCGCACCCGGTCGTCCCTCGCGATCTCCTCGTCAGACACCCGCAGACCTCCGTCCGACTCTCGCTCCATGCGAGACAGGATCTTGATATCCCCATTCTCGTCGAACTTCACGTCCTCCGGTGCCAGGGCCAGCTGACGCATGAACCTATCCGAGTTCCCGTTCGGGCGCTGCACATGCCGCTTGATAAATTCTTTCCCACCAGCTAGCGCCATTATACGGGTGACGCGTGTCCACTGTGTCAACCCGATTGCTTTGAAGAAAAACTCGTTCGCCGCCTTCAAGCGCGGGGTGAGGTATGTCGATCCGTATTCCCATTCCAATGCCTCGTTGGTCATGTGGTCTTCGATTACACCCATACCCTCTGCCAGTTTGCGCAGCTCGGTACGGTTCGCGTCCGGGTCGTTGCCGGTGATGTTCTTGATCTCAGCAGCTATCTCTTTGGCACCGGTGCGGAGCGCTGCCATCGTCGCATTCATGTCCTGCGAGCGGACCATGATACCCACCGGGTCCACGAGCGACGTCAGCGTCGCGAGTGGCAGCACAGCCATGTTCTGGATGACCATCATCAAGCTGGTGAACGTCCGGTAGTGCGGGTTGATGACCTCGCCCCGACGTGCACCGAGCTTCAGCAGCTTGGCGATCCGCTGGTTGGTGCCCTCACCCAGGACACCGTTCATCGCATCGATATACTGGTACGCGGCACGCATGTCCTCTGTGCTCGCACCCTCAGCACGTGCTTCGGCGATGAACTGCTGTAGCTTCTCGCTGCGAGTACCGAAGCGCCGAGCATACTCTGCTCGCTTCACGCCCTGGCGAACATACGTCATCATGACCAGGTCCATCTGGTCGGAGAACAGACCGTCGAACCGTTCCCGCTCAGCCTTCGTAAGCCCACCTTCCTTCGTCAAGAAGCCGAGCGCACGTTGGTGCATGCTGGCGAACCACGGAGTGGTGCCTGTCTGCCTGGGGTTCAGCTCTGTGTCTGCATAGCCCTCGTTCTGCTGGAGGCTGAGTACGACCTCGTCCACCAGCTCCTGGCGAGTGATCAGCGGCTGCTCTGGCACACCCTTCTCCTTGGCAAGGTTGTACGCGATGATCTCGTCGTTGCGTCGTCGCAGCCACTGGTTCACTTCCTTGTCGAAGCGCGTGTCCATCAGCAGGTCGTTGATGAAGTCGGTGTTGTCTTGGACCTTGCGCGGGTCGTATACCCACGGGAAGTAACGCGGTCCTCTGTCGCCGACCTCCAGGCCCGCATCTACCAGGTAGTTACGGAAGCGTCGGTTGAACTTGAAGAGCGCTGCACTGATACGTGCAACGTCTGGGTCCCTATTCGCCTTCTTCGGGTTACGCATAGCCGCCAGCACATCCGCCTTCAGCCCTGCGTCCTCTCGCAGCTCAGCTGTCAGCCGCGTGTAGCTGGTCAGGAACTTGCCGATCTCTATCTGGCGAGCCTCGAAGAAAGTCTTTGGCAGGTTCTCTTGGCCGACCGCAGCGTGGTACCCACGTGCGATCTTGAGGAGCCCAGGGATACCAGATTCCAGCAGACGCTGGTCGGCGACCATCAGGGCTCGCTCAAAGAACGGCTTGAGGTGCTCGAAACCAGCGTTGAACGTACCGCCGATGCGCTGGAGCAGCGTGTCCCTCAGCTGCGTGTTGACTGCCCACCGGCGCTGCCCCGTCTTGCGCTGGTCGATGTAGCCCTCGCGTATAGCTACGAGGAGCTGCTCCGCCTGCTGGTCCGCGTGGATGACACCGAAGATAGACGACAGCGTGTCGAAGATCTTCGTGAACATGTCCAGCACAAACTGCGACACAGGGCCTGCTACCTCCTCCTGGCTGACACCAGCCTGGTCTTGAAGAATGCGCCTACTCTGACTCTTGATCGTGAACTCGCCTGCCATCCACATCTGGTAGCCGAACACCGCAGCATGCAGCGGGCTGCTCTCAATCAAGTCGCGTTGAGCATCGTTACCTGCCAGCTCCTTCAGTCGCCTCTTTTGGGACGCACGACTGAAGAACTGAAACAGAGTACGTCGCTCTCCCTCTTCTAAAACTTGCGTGAACGCCTTGCGCAGCATCCACGGCGTGGACTTACCGAACGGATCTAGCGCCATCATTACGCCAGCAACAGCTGGTGTGTCGGATGGTAGATTCGCTGTCTTCAGTAGTTTACTGAACTCTTTCGAGAGAACCTGCACCTCGTCTTGGTCATGGACGATGCTGTCGAGGAACTCACTCACGCTCTCGGCGGGCTTGAAACCATTCGTCGCATCGATGAGTCTCTTGAACAGGTCGATGAGGTCGTCCGCGATACCCTTGAACGCTTTGGCGGCGACGCTCTTCAGGTCTGCCTTCGACAGCTCTGTCCGCGTGAGCTTCTGAGAAACCTGGTCAGCGAACCACTCCTCGAAGTCGAGTATGTACGTCTGACGCTCCTTGGTCAGCTCTGAGAGATCTTTCATCTCACCCATCATGACGCGTTCCATAGCAGTGAAGAACGGCTGCTTCCCCGCCACGATTGCAGCAGCGTCCAGGTCAGGCAGGTTGTGCTCCAAACGCCACGCTAACCATTCCTTCCGCATCGCCGCTATCTCGGGCGTGTTGAGCGTAGTCTTCGAACCTTTCTTCGCCGTCGCCTGCATATGCTTCGCGAAGATAGCGTGGCCGACCTCATGAGCCACCGCCTCCATCATGAAGTTCTCATTATTCATGATTGGGTTCATCACGATGGTGTCAGTGTCTAGGTCATACACTCCATCGACTGTGCCATTCATCATCTTTTCCCAAGTGGCTGCTCCTTCCACCGCTCTGTCTCCTCCCTCGTCCAACATCGTTTCCGTGAGGTGCTCCTTCACTTCTTCCAGATCTATGAGGATTGTCGTTTCGAGGTCGAACCTCTTCGTCCACTCCTTATGCTTTTTCCTCACCCGCTTCACCGCCGCCTTCGAAGGCAGGGTGTTGTCCATCAGGCGAGCGCCAGTAGTGTTCTCCGAGCGCTTCAGTCTCTCGAATAGTTTCTTGCGGATGCGTTGCAGCTCTCGCTCTTCGAACGCCACCAGCTGCTGGCTCTTCTCCGACTCCTCGAAAGACTCCGCACCCTCCGGCTCCTGCTGTCTGAATATGCGCGTGCGTTCCGCCTTGCCAGCATCAACGATCTCCTGCATCTGCTGCGCCGCATCAGCAAGCTCTTCAACCGGGATCGTGCTGACGCCCTCTCGACGGAGGTTGAACACCAGGTTGTCGATCTCAACAGCAAGCTCTTCGAAGTTATCCAGCTCGACTGCCTCTGCAGCCTCCAGCGCATCCTGGTCCTGCAGCTCCTCGTTCAGGACTCGCGTAGCCTCAAGCTGCTCAACCGCAGTGCTGATCTTTCCCTGGAGCGCTGCGACATCGCGCTTCCCTGCCTCACCGAACAGCACCATCGTCTCGATGTCACTCGGAATCTTTTTCGTGCGGCGCTTGAACTTCTTGAGGATGAACTTCGCCCTGCGTGCTTTCTCCGGAGTCTTTGCCCTGTTTATCTTCTCGATCTGCTCCTGTATATCCTCCTGGAGCCGCTTCGACTCCGCCTTGAAGCTGGCGATACGCGCACGGATACGTCCAGCACCCTGCGTGCTGATCTCACCCCACGTGATGTCGAAGCCGCCCTTCTTGGAGACGATCATGTCAGCTCTGAGGTTCGCCGGATCGATGATGATGTTACGAGAGGCGAGACCAGCCAGGCCATTGAAAAACGCGTTCGCTACATTGTCGACCGTGCGTATCTTGGTCTCAGCTGCCGGGAGCAGCTTCTCCAACTTGGTCAGCATGAGGTTGGTGAGCTTTATAGCGTCGAGTGTCCGGTTCTCCTTCACCTTGATGGTGATGGGCTTACCATCTTTAAGAATAAGTTTGCCGTTCACATCCTTCTTCTGCTTCGTCACATCTACCGACACCACGAGGTCGCCCTCGCGGTTGGGTAAACGGTCCACGACGAGTGGCTTTGACTTCGGCTGCTGTACCGACGTGCCTACGTCCGAAGGTGTTACGACACCCTTGCCTGGACCACCAAAGATATCGCGGTCTGTGATGCGGAGGATGTTTTTGCCAGTGAATATACTAGCAACTTCCTCTCGGCGTATAACCTTAAACTGGTTGAGGAACGCTGCTGGGTCAGCAGGGTCAGGTTCTCCAAATCTTTCTGCATTAAAGTTCGACTCAAGGAGTTTTTCAGCAGCCACGTCATTGAGTATGCGGTTAAGTTCGACCGGATCGTTTCGGACCTGCCTGTCCAGCTCTTGCTTAACAGCGTCGCCAAGGCCAAACTCATCGAACTTCGTATCTGGAAAATCTTTGCGCATTTTATTGATTGCAGTGCGAAGAGAATTCTCCTGTCCCTCTTTTTGAGGTGGTACAAATCCCAGGGTTCCATTTGAAGTCCTCAGTATGAAGTTCTGCGTTACGTTTACATCCGAGAAGCCTTCCGCAGTCGTGAACTGCGGTGTCGACGGGTCGTCCTCAGACGTACCCAGCTCTGCGCCCTCAGGGAAGTCGTCAGTGGCCTGCTCTACGATCTCTCCCTCCGACGCAGCAATGGCCTGCTCTTCCAGATCCTCTGCTTGCTCAAGACCAGCACGCTCGATCAGCACTGCTGCGGTACCAGGAGCATCCGGCACGCCCTGTGCTATGAGCAGGTCAGTCAGCTGCTCTTCGGGGTCAACCAGCTCGCGAATAGCCGCAAGCATCCGGCTCTGAGGTATGCGGTCTAGCCCACCCTCTTCTCGTGATCTGGCAAGCAGCTCTTCGATGACATCTCCCGGAGTCTCACCGATGCGCCTCAGGCTCGGACGCAAGCGTGCGTCGCGGATATCCTGCCCAAACTCGGAGTCGTCGATATCAGTTTCGATATCTGACGAGCGACCACCCGCAAAGTCCAGCTCATCGAGTGAATCCTCCAGGTCTATCTGGTCATCGACACTCCCCTTCTGAGGCCCACGGCCTCCGACCGCACCGGTGATACCACCGACACCGAAGCCGAAGATCGTGCCTGTCACGATGGAGTTGATCAGCTCGTCGAAGCCTTCCTCGCCGAGGATCTCCCGGTTCTCGTTGGCGAACTTCGCTCCAGCACGCTGGATGATTGTCTGCGCACCCTCAGTGAGCCCCTCGATACCTGCCTGGGACAGCGCTCCTTTCGCGACTCGCTCTGAGAGCCTGGAACGAACCGCTCTCTGGAAAGGCTTGAGCAACCCGACGCGCTTCACCGCTGCGAGGGCGGGCACCACTTCGAGTGCACCAGCTACCGTACCGGTGCCAAGAGCGGTGAGTGAGGCACCCTGGAACCCCAGGTTCTCTACCGACTCAGGGTCACCGGCGATGTTGCTGAACGCGTCGCCTGCCTCCAATCCGATACCGGTACCGACAGCACCGGTGGCTGCGGCAGTGGCGGCAGTGACGGGGAGCAAGGGTGAGGCTACTGCGCCCGCAGCTGCTGCGCCGACAATGGGCGCGAAGATCACGCCCTGCTTACCAGCGATGCCAGCAACGAAGTCCGCTGCGTCCTTGAGGTTGGTTACGTCTTGTACGCGCTCGATGCGGGGAGCATTGACTTGGGCCGCTATCTCCCGCTCCTCCTGGAGCGCGAGCCGCTTCCGTGCTTCGTCCTCGAAGCCAAGTGAGCCAGCGACTGCACCAGTGAACCCCTGCTGCAGCCCTTCTACGGTCCTTGCACCCGACCCAACACCGCGACCGAACTCAGAGAGCACGCTCGTCGATGGGGTGGGGCGAAAGAAGTCAGCCCCCTCTACTACTGAAGGTGGCAGAGCCGGTTGAGCTACATCTTCAAGCTCTGTGTTGGATACGACCCTTCGCTTCTTTCTCTGCGCATTGGTTTCAGCCATTACTGCCTCAGTTGTACCGAACGCAACCCGGCCCGATTAGGATCACCGGGCTGCCGTGACAGCTGCCCCTGGTTCGTTTGGAATGCTTTCGCCTTCAGGAACTCCCGAAGACGGGGCGATACGTCACCAATAAAATCGAGGCTCTGCCTCTGTGACCCATCGGGGCTCACCATTTCGATGTCACCTGTCTGGGCGTTGATCGTTACCTGCAACCCCTCGTTGGGACCCGAAGTGAGCAACAGCGGTTCGGCCTGTCCACCTTCGCCCCAGGATGCTATGAAGTCGATAAGCCCGCGCTCGGTACCGGGGTCGAGTGCGTCGAAGAATCCCTTACCAGCTGCGTCGCGAAGTTCCCTGCCCGCTTCGGCACCAGCAAAAATGTTCGCTTCGAGATTATTCGGCTGCGAAACAGCTAAGCTGAACTGTGTATCGAGGAACTGCTCCGCCCCTTGCGGGTCATTCTGACGCAGCTCGGAGAGTGTCTGACTTGACCTATTCAGATTATCACCAACTTGCTTCTGTGCCGCCTGGTCGAGCGCTGCGAACCTGGCTGACTGACCAGCCAGCGTGTTCTGTATGGCGTTGCTCGCATCGGTAGCCGTCTGCTCACGTTCGAAGTCACGACCGCGTTCAGCTGCTTCGCGACGCAGCTGGTTGCCGCCGAGTGCGAGGGCACCGAACGCGGAGGCAATGCCACCACCGGCAGCCTGCCTACCCAGCTGGTCGAGACCAGAAGAACTCTGGCGACCGTCTATCTGTGCCAGCTGCTGGCGCTCAGCAGCACGCAGCCCCTGCGCTTGACGTTCTCCCTGGTTCTTGCTGATCAGGCGACCGATGACATTCTGGTTCTCTGCGAGTGAGGCCGCGCCCCGGCGAGACCCAGGGTCAATGCCCGCCCCCGCTGCACGAGCGTCGGCGTTGTTGAATCTTCGTACACCGACTGGTGCGGGATCAGTGACACCGGTGTTGACGGTTTGCTGCAGACCTTCCTCAAACTGTGGTGCCGGAGCACCACCAGCAGTGAGCCCGCGCTCCGCCGGAGCAGCAGGAGGCGGCCCGCCGCGTAGTGCGACTTCTTTTGCGCGACCTTCCTCGTCTCCGAATCCGAAGGCACCGCGAACGAGGCCAATGCCTGCCCGCCCTGCTTCGAGGAACGGATCAATGGGGCTGCGGAGATTCTGTGGCCCTGTTGACTGTCCTGTTGGCCCTACCGCTGGTCCCGTCCCAATTAAGGGCTCGACAGGCGCAATGCCGCTCTGGCCTCGCAGCTCTTCGTTGGACTTCGTCGCAGCTTCGACACCGAGAGCACCCACCAATCCAACCCCTGTGGCACCGCGCAGAAGAGTTGCCCTACGAGCAGCGGTCTTCGACGCCTTCTCGAATGCCCCAGTCGCCGCTGCGCGGGAAGTACCCGTCGCTGACGGGCCACCACGGAAAGTGCCAGGCCGCCCAGTAGCTGAACCACCTTGCCCTCTGAATGTGCCCGACAGCTTGTCCTTGGCTCCCTGGAGGATCTTGGCTCCTCGCGTAGTGGTTGCTTTCTTTGCCTCGCCGAGCCTGGCACCGAGACCACGTACTTGAGACGCGGCCTTATCCCCGAGGTTTTTGGTAGCTACCTTGGCCTGGTTGAGTCTCTGGTTACCAGTTGCTCTAGCCGTATCCAGCTTCGCTTCAGCCTTCACTCGCAGCTGTTCTTTCTGATTGAACGCCTTCTCCTTCAGCCGCGCAGCCTTTGAACGAACCTTCTTTTCGCGGGCCAGCTTGGCGCGATCTTTTGCGCCCTGCGCAGCCCGCTCGGTCTGCGCGGGAGTTCTCGCTTTGTGTCCTTCTATATGAGGCATTTACCTGTACCTATGCGTTTACGTCTTCTTTGACAACGAGGGAGCCAGTTGCGCTCTGCGCTGCTTGTAAAAGTTCCTGGTAGAATTTCACGCCAGCTTCCGTAGCCAGGCGCTGTATGTTGAACTGCTTTTCCTGCCTATCCAGTTCGAGCCTTGTAGTCGCGATATCAGCTTCGGCGTTGGCAGTGATGTTTCTCAGGAAGACTTCAGTGTTCCTGTCTACACTATCGTAGAATGCTTTCCACCCATCAATCAGCGCTCGATACGCGTTGATGTCTCCGGCATATACATTGGCGACAGACTCGACGCGAGCGATCTCACGAGCCAGGTTCCCTTGGAACTGTTTGATCTGACCTTCGTACTTCGCCAGCTCAAGTCGGTTACGCTCGATATCAGTCCCGACGTTCAGGGCTTGGATCTGCGTCAGGACTTTGGCTGCATCAACCTCAGTCGCGTACACAGCGACCTCAGTCTGGAACACTTCCAGCTTCGCCTTCTCGCCACTAATCTGCGCTATGAACAGGTCGATGCGGGCCTTCTCAGCGTTGACCAGCGAGTTGAACGCGTTGACCTGCGCACCGAATGCTTCAATCTTGAGTTTTTCGATCTCCGCACGAAGCGCAGCAGCCCGTGTCTCCGCCTCGAAGATCCGGATGATAGCTTCGGAGGCGTTGATGCGAGCAACGAAGATCTCAATCTCCTGGCTATTGATCTCAGTGATCAGCTTCTGCGCTTCGATCTCCGCTCGGAAGATGTCGATCTTCGCCAGCTCCGCACGGATGAGCAGCTCATGTGCCGAGGCCGCAGCCTGGAACGCAGTAACCTGCATGTTGTAGCGTCGCACCAGTGCATCGAATACAGTGACGACTATCTCAGACGTGAAGATGGCAGCCTTCAGCGCACGCTCCTGCTTGGAGACAAACAGGTTACCCAGGAACTGAACAATGTTGAGTCCGTTGGTCAGCTGGAACTCTCGCGTCTTGCGGAAGAGATCAGCGCGTGTAACGAA
>Ga0114923_10003162_pt1 | contig 11113 bp, 10 predicted proteins | sample SumtaG_FD_89578 | JGI IMG/M metagenome (GOLD analysis project Ga0114923, IMG submission 89578) | Deep subsurface microbial communities from Indian Ocean to uncover new lineages of life (NeLLi) - Sumatra_00157 metaG | ecosystem: Environmental > Aquatic > Marine > Oceanic > Sediment | place: near...
ACAGTTTATGACACCATCATGGTAAACTTAAAGAATACCGATGAAATAAGAGCTATGATTGCCAATAAAAACAACTCATTTTTTATAGCTCAGGAGGTGAAAAACTGTAATAAAATCGTTTTTACGGATACCATCGACCACTGGGCTCATAACTATATCGAAACACTATATCGTATGGATATAGTTAAGGGGCGTGATCAGGGTATTTTTGCCCCTGATGATATCTTAACCAGAGCCGAATTCACAAAGATCGCACTAAAATCAATCGGCGAAGAAATAGACCTTTATGAAGAAGTGGAAAAAGCCCCTTTTCACGACGTTCCTTTATACGCATGGTACGTGCCATATATAAAACGAGCAAAAGAGATAGGCTTGATCTACGGTTATCCCGATGGAACATTCAAACCGGACCAGCCAATAATCAAAGTTGAAGCTATTAAAATTCTAATGACCGCTTTTGAATTTGATTTAGAGGATGTTGGCAAACGAACAGATTCATTTAGAGATATAGATACATCACAGTGGTATTACCAATCCGTACACTTTGCTATAGAAAACGGCTTAGCCGATGGAAGACGGCTTTTCAGCGGAACTGTTGTAGATTATGCGTTTGATCCGGCATCAAATATCATAAGAGCCGAAATGGCAAAACTGGCTGTTAAGACCATAGAATTAAACGAAGAATTGCAAAATAACTAAATTTGCTTAAAATAGCCCAAAACCCTTGTATTTTAAGCGCTTTTTTGGTATAATATATAGATAGATTATTAATTACGTGTGGTGTGGCATGTCTTGTAAATCACGAGACACGGCGCACGAGGCACGAGACACGAATGTTACAATACAAAATCCCACAAGACGTAGGTATCGCAGACAAAATAGTTGGACCATTCAGTCTCCGACAGATGATCATAGTCGCAATCGGCGTGGGGATAAGTTATGTGCTTTTTGCGATAACATCAAAATTATATGAATTAAACATATTGGAATACATAATCATCGCATTACCGGCATTTATTGCAATCGCCGCAGCGATGGTTAAAATAAACAATATTCCGCTTCCTAAATTCACACTTCTCGCATTGGAATTTGCCATCAAACCAAAAAGGCGCATATGGGATCATCGTGGTATCGCAGCTATTGTGGCACCGGATTTAAGTGAAAAAAAACCCAGAACAGAAAAATCCGCAACAGAAGAAAAAACAACAAGAAATAATGTTAATTTAAAAGACTTAAGCCGAATACTTGATTCAGGTGGATTTGAACACGTTGAAAAAATAAAACATGAAGGAATCGACCAGGCTACGGATGATGATTTGATGACCGAAGCCTATTTTGGACACAAAAAAGAAAAAAACGAAACCAAAAACATGTATTGGCGCACAAAAGATTCTCACAAAAAACGTCTGGATATACTAGCCAAAATGCCAGCAACTAAAGTAAAAAAGAAAGAAATACCACTCACCGAAAGTGCAGGTCCACGCGGAGCAGGCCCACAGCCTTCTCCGACCGAGGCAAAGCCGAGTGGAGGGGAAGCGAAAGGTCTACGCGGAGCAGAAGTGCAACCCGCTCCATCACCAGCTCACCCTTTGGGGCGCGAAGCAGTCCCACAGAGCGAAGCAACAGCCCAGTCCAAAAGCTCTCCTTTGGGGCGCGAGGAACGAGTATCCCCACAATTAGAGAAAAGAAAAAAAAGACGCAGAAAAAAGAAACCAAGATTCGCTAAACCTGTCCGCCAAGAAACACAAATAAATACTACTCAAAAAAAGAAACCGGTTAAACTGATACCAAGAGAACCTCAAAAACCCACCCCCAGAGATGAAAAACCCACCGCAGGTGGTGAGCAAATCGAATCCACCACAGGTGGTGTCATCGGCTCTAAGGCTCAAGCTCAAAAAGAGCAAGCCGAACCCGCCAAAAGCGGAGAAATTCATCTCGAAGAATTACAAAAAGGGGAAATAGAACTTAACCTCGATTAACATGGCTGATACAAAAACAAAAGAAGAAGTAACGGATAAAACCGTTAGGCAGAAAAAAGGCAGTCCATCTGTCAGCACACAAATATATCTCAATATCGCTGAGATCAAAGACGATATCGTCGTACTAAAAAACGGTGGAATACGTGCTGTTCTGCAAACCAATAGCATTAATTTCAATCTTAAATCCGAAGATGAGCAAAATGCTACGATTTATTCATTCCAAAGCTTTTTGAATTCACTTGATTTTCCTGTTCAGATTGTCATTCAATCACGAAAATTAGATGTGGATAAATATATAGAAAACGTTAAGGAAATCGGTGAAAAACATGAAAACGCATTATTAAAAAAGCAAACAATGGAATATTGTGAATACATTCAAAAATTGGTTGAATACGCGGATATTATGGAAAAGAAATTTTATGTAATAGTTCCTTTCGACCCGTACCGAAATCAAAAAACAAACATGTTCTCAAAATTCATGCAGAGAATTTCAGCTTCAGACAGCGTGGATGCCATAAAAAGACGTCATAAAGAATTCGAGGAACTAAACAAAAGCATAGGGCAAAGGGTAAATGTGGTAAAAACAGGCCTAGAAGGATGTAATCTGCGCGTAGAACAACTTACAACACCACAGCTTGTCGAACTATTTTACGGAATTTATAATCCGGAAACCTCCCGTAATGAAAAAATTGAGGATTTGAGCAAAATTGATGTGGAAAACCTTTAATAACTATCAGCAAATCAACTATCAGCAAATCAGCTGCTGATCAGTTGATAGCTGATTTGCTGATAGTTATTCTTCCATCAATTTAAATTCAACATTCTCCGGAATGCGCGGTATGGTAGAAATCCATATGGGCCATGTTTTTATAAGTACCGCATCAACTTCGGTAAGGTTATTTATGTAATTCTCAGCTTCTTCCACATTAAGCCCCAGAATCTTCTCCTTCACCTTATTCGAAAATCTCAAACCGGCTTCAATATCCGGCTCAATTACATATTCCTCTATACCCTGAATAGTAGCTGTAATTTTTATTTGACCAAGGTCCTCATCTTCATCAATAACCTCATAAGTGATTGTATCGGGATTTATGGAATCTTCACGTATTCTCATATCGGGATGCGTTCTGGTCTTGAGTTCTTTCTTAAGAATGGAATAAAGCTGATTAAAATCATACGCCACACCATCGGCCTTGATCTTGGCAAAGACCTCAAATTTTTCCCTCTCACTGCCTTCCAAATCATCGGATATGCGCAGATCTTGTAGTTCTGTTTTTAAATATCGGCGATCATCAAGGAGCACAAGATTGGTGCGGTTTAGTTTATTCATATCATCGATATAACTGCGTAAATCCTCTCTGGCCATAAGTATTAAATTATTTTCGATCTGTTTTTTGGCAGCCTCTATATCTTCTTCCATAACAACCTTTTTATAACTTGTAACACCACCTGTCATAGGATTTGAGTTTTCTCCCCAAATCAGCTTTTGATTGAACTTGGAAAGCCCTGGAATAATAAATTTCGTTGGTTCAATATTGCCATTTTCACCAATAGGATGATCATAAATATCAAAAGGATCCGCTTCAACATCGACAAAATATTCTCCAAAAACAATATTCCCCTCTTCATCTTCAGTAGCGGACGGGACTATTACTCCACTTTTAATACGGAAAACAATTCCATCTTTTGTTTGAAAACGGGTCTCCTCTTTAAGTGTCCATTCTTCATCTGAAGTATTTATTATTTTAATTCGACCAGTCGCATTAACCCCGTCAAACACCTTGCTTGTAGTATTAAAAACCTTGGTTTGTTTCGTAATCGTAACGACTTCTTCACTGGCTATTATATGAGGTTTATTTTGACTTAATAAATTCTGATTCTCACGTTTATCGGCTAAAGTCACATTAACCGTATGGGTTATATTATCGAATCTTGGCCGAATATAAATGGTCGCACCGGGAAAAGCGATATAACTGATAAGCGCAAAAAGACCTACGCTTATAACTAAAATTGTAACAAGTAATTTACGGTTTGGACGACCAAAACCAAATGAGCTCATCAAATCCACACCATCCTTTTTCTTTTTTTTGCTTTGAGCTCTAAATTGCTTGATTAATTCCCCAATCGTTATCTTTTTCTCTTTGGATCTTTGTGGCTGATCTTTTAAAATTACATTCCTACGAGCCTGAATCGGCTCTATGCGCATTTGTGGGCTGTCTTCCACAGGAGCTTTGATTTCCTCAACCTCAATTTGGCTATGAACCGGTATTTCGACTTGTTCAGCCAAATGCCTGCCCATGCGATCACTGGTAATTATAATCAGTTTTTTGCCATCACCTTTTAACTTGCTATTTAAAATCTTTAAATTCACTACGCTCTGAAAAAGAATGGATTTTTTTGGAACCACCAAATAAATGTCTTTTTGCTTAACGCGTTTTACACGATCATAGATCGAGGTGATTTCTTCGTCGATTTCGATGTAGATTACCTTCTTCATGTATATTTCGGATTGTTTACGGATTGTTCACGTATGGTTTTAACAATTCGTTAACCATTCGTAAACTATTCGGTTTATTTTTTTAAAACAGCAAGAGCAGGCAATTCCCTCCCCTCGATCATAGTAAGTGACGCTCCGCCACCTGTTGAAACTAATGTCATTTTTTCTGTAAGTTCAAACTTTTTAACTGCGCCAGCCGTGTCCCCTCCTCCAATAATCGTAATCGCATCAGAATCTGCAATCGCCTGGCCAATCTCTTTTGTTCCATTCCTGTATGGGCTCATTTCAAATACTCCAATCGGACCAAACCAAAGGATAGTTTTTGCCTCATTCAGTATTCCGACATATCTCTCAATTGTTTTTGGGCCAATATCAAGAGCCATCCAACCATCTTCTATACCGTCAACTGGGACTTCTTTTACATTTGCATTTTCATCAAATGCATCAGCGACAACAGCGTCAGTTGGAAGTTCGATTTTAGGACTTTCGCTTATTTCTTTAACAATGTCACTCATTTCTTCCATCCCTTCATTATCCGCCTTGGTATTACCAATATTATACCCCTTCAGCTTTAATAAATTATAAGCAAGTGCACCGCCAATTAATATTTTATCAGCAACAGGTAGTAGATTGTGTATAGCAACGATTTTATCTGCTTTAAGCCCGGCAATTACAGCAACAAGCGGACTCTCCGGAGATTCAATAGCTTTTGATATCGCATCAACCTCCTTTTCTACGCCAAGACCAACATAACCGGGAATATATTTGGGAATTGATGTCATGCTTGCATGTTTGCGATGCGAATTTGAAAATGCCTCATTTACATAAATATCCGCGAGTGATGCGAGTTGCTTGCCGAATTCATCACGTTCAGATTCAATCTTACTTTTTTCAGCTTTGTGGAAGCGGATATTCTCAAGCATCACAATTTTTGCTTCCGGTAACCCATTTTCACCCCAGTCATCCACTTTCACCACATCCTGCCCTAGAAGTTCTCCCAATTTTTCAGCAACCTTATTGGTCATTAAATGCGGTTCGTTATTTTTTGGCCGGCCCAAATGGCTTGTCAGAATAATCTGAGAAACTCCTTTATCCAATAAATATTGAATAGTCGGTACGGCATGCTGAATACGTTTATCATCACGAACATTGCCATTTTCATCGAGCGGTACATTAAAATCCACCCGCACAAATACTTTTTTACCGGTAAGTTCTGGAATATCGTGGAGGGTTTTAAGGTTCATTGTTCTTTTTGTTACAGATTAAATATTCGATTTTACTGATGTGAAAATTTGGAAATTATACTTACTGCTATGAAATTAATGTATAACCTTAATTTAATGAGGCTGATTAATTTGGAAACTTTTTATTAAGCACTTAATACATAATTTCCAAGTTTCCAAGTTTATCAACTACAGTCAGTTCAGGTTTTATAAAAATATCACAAACATCAACATAATTTTCACATTTTCAAAAAAAGTATACGTTTTATCACAAGTATTATCAATCTAAGGAAATGTAAGATTTACCCAAAAATATCGGTGTATAAATATCTAGCTTTTGATATGCTTTCTGCGGAATCCCGAGATCCCCCAAATACAATTTCCCAACATATTCTTGATAGCTATCAAGACCAATTTTCGGCATACCGAGAGTAACGGTATATGTCGCTTTGACGGTCGGTTTCATAATCTGCCCCGTCTCCGCATCCAGCCCGGATGGCACATCTACTGACAAAACAGGAGTTTGTGAACAATTTATTTGTTCAATAATTTTATCTGCCGGAGGCCGTGGATCGCCCTTTAATGAAAAACCAAAAAGGGCGTCGATTATTAAATCATAATTCGTAATTTTTAATTCGTAATTCGTAATTTCAAAAACAGTAACATCAATCCCTTTCTCCTTTAATAATCGCGCTGTAACAAGCGCATCCCCACCATTATTCCCTTTACCGGCTACGACAAGTACACGACCGGGCTTAACTACATCCATCGTAACGTCAAAAACCGCCTTACCGGCATTCTGCATCATGGCGTCGATTGTAATATCAAAATTATCACAGGCGTACTTCTCGAATTCCTTCATCTCCGATGCTGTCAACGACTTAATCATAAACTAATTTTAAATGAAAACTTGGAAACTTGGAAACTTGAAAACCATTTTTTCAGATTTTCAGATTTTCAAACTTTCAAACTTGTTGTATCGTTGTCTCGTCATTTTATTTTAGATATGAAACAATATTTAGACCTAGTACAGGAAATCTTCGACAATGGCATTGAGAAAACCGACCGCACAGGCACGGGTACTATTTCGATATTCGGCGCCCAGAGAAAATATGATCTGAGGGAAGGATTCCCAATGGTAACTACAAAAAAAGTACGATTTGACGCAATAATCAGGGAACTTCTTTGGTTCCTACGCGGATCCACAAATATAAATGACGGACTTAAAGAATACACCCCGATATGGAATGCATGGGCCAATGAAAATGGAGATTTAGGCCCCATTTACGGCAAGCAATGGGTAGCATGGGAAGCGCATGAAAAGCAAAAGGACGGAACTTGTAAAGTTATTGAGATAAACCAGATTCAACAAGCAATCGATCTGATTAAAAACCAATCGGACTCCCGTCGGATAATGGTCAGCGCGTGGAACGTGGCGGATCTGCCTAAAATGGCGCTTATGCCCTGTCATGCCTTTTTCCACTTTAACGTTATGGGTGACCGTCTCGACCTCCAGCTCTATCAAAGAAGCGCGGATGTCGCTCTTGGCGTCCCCTACAATATCGCCAGCTATAGCGCATTGCTTATGATGATGGCACAGGAATGTGATCTGACTCCCGGTATATTTGTACATACATTCGGTGACGTGCATATTTACTCCAATCATATGGAAGGATTGAAAGAACAGCTTGCAAGAACTCCTCATAAGCTCCCTCAGCTCGAAATCACAAAAAAACCATTTTGGGATATTAAGTTTGAGGATTTTACTTTGAAGAATTATACTCACGATGAATTTATTAAATTTCCAATAGCTGTTTAATTATTTGGATAAATAGGATGAATAGGATAAATAGGATTGGTTGGGAATGTAACTAGTAATAATCCCACAAATCCCATTCATCCCACAAGTCCCATTCATCCCACAAATCCCATTTATCCCACAAAAAATTATGAAAAAACCCATCTATCTCATCGTCGCAACCGACGCACAGAACGGTATCGGTATAAAAGGAAAACTCCCATGGAAGTTAAAAAAAGACATGGCTTTTTTTAAGAAAAAAACGATTAAAACCCAGGATACTAATAAACTGAATATAGTTTTAATGGGACGAACAACATGGGAATCGATCCCGGAAGACTATAGGCCGCTTGAAGCGCGTAAAAACGTAGTATTAACCCGTAATAAAGACTACGTTGCCAAAGGTGCGACAATTGTTAACTCAATAGATGATGCAATCGCGAAAGCCGATGAAAGAATTGAATCGATTTATGTAATTGGCGGAGCAAAAGTATATGAACAATTCATGAAAAGGCGGGATTTAACAGGCGTTTATCTTACAAAAATTAAAAAGGAATATAAATGCGATACGTTCTTCCCTAAAATCCCACCCTCATTTAAATATAAAAAACTCAGAGAGATCGAAGAGGATGGAGTTAGATATGCGTTTTTGTTATATAAAAAGAAATAATCAATTTATATTTAGAAATGAGGAAAATTTTGAAATAATTAGAAATACGTGTAAAATATAAAAGAAATATCACATAACAAAAATAAACATGGATCTTTCGATTTTTCTTGCGAAAATCTACGGCATCGTATTTATCGCTGTAGGTCTTGGCATGCTTATTAACTCTAAATACTATCGCAAAGCAATTGATGGTATGCTCAAAAACTATGGGGTCATGTACTTGGGCGGAGCTATGGCTCTAATAATAGGTTACGTAATAATCACTTACCACAATTTTTGGGTAAAAGATTGGACAGTGATTATCACGATCTTTGGTTGGATAGCCTTTATTAAGGGTATAATGCTTCTTGTTTTCCCAAAAGCAATGATCAGTCTTTCTTTATCAATGATAAAAAAGATGAACCTTACAATATGGTCAATAATTACTTTGGTTTTGGGTCTTGTTTTGGGTTACTATGGATTCATAGCTTAAACAAATGACTAAAATTTTATCCCGAATCTTAATCGCTATTTTAGTAGCGGCTGTTATTGTGTTCTTTCTGCGCTTTGTTATAGGTGGATCAGAAGATGATTGGATTTGCGTGGATGGGCAATGGATAAAGCATGGCGTACCAAGCGCGCCTATGCCGGAGGAAATTTGTGAACTCTAAAAAACCTTGATACAAAAACTGTTCTAGTCTAATATTTGCTAGACGAAAACTGTGGCCCGGTAGCTCAGTGGTAGAGCGAAAGACTGAAAATCTTTGCGTCGGTAGTTCAATTCTGCCCCGGGCCACCATAAAAAACTGACTCATAAAATAACCGAGTGATGAGCTTCTTGAGCGCGCGTAGCAAGAACCCGAGGCGACATGTGCGGTGAGGGAAGCTTGCAAAGCTTAGCGAAAAAGCGAAGAGCGAGACCCTATATTTTGAAAGTACTGAAAACTTTTTTAAAGTTTTCAGAGGCTTTTACATCTTATCCGGAACATCAATACCAAGCAACGCCAATCCATCCTCCATGATCTTCACTGTGCAAGCCGTAATCAGCAAACGGGACTTTTTAAGTTCTTCGCTATCCGCCTGAAGAATCGGTATGGCGTTATAAAAACTATTAAAGTTCTGAGCCAGATTATATAAATAATTAGCGATATGATTTGGTTTGAATTCTTCGGCAGCACGTCTGATCGCATCAGGATACATCATAAAATCAATCACAAGATCTGTTTCAAGGTTATCGGCTAACTTCAATTCAAGACTGTCTGCATTGCCCATATTATAATCGGACTTTCGTATAACGGATTTCGCGCGAGCAGCTGTATACATCAGATAAGGCACGCTATTACCTTCGAAAGTCAGCATTTTATCCCAATCGAATATGATATTAGTGGTCCTGCTTTGGGAAAGAATATTATATTTAATGGCACCTATGCCCATAATGCGGCCAAGCTCTTTTATTTCTGCTTCCGACAAATCCAGACCTTTTTCTTTTGCAAGTTTATAAGCCCTTTCTTCTGCCTCATCTAAAACCTCTTCAAGCAAAATAATATTACCTTTTCTGGTGCTCATTTTTGCATCTTTAAACTGCATACGCCCAAAAGATACATGTACGTTTTTAGCAGAAGTGATACCAAGCTTAGATTCCGCAAAAAATAATTGTTTAAAATAAAATTCCTGAGCAACATCCACGACATTTACCATTAAATCCGGATGCCAGGTCTTATCCCAATACTTAATGCGGGCAAGATCACGAGTGGCATAAAGCGTAGCTTCATCTGATTTTCGGACCAAGACAGGTACATCTTTGGGGTCATCAGGCTTTATTATCCATGCACCGCCTTCCCCATTAACTATAATCCCCTCTTTGCGCCCTTTATCAAGGATTTCTCCCATTTTATCTTCATAAAAACTTTCGCCATTTATTACGTCAAAATCAATATTTAAGCGATCGTAAATAACTTGGAATTTCTCCATACTCTTTTGTACAATAAACTCCCACAATTTCCGATTTTCTTTATCTCCCTCTTCCAGTTTTTTAAACTCCTGACAGCCAAAATCATCTAATTTTTGATCTTTTTCCGCTTCATCGTGAAATTTTACATAAAGATTAAAAAGCTCTGGAATTGGATCTTTTTCAATGACGGACATTACGCCCCATTTGCGTATAGCATATATCAATTTACCGAATTGAGTCCCCCAATCTCCTAAATAATTATCGTTTATAACCTTATAACCCATTCGCTTACAGATTTTTTTAATCGAATCGCCGATAATAGCGGAAAGCAGATGATGCACACCCATTGGTTTGGCGATATTGGGATGAGAAGTGTCAATCACCATGGTTTTCTTAATAGGACCATTAAAAGAACCATATAGATAATCTCTTAAATCACCGGTTAAAGACCGGCATTCTGTTGTATAAAATTTTTGTTCAACCCATAAGTTGATAAAACCGGGTCCGGCCACTTCCACTTTCGTAAAAAGTGATCGATCAAGAACTTCAATAATAGCCTTCGCAACATCTCTGGGGCGTTTTCCGGACTTGTTAGATAGAAACATCGCGATATTTGTTGCGAAATGTCCATGCTCCAGCATTCTGGTCTTTTCAACGTGAACATCTTCAATATTCAAATCAAAGCCTGCCTTTTTTGCGGCCTTGTATGCTGTTTCCTGGATTATTAATAGATTCTTTTTGCTCATAACGACATAACGATACTATAAATCTGAAAACTTCAAAATCTGAAAATCTGAAAACTTGAAAATCCTATTGATTCCAATAGACTGCCAATAGACTGACTGCCAATAGACTTAGTCAACCGGCAGTCTATTGGAAATGCATTTAGTATAGTTTTTAAATAACATCTTGCTATTCATCTACAATTTGATAAAATAATATATACTTACTAATTAATAAAAAACAAAGTGGAAAGCAGCTTAGTACTTCTAATTATTCTTATAATTCTTTCAGGA
>Ga0114923_10003163_pt1 | contig 11112 bp, 7 predicted proteins | sample SumtaG_FD_89578 | JGI IMG/M metagenome (GOLD analysis project Ga0114923, IMG submission 89578) | Deep subsurface microbial communities from Indian Ocean to uncover new lineages of life (NeLLi) - Sumatra_00157 metaG | ecosystem: Environmental > Aquatic > Marine > Oceanic > Sediment | place: near...
ACCGACTCCAACATCACGTTATTAGCCGGCCAGTGGTATCTTAGCGACAACGATGACCAGGGTAACCCGGCCCTATGGCCCATCCCACAAACCGTAATCCCGGCCTACGGTTGGGTCAGTTTCGATGAAGTCAATGGATTCCATCAGGACCCCTGCGGCATCAATGGCTTCGGTTTGGCCAAGTCGGGAGATGAGGTATACCTGTTCCACCTGCCCGGCGGTTCTAACAACCGCATAGTTGACTGTATCAAATTTAAGGGCCAGGAGAACAATATATCTCTCGGCCGTTACCCCGATGGCGGCCAATTCTGGTTCCATATGCTACTGTCGAGAGATACCAACAACGCCACCCCGAACGCCTATACGGTAGTTATCAATGAGATAATGTATCATCCCGTAGACCCTAATGATGAGTATCTTGAGTTGTACAACCCCACGGCAGGGACGGTTGACTTATGGAATGCCGATGGCACCTGGCGTCTGCGTGGAATTGGCAACAATGATTACTATTTCCCTGCTTCGACCACTATCGGCGCTTATGGAAGATTGATATTAGTGGGCTTTGACCCCACGAACCCCGGCCTGCTGAGTGCTTTCGAAAGTGCATATGGCACAGGCCCGCTTACTCCCGGCACAGATATCTTCGGCCCGTGGGATGGTAACCTCTCTAACGCCAGCGAACGGATTGCCCTGGAAAAGCCTCAGGCGCCGGACCCGCCGGAAATAGATATCTCCTGGGTTATTGTGGATGAAGTTATGTATGGTGATTACTCGCCCTGGCCGGAAACTCCGGATGGCGACGGCGATTGCCTCCAGAGAATTTCCACTGCTGCAGATGATTCAGGTAATGACCCCAACAACTGGGACCCGAATGAACCTTCACCCGGCTGGTAGACCCTCGACAAAAATAGCTCTACCTCTCTATTAGCGTCTCATCAACCTGCATACCGAAGTGTCTGCCTGCCTTTTCGATATGGCCAAGCACCTTATCGCCAGGCTTTAAGCTCGTAATCGAAATCGCTTCTCCCTCCGGACTAACCAACCGAATCGTCTCCGCATTTTGCATAACAAGACTTATCGGCTCGCTCTCAGCTTCGGCCTCGATGAGAATCATAGGCCTTTTCTCAATTTTGTTTCTACCTAAATATGCCGTTTGACTTTTGCCCTGGTAATCTACCAGCAGGACTTCATCGCCGGCCTTCAAATCTGCCAGATACTTGGTCTTACCGCCCGGCGCCAAGGTATATGCGTGCACAGCCCCTGCATTGACTCGGAACGGACGAGACGCCACATAAGGATTATCGATAGATTCAGAATGCACTAAAAAGAAACCCGAAGCGGTATTACCCACCAGCATCCCTTCGCCAAGACCCATCTGCGTGCAGGTATCGAGGCAGGCCCTGTCCCCCATACCTAATTGTTTTGTGCTCGTTATCGTAGCCGTTACAAGAGCAATTTTTTCGCTTATACCGTGAATAATTTCAGCAGCTTTTTTGATTTCGTTTATGTCAGTGGTATTAAGCACAACACCATCAACGCCTTTTTCGAGGATCTCGACCATCAATTTAGCCTGCTTGCTGTTTTCCACCTGTACCATAATATTCTTGCCACGCCGGGCGAGCAGGTTTTCAATCGGGATAATCGTCCAGTCGAGCATTCTCAATACAACGATTTTGCTCTCCGGCACGGCCGCAGCCTTGTCTTCATCAGCCTTGCCTGCAACGTCAATAAACTCAACATCTACGCCGGGCTTAATATCGCCTTTGGCCTCGACCGTTTTAATTTTGCCAAACTCTCGAACGGTCTCGCTTTTACCATCCGGCAGCACCACCGCCTCAGCACCGCTCTCAAGCGCAGATATCACTACCTCCTTGTTATAAGGGTCCGCATTTACCCACAATTTCTTCATTTTTTTGTCTCACTGTTTTTTATAAGATTTAACGTGAATTCCAGCACTGTGTCAATACCTTTCACTGTATCTTGCGGCTTTTGCTTAACCTCATAATCCGGCAAAACCCCTCGGCCGTTTCCCACAGCCCCAGCATTGACAAAGCGTTTACAAGCCACCGAAAAACCTAAACCGGTATTCGGTAGGCCACCCCTGATGCACTCGCCGTAATTTACCGGAGTATCTTCTGTCTCTTGCCCGACCAAAGTGCCTATAGCAAAGTGCTTGATGGCTTGTGCAAAGCACATGGCTGACGATGCTGTTCTTGGGCCTATCAAAACGAATACACGGCCTTTGAATCTCAGTCGATTGTCGCCTGGGTGAGTAAATCCGATATAAGATGATTTGAGTGAGCCAATTTTACCATCGGGAGCCTGTCCTCCCAGCGACTTATATTGTTTGCACATCTGCTTTGATATCTTCAACTGGATTTTTTCGAATTGTCGGAAGGGCTTATCTGTCAGATATTTCAGAAATTCATCACCCACCGAACTGTCACCTCCTGAGTTTTCACGAATATCAATTATCAAATTGCCAGGATTTTGTTCCTTAATTGTATTGAAGGCCTCAACAAGGAACTCCTTAAATTTCTCAAGGTCGGCACAAGCATTGAACTCTATTAACCCTGTCTCCTGCTCAGGAATATAACGGTAAGAGTAGTTAGGATTCTTATCAGAAGTCACAGTTGTGTGTTTAGTTTCATTAGCTGTAGCTTGACTTTCAATCTCATTTCGACTTAATGGCTTAACGACATATTCTTTAATCACCCCATCCATCGTTTTGCTACTTATTGTCATAGATTCAGCATCACCCTTTTCAAGCCACAGAAACATTGGAAAAATGCTTCCAGATTCCAGCAATCCTAAGTTGTAGGGCTTATTCTCAGCGGGAAAATATCTCGCAGTTCTAACAAGAAATTCTCTGGCCTTTTGGTTGTCAATGGCCAGAACCTCACCGCCAATTGGCAAGTCATCCCCAGAGGCACAGCTTTTTAGGATCACGGCTGTTCCATCCCACTGGAATTCAAGAGGGAATAACCTGCCGCCTTTTCGAATATACTCCGCAAATGCTCCACTAGGTGGTTGCATGAAAGTATGGCCATTTTTCAGTTGAGCAACAACTGGAGCAACAGCTTTGTAGAATTCGAGGCGGGTCATTGGTCGGTTGATTTGGCGGTACAATTCATCGCGCAGTGGTTTAAATTCTTCTTTGCTGATGTATGCGTACATATTCGGGTGTACTTCTTCGATAGTTTTGAAGAGAAAATCAAGGTCCTCCTTAAGTTCGTTCGGAGAAAAGACTTTGGTATAGGACTTGTCTTCCAGGAGTTTATTAAGTTCAGCTTCAGAAACACGCTTGACGGTAAGAGGCAGTACAAGGCCACTTTGTTTCCAGTGGCCTTCAATTGTCAAGCCATCTTCTTTTATTTTTCCATCAAAAACAGCAGGGATGCTTGTTGCTTCAATTTGCAAGTTACTGTCTTCACATTCAACCTTGTCTGCAGGAATATCATTTGTGCCTTGGTCGGGGCTATCAATGGTGGCAGTAAGGGTGCCATCAGGATTTCGACAAATCTTAAATACAAGTGTGTACTCAAGGCCAAAGACTTCCAAGTTTCCCAACCAAGTCCCTTCGACCTTATGCTGGCTTGGCAGAGTCAGCCTAACGCGAGCGGGCTGATTCTGTGCTTGCCGCTCAGCTAAGGTATCAGCTGTGCACAAACTGCAAGAAAGTACTATTGAATACAAGATTGCGAATATTTTTTTCACTTCTTCGCCTCACCACTTTTTATAAGATTCAACGTAAATTGCAGGACTGTGTCAACACCTTTTGCAGTGTCTTGCGGCTTTTGCTTGACCTCATAATCCGGCAAAACACCTCGCCCATCGTCTTTTCCCCCAGCAAGAACGAAAGCCCTTCCTGGAACCGCAGCCATTAGCCCGGAGTTTGGCAACGTGGTGTTGATAACGTTACCATAAACTATTGTTGGGTCACCAGTTTCTTCTCCAACGAGTGTAGCTATGCGAAACTGCTTTATGGCTGAAGTAAAACTGGTACTGGTAGAGAAGCTTTTCGGGCCTATCAGGACAAAGATTCGGCCTTTGAATCTGAGAAGATTATCAGCGGGTGTTTTAAGGGGCAGGTCAAGAGTAATTATGTCACCAATTTCCTTATTTTCGAATAATTGCGGACTCTGTCGTCGAAGGGGGGCAATTCCTTTTTGCGCTTGAGGGCTGATCTTTATCCGTGCCTGCTCAAATTGCTTGTAGGGTTTTTGGGCAAGATATTCAAGCAGGGCGTTTGCGTTCATGTCACTGCCGCCGGAATTCTCACGAATGTTTATAATCAGGTTGGGTGTTTTGTTGTCGCGAATTTTTTGGAAGCTTTCTCTCAGGAAATTTTTGAATTTTCCTAAATTAGTTCCGAAAGAGTTTATCTCAAGCAGGGCGGTGTCATATTCGGACAGATGTTGATAATAGTTTTTTTCTTTTTCATTATTTAGTCCGGCTTTGGCACCGATGATTTTCTCCAGCGGTACAGGTTTTACAGTGTAGCTATTGACCAGTGAATTTGTTTCTTTGATTTCCAAAATCCAGGATTCAACCGGGCCGTACTCAAGGTAAAGCAACCATCCGAATATCTCAGGCCGTTCTACCACAGCTGGATTTGTGTTTCTCTTTTCTGCGGGAAACAGGCGTGCAAACTTTGCGAATAATTCGTCAGCAGGCTGACCATTTATTTTGAGAACGGTTTCGCTTACGGGCAATGGAGTGGAAGTATAATTTTTCGTAATAATAATTTTCGACCCATCCGAGCGCAATGCCAATGGGAAAACGCTACCACCGCTTTCAATGAACTTTTTGAGTTCCTGCGCAAATGGCTGGATATAAGTATGTCCGCTTTTCAGTGAGGCGACAACGGGAGCAACGAGCTTATAGAATTCAAGGCAACTTATTGGGTGGTTGATGCTTTTGTATAATTTTTCGCGCAGTGGGGTGAATTCTTCTTTGCTGATGTATGCGTACATATTCGGATGGACTTCTTCGATTGTTTTGAAGAGAAAATCAAGGTCTTCTTTGAGTTTCCCTGGCGGAATAAGTTTAGCATAATCGGGTTGGCCTGCTTCTTGAGTTAGCTTTTGTGGCTCAGCATAACTTTGCACGCAAAATAGTCCACCACACAATAATATTAACCATATCTTTGGCATCCTTATCTATCCTTCCAAGAAAATCTACCGTGAAGCTTCGATTAGTTTCACCATTTCATCTTTTGCCCGTTCAAGTTGAATATCTCTACCAGCAGCGAAACGTATATCAAAAGGCACTTCAATATCAGGCTCAATGCCAACACCCTCTAAGCGTTTTCCATCGATAACTTTCATACACGCAGCGTAGTAAAGAAAAGAGTCTTTTGAAATGTGTCTCTTGTTCCCACCAGTTACAAAACCAGCGGTTCTTTCCCCTATTAAAACACCTCGACCTGTTTTCTTGAAATAATATGCCAATAGTTCCTTACCGCTGCGAGAGCCACCATTGATTAGAACAATGACTGGTTTACTAAAACCGGCAGTTGACTTATACTTTTGGTCCCGATATATCGATTCTATAGTTATCGTTTCAAGACCCTTTAAAAAAGGATGTACATACTCCTCTGGCGGACCGCCCCCAAAGCCATCTCGAATATCAATTATTATTCCTTCAGAGTTCGCTGCCATAACACCAAGTTCTAATACCATTCGCATCGCTTGACCACTTAGCCACCATAGGCGGATATATGAAAACTGATGACCCTTGTGGCTAAAAAGTTTTTTTATATATTCCCTTGAATCGTTCTCAAACAGGTCTCGTTCTTTCATGTCAAGAGGAGTAATCTTTAGCTTTTGTCTGGTAGATTCTGATAATCCCCGTTGAATAATTATTTCGAGTTCCTGCCCTGCTTTATTTTCGAAAGAACGAATAGGGTGAAGAGGTTGACCATTTATTTCTACCAGCCAGTCCCCTAAAACTATACCTGTTTTTTCCGCTGGTGATGATTTAAGAACAGCGGTAACATAGTGACGACCACCTATATTCTTCGTCACCACACCAATTCCACTCCTGTGGGGCTCAGGTTGTGATGAACGAAGTTCAGCTAAATACTGCTCTAAAACAGAAGTTTCACAAGCACTCACTTCTGCCAAGGCTGCACTCTTAAAAACCGCTTGCAATCCATAATAGCCAAGGTCCCACTTAGTAAAATAACGAGTATGCGATGTTTTTACCTCGGCTAACATTTGGTTGATTATCTCAGCAAATGATTCATGATCTTTAGCAGCTAAAGCCTTTGGCTTATATCGTTTCTTAGCATTTTCCCAATCCACACCATTGAAGTTCGGATCCCAGAACTCTTCGTTGATAATCTGCCATACTTTGTCAAAACATTCAGCCGGCTTAAACTGCTCCTGAGTGCAGGGCTTTTCCGACACAACCACATCTTGTTGCTGAGGGGAAGTATGTTTGGATGCCCCCTGCGATTGTTCGGGGTTATGCCAAGCGCATAAGTAGAAACAAAGCAGTGTTAGAATGATGACTTTGAATATATTAGTCACTGTTCTTTCTCTGTGGCTAATTCTTGGACTGCAGTATTGCGACAGCTTCTTCGACGCTGATGCCTTCGTGGACCATTTTGCAAAGGGCCTCGATTATTTTGTCCGGCTTTTCGTGCTGAAATGCATTCCGGCCTATCGACACACCCGCAGCACCGGCGCCGAGTGCGCCTTCCACCATTTTGAATATATCCTCATCGCTGTTCATTTTCTCACCGCCAGCTATAACCACCGGCACCAGACAGCCCTGAACCACTTCAGTAAAACTTTTAGTGCTGCCGGTATAAACCACTTTGACAATATCGGCGCCTAACTCGGCGCCGACCCTCGCTGCGTGCTTGACGTTTTCAACGTCGAATTCATTTTTGATTTTCGGCCCGCGGGCATACATCATAGCAATAAGCGGCATCTGCCATTGCAAACATCGCTCACTTACATAGCCTAATTGTCCAAGCATTTCTTTATCGGTTTCAGCACCTAAGTTTATATGTACCGACACCGCATCAGCACCCAGCTTAATCGCTTCCTCAACAGTGCAGACCAGCTCTTTGGCATTCGGGTCAGGACTCATTGACGTCCCGGCCGAAAGGTGGATAATCAGCCCAACATCTTTACCTGCACCTCTGTGGCCTGCACGAACCATCCCTTTGTGCATCAGGATAGCGTTTGCTCCGCCGGCCACAACCTTAGAGACCGTTATCCGCATATCCTCCAGCCCTTCAATAGGCCCAACCGTAACGCCGTGGTCCATCGGAATAATTACCGTTTTACGTGAATTGCGGTCGATTATTCTCTCCAGTCTTATCTTTTTTCCTATCATTGCAAAGTCTCCTATTCTTTTTCTCCGGTTAATCTACCCAAACTACCGCAAAAGACAAGAAAAAACCACCAAATTCCTGTCCAACTGCCTCAGCTAAAATGCTGACCTTTACACCAGCTTTCACAGCCCACCGTTGCAATATCTCCCTTCATAGCCTATTATATCACCAACTTATAAGTCCATTGCGAGATACGAGCCACGAGTGAAAAATGACATATTTAGCCGTTCCCATAGCAGCCCGAAATTTGGACCAGGCGAAGCAGCAAATCAAAGCCGCCAGAACTGCAGGTGCCGAGATGCTCGAGCTGCGAACCGATTACCTCGAAAACCTCAGTGTCGATTTGGTCAAAAAATTAATCGCCGAGGCCAAAAGTGCCGCCGCCCCGGAACTGCCGCTCATCGTAACCTGTCGTGACAAGCAGCAGGGCGGCGCAATTGACTATCCGCTGCAACTGCGAATTGATGTCCTCACCTCAGCCCTAAAGGCCGGTGCTGAATTCATCGACTTCGAATACGAAAATTTCCTCCACACAGAAAAGCGTGAAAAAATAGAGGTTGCGTTGTCACAGACCTCAAAAGCCAAGCTCATTCTGTCCGCCCACAATTTCAAAACAAAATTCGATAATATCACAAAGCTGTATCGTCACATCAGAACTTTGTACCCAGCCGCGATTCCGAAGCTGGTTTACACAGCTAATCATATCAACGACTGCTTTGAGGCCTTTGATTTGCTGCACAGTACCGGGGGTAAGCGGAGCATTTGGTGTATGGGCGCCGCCGGCCTTATCAGCAGAATCATCGCAAAAAAACTCGGCTCATCCGTTACCTTTGCAAGCATTGATGAATCTGCTGCCACTGCGCCGGGCCAGTTGACAACCGAACAGTTCAAAAAATTATACCGCTATGACTCTATAAATCCTGATACCGAACTTTTCGGCGTCATCGGCTCTCCGGTTGCTCATTCGCTAAGTCCAGCCATTCATAACGCCTGCTTTGAAGACATGAATATGAACAGGTTATATCTACCACTTCCGGTGCAGGGGGATTCAAAAGAATTTAACGATTTCCTCGATAACATCATTAAACAGCCTTGGCTGAATTTCAAAGGATTTAGCGTAACAATCCCCCATAAACAAAACGCCCTGAATTACATCAGGAAAAAACGAGGTTTTATCGAGCCGTTGGCGGAAAAAATCGGCGCAGTTAATACTCTGCTAATCGACGCAGATGGCAAACTCAGCGCCTACAATACCGACTATGCCGGTGCGCTGGATGCAATTACTTCAATGATGAAGATTGCCAGAAGCGATTTGAAAGATTTGCCCGTTGCTGTCATCGGCGCAGGCGGCGTCGCAAGGGCGATTGTGGCAGGCCTGAGTAACACCGGTGCCAAAATCAAAATTTACAACCGCACGGCCGAAAGAGGTGAAAAACTTGCAGCCGAATTCGGCTGTGATTTCGCCAGCTTGGATAACTTGCAAAATTTAGATGCAAAATTGGTCATAAATGCTACCAGTATTGGAATGCACCCGGATACCGATGCAACACCTCTGCCCAAAAAGCACATCAAAAAAGATATGGTAGTCTTCGATACCGTTTACAATCCGCCGCAGACTCTGCTGCTAAAGCAAGCCAAACAGAGAAAAGCCAAAACAATTGATGGCCTTTCAATGTTCATCAACCAGGCCATCGCCCAGTTCAAACTTTTCACCGGCCAGAACCCCAACCTAAAACTTATGCGAAAAACTGTTTGCAATTCTCTTTCTCGCCGATAATTTATATATAATCTTCCTTCAGAGCATAAAAGACGGAAGTTTCTTGAGGTAAAAAGATGGCAAAGAAAGAAAAAGTAGTATTGGCATATAGCGGCGGGCTGGATACCAGTGTCATTCTGCCCTGGCTTAAAGAGACCTACGGCTATGATATAATAGCTTTCGCAGCCGACCTCGGCCAGGGCGATGAATTGGCCGACATCAAGAAAAAGGCTCTGCAGTCCGGCGCAGCTAAATGCATAGTAAAAGACCTGCGGAAAGAGTTTGTCGAAGATTACCTCTGGCCGCTGCTAAAATCCGGCGCGGTATATGAGGGTGGTTACCTGCTCGGCACGAGCATTGCCCGGCCGTTAATCGCAAAGCATCAGGTCGAAGTCGCCCATGCCGAAGACGCAACAGCGGTAGCACACGGAGCAACAGGCAAGGGCAACGACCAGGTACGCTTCGAACTGACCTATATGGCACTCGACCCGTCGCTGAAAATCATAGCTCCCTGGAAAGACCCAAATTTCACGCTCACCAGCCGGGAGGCGGCCGTCGATTATGCCAAAAAGCACAAAATCCCTATCGAGCAGAGCAAGAAGAAAATCTACTCGCGCGACCGAAATCTCTGGCACATCAGCCATGAAGGTGCTGACCTTGAAGACCCCGCCAATGAGCCGAAAGACGATTTGTTTGTAATATCACGGCCGGTATCGAAGGCACCAGATAAGGCAGATTATGTGACAATAGGTTTCCATGAAGGTATGCCGATAAAGCTCGATGGCAAATTGACAAGCGGTGTTAGACTAATCGAAGCATTGAACCAGCTCGGCGGCAAACACGGAGTAGGTCAACTCGATTTGGTCGAAAATCGGCTGGTCGGTATAAAGTCGCGAGGCATTTATGAAACGCCCGGCGGAACAATTCTCGTCACAGCCCATAAAGTCCTTGAGAGCCTGACACTTGATAGAGAAACTATGCACTACAAACAACAGCTCACTCTAAAATACGCTGAGCTGGTTTATTACGGCCAATGGTTTTCTCAGTTGCGACAGGCCCTTGATGCGTTTGTCGATATTACTCAGCAAAACGTCACCGGCGAAGTCAAGATGAAATTATTTAAGGGCCACTGCACACCAGCCGGTGTAAAAAGCCCGAACAGTTTATATTCGACCGATTTGGCAAGTTTTAAGATGGGCGCAGAATTTAACCCAACTGATGCAACCGGCTTCATTCGCCTGTTCGGCTTGCCAATGAAAGTCGCCGCCGAGGTCAACAAAACTAAGAAAAATAAATAAGAACCATGAACTAAAAACTAACTAACGCAAAGGAGGCGTTGTGGCACCGGATTGGATTTGGTTTGCCTTTATTTTTGCTTTCGGCTGTTTTGTAGGCAGCTTCCTGAACGTTGTCGTCTATCGCTTGCCTCGCGACAAGTCTATAGTAAGCCCACCTTCAGCTTGTCCTGCATGCGGCAAGCACATCCGCTTTTATGACAATATACCGCTGGTTTCGTGGCTGCTTTTAGGCGCTAAGTGTCGGTATTGCAAGGTCCCAATCTCGCCGCGTTATTTTGTTATTGAACTGCTAACAGGCCTGGTTTTCAGCGGCCTATTCCTTTTATATTTCCACACCGATTTGCGCGCCGGTATCAGCCCGTTCCTGCAGGGCGGCTGGTTCATTTATCTCATTTCTATCATTTTATTAGCTGCTCTTATTGCCGCTTCAGCAATTGACCTGGAGTTATGGGTCATCCCAGTCTCAATTTGCTGGTTCGTTACCGCAGCGGGGCTGATTGCCTCTGCACTCGGCGTTTATATAATCGACCCTGCCGTAATTCGCGGCTACGCCCTTTTACCCAGTGCTTCGGTCAATACCGCCTCCCTGGCCGCCGGCGCCGCAATAGGACTGGCTATCTCCTGGGGCCTGCTTACAACCGGCCTAATAAAAAGAAGTTACGAATCCGACGAATCCGCAGACTCACCCGAAAAACCAAACGAGTCAC
>Ga0114923_10003164_pt1 | contig 11109 bp, 10 predicted proteins | sample SumtaG_FD_89578 | JGI IMG/M metagenome (GOLD analysis project Ga0114923, IMG submission 89578) | Deep subsurface microbial communities from Indian Ocean to uncover new lineages of life (NeLLi) - Sumatra_00157 metaG | ecosystem: Environmental > Aquatic > Marine > Oceanic > Sediment | place: near...
CGAATCTCGTCAAACCGAAACAGAATCCGGGCGAAGAGATGTAGCATGCCATTCCTTCGGATTCAAGAAATGTCTCACCACTTCGGTGGTTTGCGCGCCGTTCACAACTACAACCTGGAGATCGGATTAGGTCAGATTAGGGGGTTGATCGGGCCGAATGGAGCAGGAAAGACCACTATCTTCAACCTCATTACGGGCATTTACATGCCCACCGAAGGTGAAATCCTCTTGGATGGCAAGAAAATAAACGGCCTTCAGCCTCACCAGATCGCCTCCATGGGCGTGAGCAGGACCTTTCAGAACCTTCTCTTGTGGAGACACATGACCGTCGTCGAGCACGTGAAGATGGCCCGCTACTCGAAGATTAGCTACGGATTGTTCGGGGCATTCTTCGGTACATCTAAGCGCCACAGAGAAGAGGCAGAGATCGAAGAGAAAGCGTATACCCTGCTGGAAATGATGGGCATCCGCCACCTCTCGGATCAGGTTGTCCTCAACCTGCCATACGGTGCCCAGAGAAGGGTGGAGATGGCCCGGGCGCTGGCTACGGAACCCAAGATATTGTTGCTGGATGAGCCCACGGCAGGGATGAACCCGGAAGAGCTGGTTCAGATAATGGATATCATCCGTCGGGCCCATGGTGAGTTGGGGCTGGCTATTCTCCTCATCGAGCACAGGATGAAGGTGGTCATGGATCTCTGCGAGATCATTCAAACCCTTGACTTCGGTGAGGTCATCGCTGAGGGCACACCGAAAGAAATTCAAAACGATCCCAAGGTGATTGATGCCTATTTAGGCAAGGAGAGGCCGATCTGATGTTGTTGTCAGTGGAAAACCTGCGAGTTTCCTACGACAAGATTAAGGCCCTTCATGGTATAAGCTTCCAGATCGATGAGGGGGAGATCGTGTGCATCATCGGTGCCAATGGAGCGGGGAAGAGCACCACCTTGCGAGCGATTTCCCGCCTCGTCCCTGTCGAAACAGGGACGAAAATGACCTACTTGGGACGGGACTTGCTCACATACCCTGCCGACAAGGTGGTCAGCGAGCTCGGCATCTCCCATGTCCCCGAAGGAAGACGTCTGTTCGACAACCTGACGGTCATGGAGAACCTCAGGCTCGCCACCTTTGCACGGAGGGACCGCAGAGCGATCGCACAAGACCTGGACCGGGTATTCTCGATCTTCCCGCGGGTGAAAGAGCGGCTAAATCAGAAAGCCGGAACACTGAGCGGCGGCGAGCAGCAGATGCTAGCGGTCGGGCGGGCCTTTATGAGCGGCAGGAAAATCATGCTCCTGGATGAGCCCTCCATGGGGTTGGCTCCCTTGTTGATGATGAGCGTGTTCGACTCACTGAAGGAAATCAATCAGGAAGGCACCACCATTCTTCTCGTCGAGCAAAATGCACGAATGGCGCTTCAGTTTGCCAGGCGAGGGTATGTACTGGAGAACGGCAGGCTCGTACTTGAGGGCGGGTCTGAAGCACTTCTTGCCAACCCCCAAGTCAAGAGAGCCTATCTCGGGGGGTAATTCGGCGAGACCCGTGACTACACGCCGGTTCCTATATCCGAGTCGTAATCGCTCAGGCCGAGGTGATCCGGTTCCACTTTACGCACTCACCGCACACGATGTGTTGCAGACGAGGATTGTGGCGGGCATGGACGAGGACGAAATCACCCTGATCCGCCGCGGCTCCCGCGAGGTCCACCTGTTCCCGACCACAGAATGTGCAGCTAATGCGCTGATCGGCGGGGAGATGTCCGACGATAACCCAGGGACTTCGGCGGGGTGGTGACTCCGGGCCCTTCATGGGCCTTTTGAGGCCCGCGATGAGGCGCTCCCACAATTTCCCCAACTGACTTTCCTCTAAATCTCGAGATCGACCCACCGCAGCAGGTCGCGAAAGAGATTCCTTCCCTCTTGGTGCCATGTGAGGGGGGGCGCCTGCATTTTGCCAACGGGGCAGATTCGGTTGACCCCCGCCTCGCCCAAGCGAGTTGTGAGCATCTCGAGCCTTTCGGGTGCCACGGCCACCCCCACGGCCTGAAGGTACGGTCGCCACGAGCCAAGGAGGCCGCTTACCTCGGATAGATCTGCCACCGGCTTGACGAGTACCGTGCGTTGCAGACATGACGGGGTGAAGGTCGGGTCGGCATCATAGATCACGGTCCAGTCCAGTCTCTCCGGACTCATGAAGAGGGCAACGTCGTTTCCCGCCAGTTCTTGTGCCTCATAGCCCGCCCGAAATCTCCGGACCGCCACAGCCTCTTCCCGGGTGGGCGAACCCGATGGGAGGCGCTTCGCCCACCGCCCCATGGCCGAAGCAAGAAGTCCGGCAAAATCCCTCGGGGTTGCCCCGCCCTCCTCCTCCACGTAAAAGAGATGGGGCGAGAGGCATCCCTGCTGGTCAAAGAGCGAAGCATCATAGGCAGCTCGCTCTGCCACCTCTTCCGCATTCGGCAGGACCTCGCGGCCGATCACTCCGAAACTCAACCGGTGACCGTGGCCAAGAAATCGGCCTCGAACGCGCCCCTGTAGCTCACGGATCGTCTGCTCGCTCCCGTACGCGACAACCACCTCAGCACGGTCAAAAGCAACCGCTTCCAGATCATTGCGTCCCCCGCTCCAGCAGACGACGGCGAGTGCCTCCCCGATCTCCGGATCTCGTCTGGCCACCGAGGCAGCCCACAGCGCAGGGAACAGCGGATCCGACGATGCGCTCTTCACGAGGCTCGCTGATCCGAGTATGCTGGCCGCGACAAGACCCGGTAACCCGACCCCCGGGATGTTTCCCGCCAAAACATGGGTAGTCAATCCTGGGCCGTAGGCGCGTCCCACATGCGACCTGAGAGGGGCAAATCCCCCCAGGTTCTCTTCGGCGTCGACTTCCCGAAGAAGCGCCTGAAAAGCCTCCGCCGTGTATCCCTGCAGCAGCAGATCCAGACCGTGGACCACCATGGCTTGGGAAAATCGGGTAATTGCCGGTAGCGCTGCTTCAGCCGCCTGACGGAATGGATCGGTGCGCTCTTGCCACCGGGTGAAGACATCCGTTAAGAGCTCAGCGATCTCCCGCCCTTTCCGTTTGGCGATGCGCTCGCGGGCCACTTCTAGATGACCGATCACCTCGGCAAGCAGGGCGGGAGTCGCCACGACAAGATCCAAGGTCACCTCGCCATAAGAGCGGGTCTCGACTTCAAATCCTGAAATCTTGGAGGGGATATGATAGGCAGCAACTCTCATCGGCTTTCCTGGAGCTCTTCTACCGTCAGGGAGCATCCTCGTGATTCGGCCCCGGGCGCTCGACCCACGATCTCAAACCCCTCATTGACCCTGTAGCCCAGGTCCTCGGTTTCCACCGCCATGACGGAGCCGCAATTGGCCAGATCGTAGTGGGCGAGAAGCCCTACCTCTCCCTCCGGGAGCTCCTCAAGCGTTGCCGGGTCCAATATACGCGTCCGAACCCACGGGGGCATTGCCTTGAACCGCGGTCGCGAGCGCCCCAGCACCTGATCACTCAGCGTGTTGTCATAGAACTGGGAGCCCATCTCGGTCATCCCGTACTCGTTGACGCAACACGCCTCGGGAATCGCCAAGACCTTTTGATAAAGGCGCAAGAGCTCTTCACGCGAGACTTGGCGGGACCGCCCTTTGAAGCCCCCGGTATCCATGAGACGGCTTCCTTCAGGAAGCCGAAAGCTCGAACTATCCGCGAGGCACGCATCGAGGAGATAGACGAAGGCGAAAGAGGTGCCGAGCAGGCAGACTGGCTCTTGCCGCGCCTCGATCTCCCTCAATGTCCGGAGCAACCCGGACGTGTCCATCCCCTCATCCCCCACGAAATACGCGCTCCCTTCCGCTCCGTAAGTCATGCGCACCACCTCCAGCATATGGGAGAGAGATGAGGTCGGGAGAAGGTCCGGAGAGGGCGCGAGGATGAGCATCCGAGGCCGTGCCCCATCCGGAAGAAGATGGGCAGCGAAATTGGTGAGGAGGGAGGTGTGGTAGACCTCGAGCCAGGGAAACCCGTGCCGACCCCGTTTCTCCGAACCCTGACTCGTCCCACTGGTCAGAAAGACCTGCTCAGGCGTGGCGCAGCTGAGGTCAAGGACCTTGAAAGCACTCGTCGGGACTGGGGGGATCTCTTCCCATGTGGAAATCGTGTCTGGTGTGATTCCTCGCCGGTCACAGAAACGTCTGTACGCCGCGTTGTGCTGATACTGAAAGGCAAACACCTCAAGGGCCAGCAGACCGAATTCTTCCTCCGCCGGCTGCCGAATATAGTCGAGGACCCGCTGGACCACGGGTTCTTTCATCCGTCCTATCCTTTCACATCAGCTACAAGCAGTCAGCGGTCATCTGTCAACACGAACGTCCAAAGTCCGATGTCCGAAGTCCCTAAGGGTAAGGAGGGGAGTCCTCAGAGAATGATGGCGCCGTCGAGGGAGGTCCCTCCACGCCCTTAGTCATCGGTTATCTCTTTCGTGCGACCTTCAAGCTTTCCGCCAGGACCTCTACCGCTTGATCGCAGAGTTCCTGCGACACGACCAGGGGAGGTGCAACGCGGATTACCCCATCAGCGTTCAGGAAGTCTCCCAGTAAGAGTCCACGCTCTAACGTTAGACGAAGAACTGCCCTGGTGAGGGACGGCTCCTCTAAGACCACCCCCAAGAGAACCCCCATGCCGCGCACCCCCTCGACACCGGGAAGGGCAGAAATCGCGCGCCGCAGATACGCTCCCATGGCTTCCGCGTTTTTCATAAGCCCGTCCTGCTCAATGACGCGAAGCGCGGCCAACCCCGCAGCACAGGAAACAGGGTGTCCTCCAAAAGTGGTGACATGGGCAAAGGGAGGATCGATTGACAATGTGTGCATTAGCTCCGGGCGGCCGATGAAGGCGCCCAGAGGCATCCCACCCCCCACCGCCTTTGCTAGGACCAGGCAATCCGGGATCACCCCCCAATGCTCGCACGCAAACCACCGTCCGGTGCGGCCGACTGCCGTCTGAACCTCATCGAGGATCAACAGGGCTCCGACCTCCTGGCAACGAGCACTCAACGTGGGCAGAAAGTCAGGACCGGGAACCCGAATCCCGGCCTCTCCCTGAATCGGTTCCACCACGACCCCCGCTACCTGTTCGTCGATGGTGCGCAAGGCGTCGGGATCGTCAAAAGGGAGGATGTGGACCTCGGGCAGCAGCGGCTCAAAGGGCTTTCGATATCGTGGCTCGCCAGAAAGCGACAAAGCCCCCAGGGTATCTCCGTGGTATCCTCCAGCAAAAGCGATAATGCGGGGACGACCCGTCACCTTTCGGCAGAGCTTGAGCGCCCCCTCGATCGCCTCCGCTCCGCTGTTGCATAAGAAGGCCGTGGTGAGATCGCCGGGAGTGATCTCCGCCAGACGCTGAGCCATTGCCACCTGAACTTCTTGCACCATTTCGCCATAGACCATGACATGGAGGTGCCGCTCCACCTGGGCCCGAATCGCCCGCAGGACCTCCGGACAGCCATGGCCTACATTACTTACTGCGATACCAGAGATGAAATCGAGAATGCTCCGCCCCTCGGGCGTCCAGAGGAAGCAGCCCTCCGCACGCTCGATGACCAGGCCGAGCGGTTCAACTGATGTGGGACAAAGGTAGCGAAGGAAGTCGTCGTACAGTTCTTGACCCATTCGTTAGGTCTTAGGTATTGGGTATTGGGTGTTGGGGTTTTGGATTCATCGGGTTATCTACTCCTGCCTCCTGCCTCCTGCCTCCCGTCTCCGGTCAACGGTCGTCGGTCATCGGACATGGCTGCGGACTGCTGACAGCTTTCCAGCTGACCCAGGGCGAGGCGGATCTCTTGCTGAACGTCGGTGTCTTTCTCCTGTGCGAGGGCCTTTTCAAGACCGTGACGAGCGGATTCCCCCCTGATCTGCCCCAGCGCCCAGGCCGCATGACCTCGCACTACCGGCTCCGGGTCTTCCAAAAGCGCCCTCGTCAGAGCCGGGACCGTCTCCGCTCGCTGGAGATTCCCCAACGCGACAGCGACGTTTCGGAGCAGTCCCCGTCGCTTGGCCCGGCGAATGGGACTTCCTTTAAAACGACGCCGGAACTCCTCTTCGGTCAAGGCCAGGAGAGGAACCAGATCGGGACCGTGCTGCCCTTCCCGTGGCCAGAATCCTTCCTCAGAACTCGGTCGCGCCTTTTTATTGTAGGGACAGACATCCTGGCAAATGTCACAGCCGAAGATATGATCGCCGACCAAGGGGCGCATATCCCGGGGAATGCTCCCCTTGAGCTCGATAGTCAGATACGAGATACACCGTCGGCTGTCCAGGAGATAGGGCCCGACCAGCGCCCCGGTAGGACATGCTTGGATGCACAGGTCGCACCCTCCGCACCGATCACGGATCGACCGGTCATACTCCAATTCAAGGCTCAGGAAAAGCTCTCCCAGGAAGAACCAGGACCCCCGGCGGGGATGGATGATGGTGGTATTCTTTCCGATCCAGCCGATCCCAGCTAACGCGCTAAAATCCCGCTCCAGCACCGGTCCAGTATCCACATATGCCCGCCCCTCGACCGACTCCCCCATCTCGTCCCGGATCTTCGCCAGAAGCTCACCCAGACGAGCCTCCATGATCTCGTGGTAGTCATCCCCCCAGGCGTAGCGAGAGAGCCAACCCCGGAGCCCGTCTTCAGGCATGTCCTCCCGGTGAAGGGGAACGTAGTAGTTGAGGGCGACCGAGATGATCGATTTCGCCCAGGGGAGAAAGTCTCCTGGGTGGAGGCGCTTCCCCGCCCCTCGCTCCATGTACTCCATCTCTCCAGCAAAGCCTCGCCTCAACCATTCGGCGAAAGAAGCGCCGTGGGGTGGTTGAATGACCGGCGAGATCCCCACCAGGTCAAAACCGACCTCACGCGCGAGCTCCTTCACCCGCCGCGAAAGACGCCCTCCTGCTCGCCATGTTCCCAAGAGATCTCTCCCTCCCATGACATCGTCAGTATGCCATAAGACTTCCCCCCGAAAAAGAAACTTGCAAGGGATCGGTCCTCATGACCACAGCCCGAGCCCTTATTGCATGCGGCATTAGAGGATATTACCCTTTGGAGGGAATAGAGACGTATGCTACCCTTCCATGAGAGTCGAAGGGACATGTGCATGGATGGAACAAAGGTGCGAGAAGTCCTGGAGGCGGTAAGAGAGGGGAAGCTCTCCACCGAAGAGGCGGTAGACCGGTTGAAGCTTTTGCCGTATGAGGAGCTGGGCTTCGCCACGCTGGACAGCCACCGGAGTCTCCGCCAGGGCTTTCCCGAAGTCCTCTTCTGCCCCGGGAAGACCATCGACCAGATTGTCCACATCGCCGACCGGCTGCTGTGCCAGCAGGGTAACCTCCTGGCCACGCGCGCGAGCGAAGAGATCTCTGACGCCATTGCTAAAATCGACGGGTCGGTCGAGTTCAATACGCTTGCCCGCACCGTCGTCATCCGCCGAGAGCAAAGGCCACCGACGACAGGTATGGTCCTGGTGATGAGTGCCGGGACCTCCGATATCCCGGTGGCCGAGGAGGCGGCGGTGACCGCCGATTTCCTAGGAAGCCACGTCGAAAAGGTCTACGATGTGGGGGTGGCGGGACTGCACCGGTTACTTCACAAATGGGAGGAGCTTCAGAGGGCCCGGGTCCTCCTCGTGGTAGCGGGAATGGACGGGGCCCTCCCTAGCGTTGTGGGGGGAATGACATCGAAGCCACTCATCGCCGTTCCTACGAGCGTCGGATATGGAGCCAGTTTCGGTGGACTCTCCGCCCTCCTGACCATGCTCAATTCCTGTGCGGCCGGAACGGGGGTGGTCAACATTGACAATGGCTTCGGCGCCGGGGTGCTCGCCCACCGGATCAACCTCCTTGGAGAACACGGCTAGAATGCTGGAATGCTAGGAGGCTAGGACGTTTGCAAGCTCGGAAGTTAGAAACTGCAGTCTTCATTAACGGGAGAGACAGATCGTGCTCCTTGGTTTTCTAAGCGCCCACGCTCCCGAATTCCAGCGTCCTAGCGTCCCAGCCTCCTAGCTTTCAAGCGATTAATTATGCGAATTGCGTATTTCGATTGCTACAGTGGAATTAGCGGAGATATGATCCTGGGGGCGTTGGTGGATGCCGGACTGTCCCTCGAGGCCCTCCGATCCGAGATCGCAAAGCTCAAGCTCACCGGTGTCGATCTAAAAGCGGAGAAGGTCAAACGGGGCGGATTCGTCGGAACACGGGTCCAGGTGATCACGCCTCAGGAGCACCATCCCCACCGCCATCTTTCGGATATCCTCACACTCCTCGAAAAGGCCGAGCTGCCGGAGATAGTCCTTGCACGAGCCCGCCAGATTTTCACACAGCTGGGAGAGGCAGAGGCTGCGGTCCACGGAGTCCCCGTGGAGCGGATTCATTTCCACGAGGTCGGAGCATTAGACACGATCGTGGACGTGACGGGGGCGATCGTCGGACTCGACGCCCTCGGGATCCGCGAGGTTTATGCCTCGGCCCTGAATTTGGGCGGAGGAAAGATCCACGCAGCCCATGGTGAACTACCAGTCCCGGCCCCGGGGACCGCCGGCATCCTTCGTGGCGTGCCTGTCTATGGGAGCCCGGTCGAGGCGGAATTGACGACCCCGACGGGGGCCGCCATCATTTCCACGGTTGCCAATGGCTTCGGGGTACTTCCTCCACTCCAAGTAGATCAGATCGGCTATGGGGCGGGAAGCCTGGACCTTCCGGGCCGGGCGAACCTGCTCCGGCTGATTGTGGGCGAAAGGATCGAAGACTTGGAAAGCGACGAAATCGCGCTCGTCGAGGCGAATATTGACGACATGAACCCCCAGCTTTACGAGCCACTGATGGAGGCTCTTTTTCGCGCCGGGGCCCTCGACGTCTTTCTCACCCCGGTGATCATGAAGAAGTCCCGGCCCGCTACAGTCGTCTCGGCCATCGTTCCGGCAGGACTCGAGGGGAGCATCGGACCGATCCTCCTCAGCTTCAGCAGCACCTTCGGCGTCCGCTCCAGGAGAATGCACCGCCAGATGCTTCCGCGGGAGGTCCTCGCAGTCCAGACCCGCTTTGGAGAAGTGCGGGTGAAGGTGGGCCGACTGCACGGTCGGCCAATCCACCTCGCTCCCGAATACGAAGATTGTCGGCGGCTGGCCGAGGCAGCAGGGACTGCAGCCGGCGAGATCATGGCGGCTGCGGTCGAGGCGGCCGGCGCCCTGTTGCCCCGTCTCAACGAGGAAGAGGCGTAAGAGTTACCCCCCATCTCCTTTCCCGCCCACCTGTGCGATCGACTGTCGGAGCTGATCCACCCCCCGGAGCAGAAGGTCGATGGCGTGCGGGTCGAGTCGCTGACCTCCCAGGCGATAGGGATCGAGAAAATCCTCGAGCGAATGAGCGATCTGGGTCAGCTTGTCAAAGCCCATCGTGGTTGACATCCCTTTGATGGAGTGGGCTGACCGAAAGAGGCCATCAATCGCCTCTGCATCCTCAGGTTGGGCCTTCAACTGGAGTAAATTCTCATCCATCCGCTGCAGATGCTCTTGGGAGTCGTTCAGGAAGATATGCAGGTACTTGGTAAGATCCACCGGTTGAAGCCTCTGTCAGAGAGACGTATTGTCTTCCTCTCGGCTCGATCTTTACAGGGTTTTGTAGGCGTGTTATACTATGTAAGTACGCCGGGGTAAAGCGAATACACTTGCCCGGATCGGTGCTGCGATTTTCGCAATTAACGTACCACCACCTATATGAGGGTGAAGGACGCCGGGGGCCACACCCCCAGTAGCTGATTGGATCTTTGGACGAAATAACATTTTTTCATCTGACCGGATTACTTCTTCTCCTTTCCCTGTCGGCTTTTTTCTCGGCCTCAGAGACCGCCCTCTTTTCCCTTAGCCGCCTCCGTCTTCAGCGCCTCTCTCAAGCCGATCCCAAGCGGGGAGGTTGGGTCCTCAAGCTCCTCGAACGACCCACCCGGGCCATCGTAACCATCCAGATCGGGAACGAATTGGTCAACGTCACCGCTTCGGTTGTCATGACTTCCCTCGTCCTGTACCTCTGGGGAACGCAATACGCGTGGCTGTCGGTTCTCTTCATGCTCCCCCTGCTCCTGATCTTCGGGGAGCTCACTCCCAAGCGGGTCGCCTTGGCCTATGCGGAGCGGGTCGCCCCCATCCTGGCCTACCCACTCTCCCTCTTCTCCCTGCTCATCACCCCCGTGCGGGGCATCATAAAGAGGGTGGTTGATTTCTGCCTAAGGGTTCTTGGGGTTCCGGCCGCCCTCGGCCCGTCAGGGATTTCGGAAGACGACTTCAAGATGATCCTGGATGTCGGACGTGAGGAGGGGGTGGTGGAACCCACTGAGCACAAGATGATCGAGCGGGCCCTGGCGTTTGCGGAAGTACGGGTCCGCCAGGTGATGACACCGCGCAGCGACATGTTCTCACTGGATGTCAACCTCTCCTTTGGTGAGGCGATCGAAGGGACGAAGAAGGCCGCCTTTTCCCGAATTCCCATCTACCATGAAACCGTCGACCGCATCGTAGGGATTCTCCATGCGAAAGACCTCCTCGTGGCCAAGGCGGAGGGATCGCCTCCACCCACCTTGGGATCCCTGCTCCACCCCCCTTTTTTCGTCCCGGAGACCACACGGATCGATACCCTGCTCAAGGAGTTCCAACGGCGCCGGCGGCATATGGCGATCGTGGTGAACGAGTACGGTGGCACCGCGGGACTCGTCACTCTCGAGGACCTCCTGGAAGAACTCGTCGGTGAGATTACTGACGAGTTCGATCAGCCCCTCTCCTCCACAGCGGAAGAGCGCACGGTATGATTCTTGTCCTGTTCCTGACCATTCCATGCCTGCTCCTCCTCGAAGCCTTCTTTTCGGGCTCAGAGATGGCCCTCATCTCCTGTGACCGAATTAAGCTCAGACATCAAGCCCAGTCGGGTGTGAAGCGGGCCCAGGTGGCGGAGCGACTGTTGAGCCGACCGGACCTATTCCTCGCGACAACATTGATCGGGACCAACTTTTGTGTGGTAACCAACTCGGCGGTTGCCGCCGTCCTCTGTCTGCTGCTCTTAGGAGAAGGCCGTGAGC
>Ga0114923_10003165_pt1 | contig 11107 bp, 10 predicted proteins | sample SumtaG_FD_89578 | JGI IMG/M metagenome (GOLD analysis project Ga0114923, IMG submission 89578) | Deep subsurface microbial communities from Indian Ocean to uncover new lineages of life (NeLLi) - Sumatra_00157 metaG | ecosystem: Environmental > Aquatic > Marine > Oceanic > Sediment | place: near...
CCCCATGTGCACGTTCGTGTTGGGCATGAAAACGTAGAGGAAGGTGAGGGCTCCCCAGAGCATAAAATACGGCACCAGCCGGAGGCTGGTCAGAATCATCGTACCAAAGGGCTCAATGTCCATGAGACTTTGCACCAGCGCGGAGCTCTGAAGCGAAGCGAAGACCGCAATGGCCGAGAACACCAAAACGGGACCGACCAGGAGCACGCTCAGGTAATCGGTGAACTTCCGGGCCAGCCCTCGTGGCGCTTTCACCCCCCAGACCTGATTAAAGGCCTGCTCGATACTTCCCATCAGGGACACGGTCGTAACAAACAGGGCGATCAGGCCTACCGCTCCTAGAGATCCCACGTCCACGTTATTCACAAATCCGATCAGGCGAGTGGTGATCTCGTTCGCACTTGGACCGAGGGGAGCCAGCAACTCGACCAGGAACGGCTGCAGCCGATTAGGTACGCCGAAAGCCCTGAGGAGCGAGAAGGTCACGGCGAGGAACGGGGCGATGGAAAGCAACATGGTGAACGTCAGCGCGGCTGCCTGGCGCGGTACATTATTCTCAACAAACCCGTTGGCCACGATGTACAAAAGCCTGAGCTGTGGATACAGAAACCGGCGGACCTTGCTGAGCTGCGAAGGTGAAACCTCCCACATCTCGTCCAGGATCTGCGTGTTGAGCCGATCTAGATAGCTATGGAGCCCTGTGCTCATCGTTCCCCACCCCATATGGGCATCGGCATCTTTCCGGCTTCCTTCTGCGTGTAAGTCCGGGGCTATAAACCATCACCCCTGCCTATAAATGGATCAGAAGTCCTGTTTGAATTCTCTTTGTAGCTATGCAGTTAGCGTGCCGATGGACGTTCGGAAAAATCCGTTTCCGTGTCAAGAGGGACGGGCTGGCCTACGGCTATCCTTCATCGTCGGAGGGTTGTGAACGCCGATCACAACCCTACTGCTCGGGCCCCCGGACGCCCAGCCTGGGGGGTAGGGGCGAACAGGCAAAACGCCCTACCGGATCTTGCCAGGTCCGAGAAGTCGCCTGGTCTTCTGGTATGTCGTGGATTGGCCCAAGGGAACAGGGAGTCCGTCCAGCGGGAGAAAAGCGGCTCTCTTCTGTCTCGAAGATGAGGATATTGACGCCTCGCGTATTTGGAACGAAATGTGCATTTGGCCTGTCATGGAGCTGAACCGGAGATAGAATCATCTTCGGTGTTTGGGCTTCTGAGACGGAGGAGCATCTAATGAGCAAGCGGCTGATAGTCATCAGCGTAGCGGGCCTTGTTCTCATCGGTGGTGCCTACGGGTATACCAATTGGTATAAGCAGCCTTCGCAGACGCCGCCACCACCACGGCCTCGCCCTGTCCGGCAGGTGGCGAAGCCTCGACCGCCCCAGCCCCCGACCGCGGCTAAGCGTCTCCAGGTGAAACCGAAGGCCGCCAGGATTCCGGTAGCATCTAGTGCAACCGGATCCACACAGAAGCAGGCGGCAGTATCTCCCAAGGTCGCAGGGCCCAAGGCAAAGGAGAGCCCCAAGCCAGCAGTGAAGCAGCTGCCAGCACCTCTCAAGGTGGAAGGTCCCAAAGCCCCCTCAAGGGTAGCCAAACCGGTCGTCACCCCGCGGAAGAGCCCAAAGCCGGCGTCGTCTCGGGCCCAAGTGGAGCAGCCGACCACAAAACGGCTGGCGAGGGCGACTGAGCCCACGGCAAAGCCGGAAAAGCGGTACAGTGTCCAGGTCGCCTCTCTGGTGATCGAGCGAAACGCGCTCTCCCTCAAGAAGCGACTGGAGAAGCTCGGGTACAGCCCGACCATCGAAAAGACCACTGCTCCCATCAAGCGCCATCGGGTCTACGCGGGTGAGTTTAACAGCCGAGACGCGGCAGAGCAGACCGCGCGGAGACTTGGGGTGGACGGGTTTCCCTCAAATATGGTCGAGACAGAGCAACGGAAGTTCGCGCTCGAGGTCGGGTGGTCCTTCAGTCTAAACGAGGCACTCGATCTGGCCCACGGTCTTCACAAGAAAAACTATGCCTCGAAGATTGTCTCTAACGTCAGCCCCACCCCTGTACACGTCGTGCGGGTTGGAGCGTACAAGAACCGTTCGGACGCCGTGCGAGCGAGCGAGGCTCTCAAGACAAAAGGGTTCGCACCTCTCATTGTGCGGAACTGATCGTTTTCCTGAACCATCCATGTGACCCAGGCATTCGTTTCACTCTTTGGGGAGAAACAAAACGCCTTCCTGGGACGAAACAGGACCTTGGAGGGCGTTTCCTTTTACTGACGACCCAACGAACGTGCTGCCAGTTTTCTCACACAATGCTTACCAGTGTGGCGTCGGGATGCCCAAATGGGAGAAATTGGTCTGGAGCTTGCAAAACATCCCGTGAGGAGCCCTGACTGGTGTTCAGCGGGGGCGCAACCGTTCATGAGGACTTGCCACGATGACCAATCCAGACAATAAAGAGATGCTGAGCATCATCATCCCCGCCGTGAATGAGGCTCACAATCTTCGACGACTCCTGCCGGACCTGTCAAAGAAGTTTCCTGGGGCAGAGGTGATTGTAGTGGACGGGGGATCGATAGATGGGAGCCCTCAGGTAGTACAACAGTTTCCCTTCGCCCGGTTTTTCGAGACCCCGCGGGGAAGGGCCCGACAAATGAACGCCGGGGCCAGGGAGACCCGGGGGGAAATTCTTCTCTTCCTCCACGCCGATACCTCCTTACCGAATGGAGCCTTGGAGGCCATCCAAAAGGCACTGGCGGACCCCCAGATTGTCGGCGGACGATTCGAGATCGAGTTGGATAGCAGTCGGCCTATCTTCCAGGCCATCGCCTATTTTCTGAATCTTCTTCGATCCCGCCCTGATTTGATCGCGACCGGCGATCAGGCGGTCTTTGTGAGGCGGAAGACCTTCAGCGCGATGGACGGCTACCCAGAGATTCCGCTGATGGAAGATGTGGAGTTCATCAAAAACCTCAAGCGCCGTGGAAACATTGCCTACCTCCCTATTCCGGCAACAACCTCGACCCGCAAGTGGGAGCGAGAGGGGGTGCTCCAGACAACCCTCCTGATGTTAACCGTTTGGCTTCTCCACTTCATTCGAGTCAGCCCAGCGAGACTCCACCAACTGTACTACGGCTATACTCTCCCGACCAAATGACCCCTCATCCCTGTTGTCGTTGCTGTCTTGGTGGTATTCTCTGGTGAGAGATTCATCGTCGCGATCGAGGGGAGCGGGTTTCAGCAAATGGAAGAGCTAGTATTTCTCAAAGATCTTATGCTCGTCTTCGCGGTTTCCACCCTGGTGGTGTATCTCTTCCACCGGCTGCGGCAACCGGCCATCGTGGGGTTCTTGGCATCGGGAGTCCTTATGGGACCCCACGGATTGAGTCTCATCGCAGACGTGCATCAGGTGGAGCTGTTGGCCGAGATCGGCGTCGTGCTCCTCCTCTTCACCATCGGTCTGGAATTCTCGATCTCCAAGCTGAACCAAATGCGACAGCTGGTTCTGGGGGGCGGGAGCCTTCAAGTACTGGGGACCATTCTGCTTATTGGCGGAGGAGCCTGGCTTTTGGGCCTGCCGCCGGCACAGGCGGTCTTCTTTGGATTCCTCCTGGCCTTGTCGAGTACCGCCATCGTCCTCAAGATTCTGATGGACCGGGGGGAGATTGATTCCCCCCAGGGACGTTTTGCCGTCGGCATCCTGATCTTCCAGGATCTGTGTGTCGTTCCCCTGATGCTCCTGACACCCGTCCTGAGCGGGAAGGAGGCCACGAGTGCAGTTGCCATCCTCCTGGTCCTGGGCAAGGTTGCCCTAACCGTCACCCTCATATTTTCCCTATCCCGTCTCGTCGTCCCCCGGCTGCTCTTTGAGGTGGTGAAGATGAGAAGTCCCGAAGTCTTTATCATCTCTATTATTCTTATCTGCCTCGGAACTGCCTGGGCCACCTCCCAGATCGGCCTTTCTCTCGCCCTGGGGGCCTTCCTGGCGGGGATGGTCATCGCAGAATCGGAGTATAGCCATCAGGTATTGGCAAACATCCTTCCACTGCGGGACGGCTTCATCAGTCTCTTCTTCATCTCGGTGGGGATGCTGATGGATGTTCGTACTCTCCTGAACCACCCCCTGGAGGTGGCCGGAACGCTTTCAGCAATTCTCATCGTAAAGACGGTGGTGGTGGTTGGGAGTGTCCTCGTACTCGGGTACCCGCTTCGCGTGGCAGTCTTGGTGGGGTGCGCGTTAGCCCAAGTTGGGGAATTCTCCTTTGTCCTCTCCCGCGTGGGGTGGGAGTGGGGGCTTATCACCCCTCAGCTGAACCAGTATTTCCTCTCTGCCTCGGTCATCAGTCTTCTCCTCACCCCTTTCGCAATTCACATCAGCCCGAAGCTGGCAGGTGGAATAGGCCGCCTGCGGTGGGTGGAGCGTTGGTTTCCGGGACGTAAGTTCGAGGAACTCAAGCCTGAGCAGGTGGATATTCGAGACCACGTCATTATCGTGGGGTATGGCCCCGGCGGCCGAAACCTTTCCCGGGTCCTGAAGGCAATTGAGGTTCCCTATTGCATCCTAGAACTCAACGGCGAGACCGTCAGACGGATGCGGCGGAACGGGGAGCCCATCTATTACGGGGACGCTGCCAGCCCAGAGGTCCTGAAGCACCTCGTGATTCATCACGCCCGGGCTCTGGTGGTGGCGGTCTCCGATCCCGCATCGATCCGTCGGGCAGTTCGCGTGGCCCGGGACCTGAATCCGCGTCTTTACATCATCGTCCGGACCCGGTACATGGCCGAGATCGACGAGCTGTACAGTCTAGGTGCCGATGAAGTGATTTCGGAGGAGTTCGAGACCTCAATCGAGCTCTTTGCTCGCGTCCTGCGCCGTTATCATATCCCCCGGACGGTGATCGGCGAACAGATAGAGAAGATCAGGCAAGAGAGATACGAGATGCTCCGGCAGCTCGAGGGACCTCGGCTTGCCCAGGCAGAATTGACCCGGATCTTTGCCCAGGTCGAGATGGAGACCTACCTTGTCGGGGAGGGGGGCTCCACTACGGGAAAGACCATCGCCGAGCTCCACGTCCGTCGTCGGACAGGGGCCTCAGTGGTCGCAGTGATCCAGAACGGAAGGATCACGGCCAACCCGGGGCCGGAACACCGGATCGCGGCTGGCCAGGTTCTCGTGCTCGTAGGAAGCCGGAAGCAGGTGGAGGGGGCTTTGGCCCTCCTCGACCAGGAAGCGAAAAACGCTTAGCACCATGACGAACCTCAACTCATTCCTTAGCGGCTGCAGTCAAAATAAAGCAGCACCGAGAAACTCCTTGATATGAATAGCCGATTGGTGTATAAAAATTATCCCCCACCCCTCTTCATGACTACATCGCCATTAACGACGCAATTCGACGTAGGCAAGCACACACGCTGGGAGGATTTGCAATGGAGATCGTGAGTCTCATTATTGCCGTCGTTGCCTTAGTAATCGCGGTCCTCGCCTATACACGAACCGGCGGAATCGAAGAGGTGCGCCGTCAGGTGAAAGCCGCGGGCTCTGCCGCGGATACGCTCCGAACCAGGACCGCCGATGCGTTGGAGAAACTGGAGAGGACCGTGAGGAGCCCCCGGCAGCCAGCGCCCCCATCAGCTCCCACTGCGCCCGAGAAAGGAACCGAGGCCGAAGAAAAGGAGGAAGGAGAACCAAAATAGCGATATCGGGTGATCGACCTTGTCTTGAACGAGGAGAGTTCTCAATGTCGGAGGTGTTGCTATGACTGAAGAACGAACTGAAGAACGGAGAGGTCTGGGCAGGATCTTCCGCTTGATCGCCATCTGGGTTGTCGTCATCGTCATCGCGGTGGCTGGCGGATTCGGGACGGGCTACTTTCTCCGGGAAAAGGACGTGAGAGAGGCGCAACAACTCCTGGCACAACAGAAGGCGGAGATGACGGCCCAGATCAACTCGCTGGAGAAACAGGTCTTGCAGGCGCAGAAGAGCCAACTCGAACAAGCGCTGGCAAGAGCAAAAATGAGAGCAGGTCTAGAGGTAGTACTCGAGTTTCTGACCGAAGCCATGGCCGAAGTCGAGCAGAGGAATTTTGGTAGGGCCTTGCAAAAGATCGGAGCTGCAAAAGGGGCACTCAACGCCGCAGGAAGCACAACTGCCTCTTTTCGCGAAGCCGTCAACGCCAAATTGGACGAAATCAGGGCAGGACTGGAACAGCTTGACGTGAAGACCGCGGAACGGATCTCCAGCCTGACGAAGGACCTGGAGAAAGGTGTGACCCCGGAAAAGACGTCAGAATAGACGTGCGAGCGGAACCGCCGCGCAAGGCGACCCCTGGCGGTCATCCATCCGCAGAAAGCCCAGCCCCGACAAGGCGGAAGGCAAAGTAGCAGAGCTGCTCGCCGTCCTCCCTGCCTCAAAGAAAATTCTTGTTCTTCCCCACGACAATCCGGATTCGGACTCGCTTGCCAGTGCTGCCGCCCTCCGGTCACTTATTTCGCATAAACTGAAAAAAGCCCCGATCATTGGCCTGAGCGGCATTATCGGCCGATCAGAGAACCGGGCATTGGTGAAAGTTCTCGATATTCCCCTGGTTCCACTGGAACAGATTTTTCCTGACTTTGAGGGGTCGGTAATCTTGGTGGATACCCAACCCGGCCGAGCTAACACCGCCCTTCCCTCCCACATCACTCCCGTTGCGGTGATCGACCATCATCCGGATTGGGGGCAGAACGGGTCTATACCTTTTGTCGACTTGCGTGAGAACTACGGGGCGGCCTCCACGATCGTCACCGAGTACCTCCAGTCCGCAGAAGTGCCCATGAATCCCCGTGTGGCTACAGCCCTCTTTTACGGGATCTCCTCAGAGACGCAGCACCTAGGGCGGGAGGCCAAATCGGCTGACATCGTCGCCAGCCAGTTCCTATACCCGTACGTGAACAAGCGATTCCTCGGTGAGATTGAACACCCGCTCCTTGCCCGTGACTACTTTCGTCTCGTCGGTCATGCCGTCCACAGCGCAGTGCTCTATGAAGATGTGGTGGTCACCATCCTAGAATCCGTTCCCTATTCGGAAGCGGTGGCCGAAGTGGCCGACTTTCTCATGCGGCTCGAAAGCGCCACGTGGTCTCTGTGTGTCGCACCCCATGCGGGCCATCTTCACATCTCCCTGCGCACCAGGGATATCGAGGCCACCGCCGGTCTTCTCCTTGCCTCGATCTTGCCCTCCGGAATGGCAGGCGGACACGGGATGATGGCCGGAGGCAAAATCAAAACCTCACAGCGAACCTGGAAGGATGAGGCTTCCAAGATTGTGCAGGATTTTTTGGAAGCCCTCGGCAAGTCGAAAGCTCGTCCTCAGCCCCTCATGTAAACCATCCGGTTCCTCTTGGCTCGCCCGATGTCAGAAATCCAAAGCCGCTCAAGGCAAACAAAAAGCCGCCCCGAGTAAGGGCTGGCGAGTTGTAGTGTAGGGAGACGAAGGAGATTCCTTGCTTTGGCTAGTGTCGTTCCAACTTGGTGAGTGGTTCGACAGGGCTTCGACGGTGAGACTTCGGCGAGCTCAGTCGAGCCGCTCAGCCGAACCGCTCACCACCCCGAGGAAGATCGAGGGGCCGAATTTGTGCGGCGTGCGTTGTTGCAATGGCCGTGAGCGAGTGGAGCGAGAAAGTCGGCAAAAATCGTTGGAACGGCACTCGCGTTTCTATTTCCGCTCAGAGGGTTTCTCGCGCAGGCGCAAGGCAATTTTGGAGGGGTTTACCCCTATAAGTTGCAGGCCAGGAGGGAGATTAATATCTTTGTCAGATATGGAGTAGCGGTGCCGTCCCACGCTGGCCTTCCTGAGGTTGATGGCGACCTGCAACTGGTTGGGGTCTAAAAAGTTCAGCATCTCTCGTGACCCGCGAACGCGGACAAATACCTCCTGGACGTGCTTGCCCTCAATCGTCAGCTCTTGTGGCACATTGACGTAGACCACCGGTACCGAGACTCCCAGCTCTGCATTTGGATGCCCCACAAGAACAAACCAGAGCAGGCTGACCGCGGCCAGCGCGCCCAGCTTGGGGCGCCAGTTATGAGTCACGAGCGCCTTGACGGCCCGGTGCCGCCTCGGCCTTTCATCTGGCGTTGTCAGTCGCTCGCCGAGCCAGGTCAGGACCTCTTCGGCGTTGTCGACGGTTGCGATCGTGCCGTGCTCAACGATTGACACCCTTCCACGTTCCTCGGAGACCACGACGGCGATGGCATCCGAATGCTCGGAAATTCCCAGAGCGGCCCGGTGACGGGTGCCGTGAAAATAGGAGAGTCGTTGATTTTCTGAGAGCGGAAGTACACAGCCGGCCCGATAGGCCCGTCCTCCCCGAATATAGAGTGCCCCGTCATGGAGGGGGGTCGGAGGTGCAAAGAGCGTCTCCAGAAGCTCTGGACTCATCTGCGCATCAAGCACCGTCCCTGGACTTTGTAGCAGGGGTTCAAGGGGATCGTCCCGTTCAAATACCACGAGTGCTCCACAGCGCCTGGAGGCAAGCCTAAAGATCGCCTCCGTGACGGCGACCAGCCTCTCCTCGGGCAGCCGCACCCGGCTTGTCCAACGCCACAGGGCCTTTGCTCGCAGCCTGGGATTGATCTGCCCCAGCATGTGGCGGATCTCGCCCTGAAAGATCACGATGACGAAGATCAGCGCGGCGGCCCACACGCCCCCCAACAGCCACGAGGTGAGAAATAACCCAGCACTCTGCGCGGCCAGATACCCGAGTCCCAAAACGGCAATACCCGCCACGATGCGCATCGCCCTGGTGCCGCGCAAGCGGATATAGACCTGATACACGAGGAAGCTCATGATGCCGATGTCGATCAGGTGTTGCCAGGGAAAGTACCGGAGAGCCTGCCATACCTGTTCGACCACTGGACCGCCCCCCCCAAAATACATCGTCCCAGATTCCATCACATGGTTTCCTGATGGCGTCGTTGGCGGTTCAGTATAACAGTTTTTGCCGGGTAAAGGAGGCCCAGACAAAAGCTCCGCGATACAGTATTGAGGACGCCATGAAGGTAGTTATGTCCGGTGGCATGCCCGGTCCGGGAGAATAAAATGCAAGATCGAGGCCAGAGTGAGGAGGCTGGCCTTCAACGGTTAGATTTCTGGTCAACGAGTCTTAGCGCGACCGAATTAATACAGTAGCGCTTGTAGGTTGGCGCAGGCCCATCATCGAACACATGGCCGAGGTGTGCGTCACACGCATCGCACAGCACCTCTACTCTTCGCATACCCAGGTTGCTATCGGGTTCAGTTCTTACAACCGCTGACGAGATCGGAGCCGAGAAGCTCGGCCACCCTGTGTCTGAATCGAACTTGGTCTGCGAGCTGAACAGGTCGTTACCGCAACAGATGCATTGGTACATTCCATCCTTTTTGCAGTCGTGGTACTCTCCCGAGAACGGCCTTTCCGTTCCCTTCATCCTACAGACCTTGAACTGCTCCGGGGTGAGTTCGTGTTTCCATTGCTCTTCGGTCTTGGAGTTCTTCTTAGCCATAGGTCACCTCCCTCATTTTGGACACATCGCGAGAGAAGAGATCACGAATTGACCCATCAATCGCCCCGGGTGCATCCTTTCCACCAAAGTCTCACCCCGGAGATTTCTCACTTGCCCGGACGTGAGGGGAGTACCCACCGTGTTTTTCAATTATTTTCATTGCACCATAATACAGCAGTCCGAGCACCACGATGCCAGCAATGACAGGCAAAGCAATGGCCAATACAGATAAGGCCATCGCTCCCCCGAGTTCCATCGTTGCTACAAGAGGATTTCCGATACCCGCTGTTGTCACCGTGGAGGCCCCCCGGGTCACGCCCGTCGCGACTTGAACTGTGCCAGCGACCCCGCCACCCGCAATGACCGCAAGGGCCCACTTGAGAAATGGAGACATCCCGGAAACCACTGAGGCCGTTACAATGGTGCCAGCAACAATTGCAGCCGGGGTAGCAATGGTATCCAAGAGATTGTCGACCCACGGGATATAGTAACCAGCGATTTCAAGACAGGTTGCAATTGCGAACGCGGCCAAAGCGGGATACGTCCCGATCCATTCAAAACCAGGGGAGAGCGTGAGATGCCCCGCGAGAGACGCCATACTCATGGCGAAAAGAGGTACGAACACCCTAAAGCCACAGGCTGCACTTAAGCCGACACCCACACAAATGCTTACTAAGGTCTCCATGCCTCCTCCTCAATTCGCACGAGAATCACTCCTGACATCCTTCTTATTGTATTCTACTCGATTAGACGGAGGACGGGCCCAGATATTTATCTGTAGTGGATTCGGACGTTGATCCGCTCATTGTTCGAGATGGACTTTCATAAAGGTATCCAAGCCGGCCATATAGTCTTGCCTGCTTACGAGAAACCCATCGTTGTGACCACCGCGGATCTCCAAGAGCTGCTTCGGCTCGTGTGCGACTGCGTACAATCTGCGTCCGTGCGCGAAGGGGATAATCTCGTCGTCCCGGCTATGCACAATGAGTACGGGGCAAGATACAAACTGGAGAAGCGTTTCGGTGTCATAACGAAATCGCGACAGCCTCCGCGCAGGAATAAAAGGATAGACCTCCGCCGCCAGGTCGGGTACCGACGTAAAGGCAGACTCGATAATGAGCGCCTTGGGCGTGTGCTTGGTCGCCAATTGCACCGCGATGGCGGCACCGAGCGAACGACCAAAGAGCACAATGTCTTTCGCTGCGATACGCCGGTCTTCGGTTAAATAACGCCAGACAGCCGCAGCATCACGATAAGTGCCCTGCTCCGACGGAGCACCGGTACTGCGTCCGTAGCCTCGATAGTCAAAAATAAATGTAGCGAGACCCAGGTCGTAAAAGACCTTGAGTGAGTCGAGGCGGTGAGAGATGTTGCCGGCATTGCCGTGGAAAAACAGCAAGACGCCCCGCATCTGGCGTACAGGAACAAACCAGCCATCAAGGGTCACGCCATCGTCGCTGACAATTTTTACCGGCTCATAGCCAAGCCCCACCATGTCGGGGGTAGCAACAATGTCACGAGATGGAAGATTCGGCAGGTAGAGCAAACGGGATTGAGAAAAGTACAAAAAAATCACGAGGGCTCC
>Ga0114923_10003167_pt1 | contig 11103 bp, 13 predicted proteins | sample SumtaG_FD_89578 | JGI IMG/M metagenome (GOLD analysis project Ga0114923, IMG submission 89578) | Deep subsurface microbial communities from Indian Ocean to uncover new lineages of life (NeLLi) - Sumatra_00157 metaG | ecosystem: Environmental > Aquatic > Marine > Oceanic > Sediment | place: near...
TAGGGGGGCCGACATCATGGTTCCTATGGCGATACCGTCGTTTGGCGGTATGTTTTTTGCCTTGATCACTTTATTCGTCGTGCCGGTATCTTATTGTTGGTTAAAGGAGATGAAGGTAAAAAAATAAATGGCCCGAAGGGCCTTCTTAAAAAGTTTTGGTGAAGCTTTTCCAAAAGCTTCAAAAAAAAAGATCCGAAGATAGGAGAGGATTGATTTTTTTTCAAAGTCTTTGGGTGAGGACGTGCGCTATTATGATTGACTGGTACCAAATTACTACAATTGACCCTGGAAAAATATTTCTGCTATTGAAAAAAAGGTGAAATTGACTATAATTATAACGAAGGAAACAGCAATGACAGGATTGAATGAAATAAAAACGAAATTATCAGCCCACAAGAGCGATTTAAGAAGAAGGTATAAGGTAAAGGAAATTGGAATTTTCGGCTCCTATGCAAGAAAAGACCAAAAAGAAAGCAGTGACATCGACATACTGGTAACCTTTGAGAAAATCCCCGGCTTGCTTAAATTCCTTGAGTTGGAAAATCATTTATCTGATCTCCTGGGAATCGATGTAGACCTGGTGAGAAAAGAAGCTATCCGAAAAGAGCTGAAAGATACCATATTAAAAAATACCGTTATATTATGACAAAACGAAGCCTTAGTCTTTATACCAAAGATATCCTGGACAGCATTGAGAAGATAGAAAAATTTATTATTTGGGCACTTGCCCCATTAATTAACAAAAACGGTTGACAAAAGTTAACAAGTTTGTTAATTTATTAATGGCATGATTAGAGAAATTATTTTTTATGATAATTATTTCAAGGACTTTTTCGATAAGCAAAGCGAAAGAATCAAAGCGAAGATCGATTACGTTTTGTACTTAATCGCAGAGGTGGAAAGAGTGCCGGAAAAATTCCTGAAGCATATGGAAGATTCTGATAGCCTTTACGAGATTAGAGTAAAAGTTAGTGGTAATATTATAAGGATTTTCTGCTTTTTTGATGAGGGCAAACTCATCGTTGTGCTTAATGCATTTCAAAAAAAGAGCAAAAAAACACCTAAAAAAGAAATTGATTTGGCGGAAAAACTTAGAAAAGAATATTTTAAAGAAAAAAAGGGAGGTAAATAACCATGGGAGAGAAAAAAAACTATACCACCTTTAGTGAACACCTGGAAACCAGGTATGGTAAAAGCGGAACAAAAAAACGAGATGAATTTGAGATGAAAGCGAAAGCTTTTATGATAGGAGAAATGATAAAAGAAACCAGGAAAAAGGCAAAAATGACCCAGGAACAATTAGCTGAAAAAACCGGGACAAAAAAGAGCTATATATCAAGAATTGAAAATGGAAAAATCGACATTCAACTTTCCACTCTTTTCAAAATTTTTGAGGAAGGACTGGAGAGAAGATTGACCTTTACAGTATTTTAGCCAAAAGGGTTTAATCCTTCTTACGCAGTGTCTCGACCCTCTCAACCGTGTAAATGACTCCCGCAATTTTCCAGCCCTCATCCGTTTTGATCAGGCTGAAAGCATCGACACCGCTGTGACTGAATTTCCCGTCCCTGTAGAATTTGTAAGGTGCCCAGAGCACAGCTATCCGGTCATGTATAAGAACCTTGGGGTTGAACATGATTTCTTTATAGTTTTCTTTCAAATTGGGAAGACTGTCGATAAATTCTTGGAAATTTGAAATTTTGAGGGCGGAATTGTTTCCATTTTGGCGAACAGAAAAAGAAAAGCCTTGCGGGATAAGGATTTTTTTTGCATCTTTAACGCTGCGGGATGCCATTACGGCAAAAAATTGCTTTACCACGGAAATAACCTTCTCCTCTTCACCGGGGACTTTCGCACTTAACACGGTTACTGCCAGTAGAAAAAGAATTATCCCGGCTGCTTTTCGTTGAAAATTTATTTGATTTTTAGTGCCGGTTATTTTGTTCATGATTATATTTTAACACAAATCGTTAATGAAGTAAGCCACCATCCCGGGATTTGAAAAAATATCTTGATTTAATTGCCGTAATAATGGTATACTCCTATTTTAATCGTATAGGAGTTTTAAACGGGATGAAACGTAAAGAAATTGTGTTAATCAAAGAAACCCGCCAGAAAGAGTTTGTGAAAAAGGTGATGAATGCAATATCACCCCATTTAAACCTGAAATCCTCCGATAAAGTGGCGATAAAAGTCAACCTCTCCGGTCAACGGGAAATTTATGCCAATACCGATTATGAAACCGTTGAATCCTTGATATTCTATCTAAAAGATAATTTCGGCGTATCGGACATTTCCGTGATCGAAGGCTCCGACGGCGCCTACTATTCCGGTAAAACCACCTGGGATATTTTCTATAAATTCAAGTACAAAGAAGTGGAATTAAATGGCGCAAAACTGGTCAATCTTGATGATCTACCCCATAATTATAATCTCGATGTGATGACCCAATCCGGGATCAAACAGATCAGCTATACCAAATTTGAAACGGATTACATGATCAGTGTTGCCCCTCCCAAAACCCACAACATATTGCCGGTATGCCTTTCTATTCCCAATATGATCGGTTTTGTCAAACAGGAAGATCGGGTATTTATGTTCGGGGCCTCCAATTCGGAACTGAAAAAAATAAATTCCTTCAAGAACGAGAAGTTTCTTCAACTTTTAGAAAATGCAGGGAAAAATTTCGTCAGCCTCTTAAAAGAAATAACACCTTCAATGGCACTGATCGATGGCCTCTACGGCATGGAAGGCAAGGGCCCTATAAAAGGAAGTCCTGTTTTTCATGGATTTGCTATTGCCTCTGAAGATGTTGTCCTGACCGATTCCCTGGCCACTTATATTATGGGCTTTGAAGTGGACCAGGTGCCCTATCTCACCTTTGCCTACAAGGAAGGACTGGGAAATAACCGCTGGCAAAACGTCATCGGTGTGGAGCCATCCCAGGTTAAATTCCCCTATCGCCCCCATCCATTATTCCAAAAGCAAAAATTGTGGAAAAGTTATTACCAGAAAAAAACCAATAGATCAGATAAATATTCCAATTCAGCCTCGAATTCAAATTCAGACAAAAGCAGCGAAAGATATGATTACAATAAAAATAAACAGGAAAATGAAAGAGATATTAAGTAAAAATATTAAATTACTAAAGAACGGGGAGATGTCGGAAAACGACTTTTTTAAATTTTTAGAACATTTCCCCTATAAAAACCTGGGAGATATAAAACTGGATTTTCACAGGAAATTAAGACGGGGCTTGCCTGAAGCTATTTACGGAAGCGGGAAAAGTGTGGAACAGTTGGAAAAAATAGTCAAACGGTTTGCCGAAATAGATGAAGATATTTTAATTACCCGAATCGATCCCGGAAAATTCGAGAAACTGGCTGCCCCCTGCCCCCAATTGATTTATCATGAAAAAGCACGGGTTGTCACCTTTAAGAAAAAACCAAAGGTAAGATTTAAGGGTTCGATTTTGATCCTTTCTGCCGGCTCTTCCGATGAGGGGGTTGCGGAAGAAGCTTATATCTCCTCCATGTACCTGGGAAACAAGGTGGAAAAAGCCTATGACGTGGGGATTGCTTGTTTATCCAGGATACTCGATCTGAAAGATACCTTTAACGGCTACAGCGTAATTATAGCTGTGGCGGGAATGGAAGGGGCACTTCCTTCAGTGGTGGCAGGGCTGACATCGACACCGCTGATTGCCGTTCCCACTTCAGTGGGATACGGCGCTAACTTTAATGGCGTATCCGCACTTTTGTCCATGTTAAATACCTGCTCCGGGGGAATAAGTGTGGTGAACATCGATAATGGATTCGGGGCCGCTTACCAGGCGTCGTTGATCAACCAGAAGATTTCGTAAGCTTCAAGTCGTTAAAAAACGTTTCAATGTTCTTGTGCAAGTCTTGAATCGTTCCGTCGTTCACAATATGATAATCGGCAATGGCAATGGGACCGCCTTTTTCGATATTTTTAATTTCCAAAAGGTCCCTTTCATCAACCTGGGCCGGGGTAAGGGGTCTGACTTTTCGTACACCAAGTCGTTGATAGCGGAGCTTTCTCGAGGTGAGGACAGCTAAAATAATTAATTGCGCTCCAAATTTCTCTTTTAAATACAAATACTCGGAAAAGCTGTAGAGGCCGTCAATGATGACATTAAAACCGGCGGCCGCATAAGATGTAATGTTATCGAAAGCTCTCCTGGCAACAACATCGAGCCCGTATTTATTGCGCAGATCTTCTCTTACGATTTTTTCGTTCGTACGATTCACTTCCAGGTTCCGCTTCTTTACTTCCCCTAATATATACCCCCCGAAATAGACGGATTTAAATTTAAAGGTTTCCTCTATATATTTTGCTGCGACGGACTTACCGGTCCCGCACATGCCAACGATTGCCGTAATCACATTGTCCATTTTTCACTCCTGTATTACCTATCATTGGAAAATTTTTCCTTGAGTTTTTTGTCCACGATGGGGGGAACTAACGACCGGATTTCACCACCCAGTTGATAGACTTCTTTAACCAGCCTTGAACTTACAAAAGAGTAATTTACCGAGGGTACCAGGAAAATCGTCTCGATACTACTTTTAATCTGGCGGTTCATGAGAGCCATTTGAAATTCAATTTCGAAATCCGATATTGCCCTCAACCCTCTTACCACAGTATTGATGTTTTTCTTCTTCAGATAGTCCACAAGCAAACCTTCGAAGTAGTCTACTTCTATCCTGTCATTGTTTTCAAAGGTTTTTTCCATGATATGCAATCGTTCTTCCAAAGAGAAGAGGTAGGTTTTGGTCGGGTTTTTTAGAGCGGCAACAATAATCTTGTCGAAAATTTTCAACCCCCGCTCGATGATATCGATATGTCCGTTGGTTAAGGGATCGTAGGAACCCGGGTAAACTGCATTTTTTTCGGTCATCGTTTAACCTCCTGGCCGTATTTGTATTTATCTTCATTGATGTCGCTTACTTGCCATTCTTTTACCCAATCATCCACTAAAAAAATCTTGTGATTTTCTTCTTCGTCTTTCACCGTGCAAATTACCCGTTTTAAGTCGCAGTTGATGATCATTTTTTTGCAGATGAAGCAGGGGAATGCATCGAGGGGCCGGTTTGTTTCTCGTGATTCCCCATAGATGAACATATCCCCGCCCAGTAAACTGACGCCTGCCCGTGCAGCATTGATAATGGCGTTTTGTTCCGCATGAACCGAACGGCACAATTCATACTGCGTTCCCGAAGGGATGTTTAATTTTTTTCTCAGGCAAAAACCGTGTTCCATTGAACTTTTGGTGTGACGGGGAGCTCCGGCATACCCGGCAGCAATGATTTGATCTCCCCTAACAATAATGGCTCCCATCAACACCTTTAAGCAGGTGGAACGGGCAGAAACCACCTGGGCAATGTTCAGATAATATTGATCTTTTTCAGGTCTTTTTATCATCATGTATATTACACCTTTCTTTCGATAAATTCAAGGGGTAAATTTGGCCGCGGCACGGCCAGGGACTCTTTTTGAAAAAACGCAGTTTCGTCCCTGGACCCTGCAAAAACTTTTGTCTCAAAAAACTTGACTTTTTTCTCTTTAGTCCACTATCTCTTTGAATTTGTGATACCCAGGATAATGAACTTCAATTGCTCCAGGGCTTCCGTAATAATGGGTCTGGATTTTATATTCTTCTCCAGCATCTTCATGATTAAATCGTTTAATTCAAAGGAGATATCAAGACGAAAGCGGATGGGCTCGATGGGTGATTTATCCAGTATTTGCTTCATGATATCGATGGAGGTTTCACCCATAAAGGGTCTCTCGCCGGTCAGCATTTCATAAAAAATGATTCCCAAAGCGTAAATGTCACTGGCCGCAAAAGAACCTTTTCCCTCTACCTGTTCCGGGGCCATGTAATTAATCGTCCCGATAACGATCCCGGTCTGGGTCAACCGGGTTTGATATTGCATTTTGGCAAGTCCAAAATCCAGGAGTTTCACGAAATTGGTGTCCCCGTCCTTTTCGATCAGCATGATGTTGTCCGGCTTTAAATCCCGGTGGATGATACTTTTACTGTGAATTTTTCCCAGGGCAGAGGTGATTTGAAGCATAATATGAAGCGCTTCCTTTACATCCAGTTTTTTTTCTTCATTTATTTTGTCTGTCAGTGTTTTCCCCTCCAATAATTCCATGGCAATGAATAAGTTCTGTTTGGATTGTCCCCGTTCAAGAACGTTGATGATATTGGGGTGGTCCAGTTGATCGATAATTGCCGCTTCCTGCTTAAACCGTTTCCTGCTGCTTTCATCGGTGAACATTTCTTCTCTCAATACTTTAATGGCCACTTGTTCGGATTTATCCATCAGGTTGGTGGCTTTATAAACAGTACCCATACCGCCGGCCCCGATTTTGTCCAGTAACTTGAACTGCCCCACATATTTCTGCTTTTTCCAGAAACCGGCAAGGGTGATATATCTTCTAAAGAAATGAATAACAAAATAGGAAAGCATGGCAAATACCAGCAGTGCAATCAGTCTAAACCACCAGGTTTTCCCTAATGGAGGAATCACCCTGATGGCAATGGCCGCACCTGTTTCATTCCACAGGCCGTCATCATTACAAGCAATCACCTTGAAACTGTAATTTCCGGCATCCAGGTTGGTATACCAGGCCGCCCGTTGGCTGCCGGCATCGATCCATTCATCGTCATAACCGTCCAGTTTATATTTAAATTTCACTTTGCCGGGGTTTAAAAAACTCAGGGCGGTGTAGTGAATTTCGAGCCGTTTGACTCCCGGCTTTACCGCCACCCGTTGGTTGAAATCGGTTGAGGCACTATCCAGCAGTACGGCCTCGATAAAAACCGGTGGTTTAACCGGGTTGGTCTTTATGTTCTCAGGATCGATAACCGCAGCCCCTTTGCTGGTGGGAAACCACAATTTCCCATCTTTTGTTTTACAGCCTGCCGATTGGAATCCACCGTTGCATTCGCTGCTTCTCATGCCGTCGTCCTTGCCAAAAACCACCGATGGAATTGCATCGATTTTGTTTTCGGCAAAATCGTTCAAATCTTTTTTACTAACCCTGCATATACCTTTATTGCAGCTCAACCAGAGATTATTCCCTCTATCTTCCAGGATTTGATAGATGTTGTTGTTAAAAAGCCCCTCTTTCTATTGTATAGTTTTTAAACGTCCCGTCCTTTAACCGGGTCAGTCCTTTATCGGAACCGATCCAGAGGACGGAGTTATCATCTTCATAGATGCAGTTCAACGAATTACTGGCCAGGCCGTCGGCTGTAGTAAATACTGTAAATTTCCCATCTATATATTTTGTTAGCCCGCCGCGAAGCGTGCTGATCCATAAATTACCTTTGCTGTCTTCATAAATAAAATTAACGGTATTTGAAGCCAGACCGTCTTTTTCCGATAATTCTTCCAATCGCTTACCCTTTATTTTTATTATACCTTCAAGGGTTCCAAGCCAGAGAGTATCATCCTTGTCCGCTGAAATTGACAGGATATATTGTTTCCTGGCGTATTCCCCCCGCTTAAAAATCCCGGCAGGGGAATTCTTTAAGCGGTTCACCCCATCATCCGTACCCACCCAGATAAAACCCTGCCGGTCTTCATAGATGGAATCGATAACATTATCGGTTAACCCGTTTTGGCTGGTGAAATGTTTGAACCTCCCGTTTTTGTACCGGTTCAAGCCGTTATTGGTGCCGATCCACAAATAACCGCTGCGGTCTTCATAGATAGGAAAGACAATGTCATTGGAAAGTCCTTCTTTTGTGGTAAAGGTTGTGAATTTCCCATCCTTCAATCGATGTAAACCGCCGTAAGCGGTGCCGACCCAGAGACTGCCTTCCATGTCCTCTGCAACGGCAAGGATAACATTATCCGACAATCCATTTTCTTTGGTTAGAGAGGAAAACACACCGCTGCTGTACCGGATCAATCCATTGGCGGAAGTTCCTATCCATAGATTTTTATGGCTGTCTTCAAAAATAGTATAAACCTTCTGTTTTTCCAGACCGGTCCCGGAAGTGGGCTGTTTAAATTTCCCCCGGTCCATTCGATAAAGTCCTGTGTCCGTCCCCACCCATAAATGATGGTTACTGTCTGCAAAAATTTCAACAATAGTGGTATGGGGAAGCCCCTCCTTTTGCGAATATTTAATAAACCTATTGTTTCCGAAGCGCACCAATCCCTTCGAGGTACCTGCCCACACATCCCCTTTGTGATCGATGCATATAGACAGAACGGTATTATGGGGCAGTCCCTGTTTGGTGGTATAAGCCGTAAAGCGGCTGCCGTCAAATCGAAAGAGCCCCCCGCCGTCAGTACCGATCCAGAGATTCTTTTCATGATCTTCATCGATGCAATGCACAACATTATTGGTTAAGCCCTCGTTCTCACCGTACCGCTTAAATGTCCCGTTTTTATACGCCACTAAACCGCCGCCGACGGTACCGATCCATAAATTCTTTCGACTGTCTTCGAACAAGCAGAAGATATAATTTTTTGTGATTGCCGTTGTATTATTTTCATCAAAAATCGTGAATTTCACGCCGTCGAACCGTGCCAGGCCTTCTTCCGTCCCCAGCCATAAATAGCCGTCACTTGTTTGAAGAATGGTGCGCACGGTGTTTTGCGGTAAACCGGATTCATCATCCCATTTCTCAATCGTGTATTGAGTAACTGCTTTCCCCGGGTCAAGGGGAAAAACCTCTAAAAACATAAACAGACTGATAATAATAATAATCCATTGCTTAAACATTTGAATCATCTCCACAGCTTATATTATAGTAAGAAAAAAAAATTTTTTCAACCTGCCGTTCAAAATTCCGGTAATTTTAATCCTGAATCCACAAATGATTTGACTTATCTCCATTTATCTATTATACTTAACGATTAAAAATCTAAATTAGAATTGCGATGAATAGGAGGTACAAATGCGTAACGCCATAATCATGGGTGCTGCCGGAAGAGATTTTCACAACTTTAACGTATTTTTCAGACACAAAAAGGATATTAAAGTGGTTGCTTTTACGGCCACGCAGATCCCTGATATTGAAGGAAGAAAGTATCCCAAAGAACTGGCAGGTGAACTATACCCGGAAGGAATCGATATTTATCCTGAAACCGAATTGCTTGATTTGATCAAAAAATTTGCCGTACATGATGTTTATTTTTCCTACAGCGATGTTCCCTATCACTATGTAATGAATAAAGCGGCGGATGTGATGAAAGCAGGGGCTAATTTTATTTTGCTCGGGCCCAACGAAACAATGGTCAAGAGCAGCAAACCGGTGGTTTCCGTATGTGCCGTCAGAACCGGTTGCGGCAAAAGCCAGACCACCCGGAAAGTGGGCGATATTTTACAAAAGATGGGATTCAAAGTCGCTGCCATCAGGCACCCCATGCCTTATGGCGACCTGGTCGCCCAAAAGGTGCAGAAATTCAAAACAATAGAGGATTTGTATCGTCACAAATGCACCATCGAAGAGATGGAAGAGTATGAACCCCACATCAAAAAAGGAATCACTGTATTTGCCGGTGTGGATTACGAAGCCATTTTAAAAGAAGCTGAAAAAGAAGCCGATATTATTTTATGGGACGGCGGCAATAATGATTTTTCCTTTTATAAGGCGGACCTGGAAATTGTTGTTGTAGACCCCCACAGGGCCGGTCATGAACTGGAATATTACCCCGGGGAAGTCAACCTGAAAAGAGCCGATGTGGTTGTTATCAATAAAATCGATACCGCCGACCTGGAAGATATTTTGGAAGTCAGGGACAACATCGGTACCTATAACAAAGATGCTGTTGTAGTGGATGCCGCATCCCCGATTTTTGTAGAAGGAGGTGAAAAAATCAGGGGGAAGCGAGTACTGGTCATCGAAGATGGGCCAACACTGACCCACGGTGAAATGGAATATGGCGCGGGCGTTATGGCTGCCTACCGTTATGGGGCCGACGAACTGGTAGACCCCAGGGAATATGCTGTGGGAACCATAGCAGAAACCTATGAAAAATACCCGGAGATCGGGACATTACTCCCGGCCATGGGGTACGGGGAACAACAAATAAAAGACCTGGAAGCCACTATCCATAAAGTCGATGCCGACCTGGTCATCATCGGAACCCCTATCGACCTGGGCCGGATTGTAAACTTCAAAAAACCCACACTCAGGGTAACTTACGAACTGCAAGAGATCGGTACTCCAACCCTGGAAGAAATTTTAGCAGATAAATTTAAAAAATAAGGAATTTGTGTTTATATTAACGGATTTCGACCCAGGGCTGAAAAATTCCAACCCCGGGACAAATGACCGGTGACAGGTAAGGAGATAAAAGTGGACGTAAACCTTAATATAGAAGAAAAGGATATCGCTTATGTTAAAGAGTATTTGCACGGAAAAGTCAACCCTGTAGACTTGCATGACATCGCATACAGTATTGCACTTTTTAAAACCAGGGAAAGCAGGACCCACCGGGTAAAAATTTTCAGCCCCGATTGTGAGTATAAAGTGGGTGATTTGATTTATAAAGAATACCCCGGGAAAATCCCCGTGGGCAGCAAAAAATTTATCGAGATGGAAGCCGGCGTGGTGTTGAAAGTTGACGAGGTAAGAACCCGGTTTGGCATCACTGAAATAAAATTAAAATACGAAGGCACTTCGGAATTTAAAAAATATACCAATTACCTGGAACGACAAAAAATCGAACTCCTCCTTCCCCATAAGCAAAATAAACCCTGTAAAAAAGCATATTACCTTGAAGAAAATAATGATCCCAGGAAACAACAAGACCCGTTGGAGCAAAGAGATTTTATTCACTTAAAAAGGAAGCTGGCCAGTGTATTAAATAAAGAAACGAAAATTGCACTAATCAGTAATAAAGCACTATTAAAGGAAAATCTCAGACCCCTGGATGACATTGCTTTCGATAAGATAAAAGAGTTTTTAAAAGAAAATAAAAAATCGGAAACCACCGAGTTCTTCGTGGAAAATTTTGTTGGCGTTAAACCGGATGACGAAAATTTTGCAGCCTATTGTTTTTCTCTAAATTACAAGATGCAAAAAGATTACAAAATCGATTTCCAGCA
>Ga0114923_10003169_pt1 | contig 11101 bp, 10 predicted proteins | sample SumtaG_FD_89578 | JGI IMG/M metagenome (GOLD analysis project Ga0114923, IMG submission 89578) | Deep subsurface microbial communities from Indian Ocean to uncover new lineages of life (NeLLi) - Sumatra_00157 metaG | ecosystem: Environmental > Aquatic > Marine > Oceanic > Sediment | place: near...
CCTGGTGTCCGACGCCATCCGCAAGCCGCCACATGAGACGTGGTGTAACTACATGAATAAGGGAATCATGAACTGCGATTGCCGCAAGCCACCGACCGAGCCGTCACGGAAGGAGCGGTGTCCGACGTGCGACAGCGATGATCCGCTGATTCAACAAATACCATGCTTTGATGCACTACCAACCAAAGTTGATGAGTGGCACTCTCAGCCGCCGACGTGCGGAGGGACTGGCATAACCGGACACTCCCATATTGATGATGAACCAATCGACTGTCCGGGTTGTCTTGACTGTAAGCCAACCGGAAAAGGAGACGGTAGTAATGACTAACGCAGATTGGATTGCTTTAATTGTTGCAATTTTCATGATTCTACTCGTGGGTGGTGGCGGTTGGTGGGCACACCACCATGAAAAGCACCGTAAGCTTTATGGTGATGGAAGGTGGGATAAACCTAATGACCGCGCATGACGAGTTCATTGCGGCGATGCAGGAGTTGATGTCTTACAAACCCTTTCCGTTAACCATCAGACAGCTCCGCAAGCTGGCGGTGGCGTTCTTTCATGTCGATCACGCCGCTGGCGGATGTTCCGACTGCCGACGTGGCACTTGTGAGGACCGCACCATCTTCCTGCGCGACTGCGGACTGGAGGCCGACGATGAGCGACCACGACGGTAAGGGTGTCGACCGTATGGGGTCTCGCAAGGACGGCTTGCGGTTCAGATGGCGATGGGTTCGAGTCTGTGAGCGAAGCTGGGCTCCCGGTGACCGTCGTAATGAGTCGCAGAAAAGAGAACCTTGTCAATCATGCGAGGCCGAAACTCGACAGATCCGAGTTGCTTATGGTGGAAACTTTACCTTGCATGCTATCGCATGGGCTAATGACTCAAAAGGAGAATCGTACTGCTATGAGGCGCAGGTTGATTGGATAGGAAACGAAGTTTTCAGTGGCGGACGATTCAATACCCGACTGAAGGCTCAGGTGAGAGCCGAGGGCATGCTAAAGGAGTATCTAACCAGATCACTGGAGCTATTTCGATGAAACAACCCGACCCGTTTTGGCAGTATGTTCAAGACGCCTTTGATAAGTGTCAAGTTACTCTTGATGAAAGAAATAAAGAGTACAATAATCAAATAGATATTCGGCACTACTGGATCCATAGCCTTGAATCTATCTTCGATAAGATGTGGGGTAAGATGCTCCGTATTAAATCAGCAATGGCTCTCTGTGAACGGCGCGGAGCCCCTGTACCCAGTGAACTCCGGGCTCATTTCCTTGATAGTTGTATAGATTTGATAAATTATACAGTCTTTATGTATGCTGAGCAACTGTGTTTAGAGCAAGATAACAACCCTTGGAATGCTGAAATAACCTTAAGGAGGATACAGCATGCCACTCCCCAAAGCACAATTACTCCACGCACCAGAGAATCCGTTGCTAATCCTGTGGAACGGGTGGTACTGGACGAGGGATCCGGCGAGGCTACTGGACAACCTGCCGGATCAATACGACCCCTTGGGCTCGGAGATAGTCCTACAAAACCAGTTGGATCGTATTACAGGGATACGAAACATCGACTCCAAAGGTCGGATCATACCTTTAATTCCGAGCACGTTGGAGCTTGTCCAGCATGCACTGAACATGCTGAGGGAGCATGTACCGATCCCGGAGTTGATCACACTGGTATGGGGACTGGAGAATGTCCCCAGAGCCCTCCAGGAACAGATAGTGAGGACGCGTAACGCCGCCTTCTTCTGCGAGACCCATCGGGTGGTGGATAAATCTAGCTACGCAGATGACGGGGACTTCTTTCCATTGGACTTCGGAGAAGAAGTTCAGCATGAATATATGCGAGCGATCAACATGGGGCAAGAAGCCTATCGATGCCTCAAAGTCCTTGGAGTTCCTCCCGAATTAGCCCGCGGTGTCCTACCCATGCATGTGAACAGCCGCCTTATTATGGGCATCACTCTACGGGAGTTCGCTCGGCAGATGTCTACCAGAACCTGCGAGATAGCCCAGAGCTCGTACTGGAAACCGCTCATTGATAGTATGCGTCCGGAAATGGAGGGCTACCTTGGGAAAGAACTATCTGACAGTATCTTCGAGCCATCCTGTGCCAAAGACCTCACTTGTATTATGCCAGGAGAAGCTGAGGCTAGGCTCCGAGGAGAAAGTCCGTATGAGCCTTGTACCAGGTACACTGGCCCGGTGCGAGAGAATTTTAACAAACGCAACGATTGTAGCGATTGACACCGAAACCTACGGACCGCAGTCAAATCCAACCGCATTCGCATGGTCAATGTGCGATGAGTTTGGGAGTGCTGTAGCTCTCCGAGATAGTATCATTCCTGTCCCGTGCCCTACGTGCCAAGGATCCGGCAAGGGTGCGTTGACTGGCAAATCGCTCCGTGTCCCGCAGCTTTGGACGGCTCTGGATTGCCGAATGTGCGGGGGGCGGGGCCAAGTCAAGGCCGGCGACGTTTGTAGGGAAATCGTGCGTTGTATTGCCGAGAACGAAAACATTGTAAAAGTTTTTCACAACCGTATTTATGATGAGCGGGTACTCAAAAACGAGGGCACACGAGTACTAGGCGTAGGACACGACACTATGCTTATGCACTACTGTTTAGACCCTCGACGACCTCACGGGCTGAAGCCTCTCGCCGCGGAGATTGGAGAGGATATCTCAGATGAAGGGGAGGTAAAGAACTGGATAAAGGCGGCTCGTCGGGTAGCTAGACTAGTAGTTAAACGAGATGGATACTTCATTCTTGATGATGAAGTTTGTATCAATGCCGAAGAGATAACCTTTCGGCACGTACCTTGGCCCATCATGTATAAGTACGCACTACGAGACGCCAAGCGTACCATGATGCTTTTCCACGTATACCGAGGACCCATTAAGAAGAAGCCTTTCCTTGGCCTTTACCGTATGGAGTTAGAACTCTCAACACATGTTGCAGTTATTGAGACCACCGGCATGTGTTGGGACTTCGATATGTCTAAGCGGCTACTTAAAATGATAGCTCGAGACGCCATTCGGTTCCGAAACAAGGCCTTTAAAATAGCTAAGAAGAAGTTCAACTTACTATCTGCTAAAGATCTCAAGCAGATACTCTTTAACGAGCTCGGTCTGACTGTAATGCATTACACAGACAAGGGCAATCCGTCGCTAGCAAAGGACCATTTGGTGGAGTATGATCATCCTATCGCTACCCAAGTCCTCCGATATCGAATGGCAACAAAGATGGACAAATACATTCACAACTTTATTCGCGCAGCCCACTACAGTGGTGGCAGTTGGATCATCCGTCCAACTATCCTTCAACATGGAACGCTCACCGGTCGATGGTCCATTATTAATCCTCCTCTTCAGACAACTCCGGCGATGGATACCGGACGACGTTCACATTACATTGTCGATATCCGGAAGTGCTTTATCCCCCGACGAGGATATATATTTTATCTGCAAGATTATTCCCAAATCGAGATAAAGATATTTGTCCACTTCTCAGGGGAGCCTGAGATGCGGGCCATCATCGACCGGGGCGGGGACGTACACTCTGAGATGGGCGTACTCTTGACGGGTGTACAGGAAGATGATCCAGAGTTCTCTCACGTCCGTAAAATGATTAAGATGGTTAACTTCGGGCTGATCTTCGGGGCCACCTATAAGAAGATGCATGAGATAACTCACGAGCCCTTAGAGAAAATCCGTCGATTCGTTGATGACTACCATAATAGGTTCCGTGGAGTACATAGATTTATGGATAAGATCATATCACAGGCGTCGCGCGACGGATTTGTCGAGGCCTATGGTGGTCGACGTATACCTGTTTCCCGTAACAAAGCCTACCGAGCCGTGAACTATCTTATCCAGGGCACTGCGGCGATGGTCCTTAAACAAGGCGTCATAGACATTTCTAACTACGTTCAAGACTATGATGGACATGTAGTTCTATCGATGCACGACGAGATCATTTCCGAAATGCCAGAGGAGGCGGACCATGTCAAGCATATCCGGGCCTGTACAACTATTCTACAACGATGGGATAAAACATTTTCGGTACCATTACGAATCGACAACGCGGTTAGTGCTACGTCGTGGTCGGATGAAATCAAAATCGGGGGGCTCGCGGCGAAGGCTATTCATAGATCCGTCGATAAGGCAGTGCGGTTACGCCGTGTTCGTAGGAAGAAGCCTATACGTATGCGGGATCTTAGAATCATCCGGTAGTTCCGATTGGAAGGAGGCCGCCTATGAAATTGCTGATGCTCTTCGTTCCATCTTTGATGAGTTTGTTTGTAGCTATGTATATATTGAAGAGCCTACTACAATGCACACACTGGGGGGCCACGCGACCCTGCTGTCTGGTGCGTTACCGAAGCTCTTTTATATGGTTGGTCTTATTACAGGTATTCTCGGTTTTGGTCAGTCTAATCATATGCGGTATGTTCCTGTCAACCAGTGGAAAGGGAACCTGCCTAAAGCCCTCACAACCAAACGAGTCAATAAGAAGTATGGAACTTCCTTTAAAGCAAGTAATAAGACTCACAACATTGCAGACGCCGTTGGGATAGGGGACTATATCATAGGGAGGATGATTAAATGAAGAGAAATAGTATTTGTAGGCAGGTAGGACAGGTAGGAAATAGTGCCAATGTAGATGTCCGTCCTGAGATTGTAGTAGATTTTCAGAGACCACATAGTAAACACATCGTCATTCAAGTGGTGGGCGAAGACGGTGATGTAGCTACTATGTCTATATCTGAAAATTCTCTTCGAGATTTAATCCACGGTATGCTATATTACCTGGACAATATTATTTGTACGGAGTGCGGGCATGCGGTGCCTAAAGAAAAGACCCGGCCCTAATCCCCACACAGAGAGAAGTCGGACCGGGCCACCTACTAGGAGGAAGTAGGCCTAGAACATCCAGACGAACTGCGCCTTCACCTGCGTTGTCTCCAGTGAAAATAGATCGCTCGTGTCATCGGTAAACTGATAGGGACGACCGATGGATATCCTAATACCCCCGGAATCTGTATAAAACTTCCCGAAGAGTTCGGGAGTGAGGGTACCGGAATCAGCGATATCGCCGGTGTTATAGAGAGCGGACGCTGCCAACCCAATTCCACTCGGGCCACGAAAAAAGTTCCAAGAGAGGCGGCCCCCGATCGCAAGCGTCTCAATATTCGGCTCGTTGTTCAGAGAGACGTGGGAAACGCCGAGCTCCGGTCCGAGTTGCAGATAGTCACCCAAAGGAAAGTCGAGGTTGAAGTCGAGGTCGTATACCCTACCGACATCGTCGTTGTCACTCCACGTAAACCCACCCATGACCTCAACCAGACGTTCCTCCTGCGCCCATGCGGTGTTGCCCCAGACCTCCTCAGCTAGGGGCATTGTACAAAGCGCAGTCAACAGCAGAACAGCAATCGTTGTGTGCCTCATGGTTCCTCCTAGATGACGACCCACTTGACCCACTTCTCCTTACCAGTAGATACCAATCTACCCCGGACAGCCTTTCCAATGGTCGCCAGAATTGGAATTGCTATCCAACTATACGGACTAGCCGTCAGCATATCCGTAATAGCCGCTGCGGATGCAGCTAAGGTACCGCGAACAATTTTGTACACGGCATCACGCCACTTACCTTTAAAAATCTGTTTCATCTCTCCCTCCTTACATTACGTCGAGAGGTTCGTGGTAGGTCCTGTACGCTTCGTAGTATCTCATCACGGCCTCCACGTAGTCTACCGTCTGCCTCGAATTTGCAGGACCTGTGACAGACTCGAGGTGAAACATAATGCTGGTCCACATGTTGCCGTTCATATCTTTACGCTTGGCTCGGTACTGAGCCTTCCGAATATTACCTTGTCCGGCGTTGTACGATCCAAGCATGAACTTGAAGATCTCATCGTCCTCTCCATCCATACCTTTATACACCCAGTATCTATGAAGCCATTCAAGATACTTGACCGTGTTCTCAAGATTTCCGTAGATGTCCGTCCCGTCGAGGTCCCCATCAAGCCACCTGTCCGTGTTCGGCATTAGTTGCCCAAGACCTGTTGCTCCCATATGAGACACGGCGATAGGGTTAAACGCCGACTCTTTACGGATCAGAGCCTTGACTAGCGTCCAGTGAAACTGACATCCTCTAGGTACTAAATGCCGGATAAGTCCATCGTAGACATGCTGAAGCTTCAAGGTGTCATCAATATTCATTAGAACCTCTTCTTGGTTGGTTTCATCATTTTCTCAAAAATCTCTCGATACTGCTCCTCGGTGAAGTCTCTGGTCTCCAGTTCATCGATACGGCCCGAGACAAAGTTCCTAAACTTCTCGTTGCTATCGTACTCTCGATTGAACCGCCCACCTGTAATAGACGAGTCGGTTAGATTGTGTTTCACTTGGAAGTCATTCAGCCGCTGTGTCCACGCAAGGTTGAATCCAATCAAGGACATAGCCGACGCCATGACCTCCCTCGGGTATTTCGGCAACCCAGTCAGTGGATCGATGTACCACTTAGGGTCGAAGACCGTGTTAGTTCCGTACTGCATCCCAAACTTCTTATGCCCCGCGATGTACCACGCCATCTCTTTGATCAGTTTCCACTGCGGAGTCTGCCTGAGAATGTGCTCAAGTATAGGCGGGGCCACTCCTGTAGTTTGGAAGTCCTCGCCGGTCTCAGGGTCAACGTACCGCATCCCTCCATCGAAGGTCTGATAAAGGTTTGGGTCGGTAAACTTCTTTCCGGTAAGCCGATTGACCTTGGTGTCCTGCTCAATCCCAACTGTCAACGCCGGATGAAGGCCGGGGAGTCGCGACTCGCCAGCCGGGGCCGGACGGTTCGTAAGAAATCCAACCGCCGCTCCTGGGAAGTTCAACACGTCATGGAAGGGATTTTGCCCTTGGTTGTTGAGGTAGGTTATCTGGGGGTCATCCGGGTTTTCCGGATCTACTTCTGATTTATAATTTAGTATAACACGTCCCTGCATATATTCAGGGAGATCGTCAAACTCAATACCAATCTCATCGAACTGCTGAACAACCGCTTCGTGTCCTATCATGCCCAGTTTACCTAGCACCCACGCTCGCTTGGGATGCTTCAGCGGAAGCATGTATGAGAACTTAGCGATATTCTTATACCAAGTCCAGAATGGAATCACTCGGCGTATGAACAACCGTTCCATAGGAGATAGGTTTGAGTAGTCAAACATGAACTCATGGGTAACATCAATGAGCCGCTGTCGAGTTGTTGGGTCCGCTTTTACCTTGGTAAGGATATCTTGCATCTCCAACTCAGAGCGAAATAACTTGTACCCAGCACTCTTGACCTTAGCCTTCCGTGCCGCCTTTACAGCTTGATTCATATAGACGGCATTCTTAAACCGCCGCTCAATACGGTTATTGAAAGCGTAGAACCTATCCATAATCTTAACACTGCCAAACCGCATACCCTTTTCGCGAGCCTCGGTAACTAGCAGGCCGGTTGTAGCGAATTCGTCGGGGAGAAGGTCAGCAAACATCTTCTGTTTCGCTAAGATATACTTAGCGGACCCAACTCCCGACAGCATAGCTTGGTAGGTGTTCCCGACTATGTTATTGAGATACCATCGAGGACTCCAAGCGAGGGTCATCCCTCGCCAGAAGTTGGTGGGTTTGTCGACCATCAACCGAACCCACGCAGGTGGCAGGTCCGCTACCATATTTAATTTGATGGACTGCGCCATAGCAACGGGGATTTGTCGGTACTCTGCGGGGTTGGCACCTACCGCTAAAACTTTCCGAAGCTTGGGGAGGAACTCATAGATAGCATCCCGCATGACTTCATCCCCGGCGTACTTAGTTTTATCTACCGCTTCCGCAAAGCCTTTACGGAAGTCAATTGTTGCCTCATAGAATTTAAGCATGCCCTCGAAGTTCGCGGGGACGTGTCCGGGTAGAAGTCCGGCCTTGGTACCGTCCCACGCTCGAACGAACTTGCTATCCTTTAACCGCTTTACGATGTTACGGTTGCGTAGGAATCTCTGCAATTCTGTACGGTGGATAGCTAGGACTCTTTCTGGGTCATGGTCATTATACCCCCATGCTCCAGTTCTTCGCTTTAGGAATCCGGGACGGGTAATGACTGGTTTGATACGGTTGCCGATGACTCCGCTGATATACATGCGGGCACCACGACCTTTAGTAATTGGATGGAACTTCTCATCCGGGTCGAAGTACCCTGTGATATTTCGTCGTTGCATTTCCATGATAAGCTGCTCATCATAGGTTGTAGTACCTGGGGTCTTCTTTTCAATCTCATCAAAGTTACTCCGAGCAATCCGAGTGATCTCCTTGTAGGTATCCGGATGCGTTGGCGCATCAAATACATTCCGAGTATCTTCAAACTGATGTGGGAAGTACGTGGGTTTAGTAAACTTACCTTCAAGGGATTTGCCCGTAATAACCTGGACCATATCGGCATTTGATAGCGGCTTACTATCCAGCATGATCTGTACAAGGAATGGTTCAATTTCCCCCTGTACTTTTGGACGGACATCATTGAATGCCTTAAGGATCTGTTGGGACTTCATCCTTGTAGGTCGTGGCACTTTCATGTCCGTCATGTATGAAGTAATACGAGCAGTATCAAACGTTCCGTCGGGACGTAAAACTCCAGGCATGCCCCGACTGTGAACGTAATCACGTACTCGTTTAAATGCATCAACTATTTTAGAATCCTCCCGTACTAGTCGCGAGAGGGCTCCTAGGGTTGCGCGAGGCTGTGCTTCTACCTTTCCGCCGAGAGCTCCCTGAGCGATCTTAGGTACGCGGGTAAGAGGTTCCTGCGATATAGGTTTGGACGGAGGCGCATCGTCCGGTACAGTTCTCTTAGGTTCAGGGCTATCAGCGATATCGTCTACCGCAGTTGAGCCCTTTCGCGGGGTTGATGGTGACTCCGGATCTGGTTTCGGAGTCTTAACTGGCTTATGCTCGAGGTCATCGATACGCCTCTCTAGCCGTTTGACCATATCATCGAAGAGATCGATACGCCGAACAATTAGTTGACGAGCAGCTGGTGAGTCCCGGGATGTACTAAGAGCTTGAAGGTCCCGGTTGAGCTCATCAATCTGGTCACGTAGACGGATGCGACGTTGTCTCATCGTGTCCAATTGACGACCCCGCTTGAGTTCGGCAGCCTCCGGAGTCAGGTTATCAACGTGGCTGGTGCCCGCCGCCGTCTCTGGACCAAGCCCCTCTCCAGCGAGTTCCGAGGGCAGTGGACGCGATCCCCCTTTAAGTTTCTGTATTCTTTTGTGGGATCGTTCCGCTGATTTAGAGATAGCTCGTATCTCATTACCAGCAGTATTAAATTCAGACCGTCGACGAGACAGTTCGGCTATTTCAGCATCGATATGCCCCTTCGAGGCTCCAGTCGCTTCAAGTTCTGTCCTAGCCTTCTTAATGAACTCCTTAAACTTCTTCAGTTCAATTGTAATACCGTCCTCAGCTAACAGTTCAGGAGGAAGTCGGTACGCCGATTGCCTACGGACAAGTACATTGATTTGATCCTGAGCAACACCTATATGCTGCTGCAGTAATCGAATGGACCTTCTTCTGGCAAGTCCGGTCGTCGAGTTGTAGAGAGCCACATTCATGAGCATCTCTTCGCGCTGAGCTAGAGTGATGTCGGTGCCGCCGTGAGTATAGGCAGGGTCCAACGCTCCCGCTACAGGCTCATGAACGTTCATCATATCGTTGATTTCTTTCTCGAGATTCATAAGGATGATGCCATCTGACCCCGCGTCAACATACTGATCCGCTCCGTACGTTGACCTAAAGGCGTCGGCCCTAGACTCAAGCATCTCCCGAATACGCTGTGCCTCTAATCGACGATTAAGCAAGATAGCTTCAACAGCCTGTATTCTAGTATCCTTCTCTCGCTGAGCCAGTCCTGTAATCGATACCGCTCGTTCTGACTTACGGAACTTTTTGAGTTTAGTCTCTGCCTTGGTTAGCAGATTTCTTGAGAGTTTTCTATCGTCAAGAATTTTATGAAGGTAGGCTCGACCCCGATCCCATACCGGACCATGACCTTTTATAAGTTTTCTGCCACTCACCCGGTCGAGATCGTCTGCGACCTTCATAAAATTGAAGAGCTTATCAACCAGTGCAATGGTAGCTTCTCGGGTAGGTCGTGCTCGTTTCCCAGCTTCAATAGGTGCCCGGAGATCCTTTATAATCTCACGAGCTTCGAAGACGAATCCCTGGATCGCCATGTTCTGTGTCTCGGGATCCAACGTATCGAAGTCAGGGTAGAGTTCGCGGGCCTTCCGTTCGGCGGCGGAGTCAATGAATTCCGAGACAGAACTTGCATTGATGTCTTGATGTTTGACCGCAATCTCAACCATAGATCGAGCATCTGACTTTTCGAATCCTGCTTCGACTAGGGTATTCCGAGCATCGCCTAAAGTTTGAGCGGGGATACCGGAACGCTCTCCGATTTCGTGGAAGGTCAGGGTACGCTGCTCCCCTGGGAATAGCAGGTCTCCAGTACGTGTCGCGGGACGAACCGAAGCAGCGGCCTCGTCTGCGATCCGATCGATCTCAGGCTTTAAGGCTTTCGCTTCAGCAATAAGCGCGGCACGTGGAGCTATCTGAGGTCGAGGACCTGGGGTATTTTTGCGGAGTCGATCTGCGTAGTCGGTGAGCGCTCCGATATCCTTTTGAAGGTCATTCAGTCGTGCAGCTGCCTCGGGGTCAATCTCACCAAGTCGTGCCACATCTTCTGGAGTTGCGGCCACATCATCGGCCACCTGAACACCGCTGTCGTTAACAGGGCTACGAGCCATCTCGTCATCAAATTTCTTCTCGATGGTTGGAAGGTCACTCTCCTGTCCAAGTGATTTTTTAATATCGTTGATAACGTCATCACCGGTACGCATCGGACCTGAGTCTGATGGCGGCGGGGGAGGTTCGGGCAATTTTCCTTCGTTGTAGGCCTGATGGATAGCTGGTCTAGGACCTGGAGTAGCCTTGGCTACCTCGGTCTCAACCGCCTTACGAGAGTCAGTTAACTGTTCCTTGAGACGTCCGACGTCCTCGACTACCGA
>Ga0114923_10003170_pt1 | contig 11100 bp, 6 predicted proteins | sample SumtaG_FD_89578 | JGI IMG/M metagenome (GOLD analysis project Ga0114923, IMG submission 89578) | Deep subsurface microbial communities from Indian Ocean to uncover new lineages of life (NeLLi) - Sumatra_00157 metaG | ecosystem: Environmental > Aquatic > Marine > Oceanic > Sediment | place: near...
AAATGGGACAATAACAAATAATGCAACTCAGACATTTAGCTGTAATATAACAGATAATAATGCAATTGCAAACTTAACTCTCTATATATGGAACTCAAGTGGGGTTTTGAATTATACAAATACAACAAACTTGACAGGAACATCTAATTCAACAAACTGGACTTATACACTGCCTTATAATGATAGTTTCTTATGGAATTGTAAAGGTTATGACAGTCTTGGAAATAATAACTGGAGCTCAGAGGGAAATTATACTATTATATTGGATACAGCTGCTCCAACAGTTAATATAACCTATCCAACAGATGGTTTAAATATATCTTCAAATTCAATAGACCTGAATGCTTCTGCTACAGATAATTTTAATACATCTTCTATGTCATACTATTGGGTTATAAATGGAACTACAAATACAACTACTGTTGATAGTAATTCAACCTTTAATGCTAGTGATGGTTATTATAACTTGACCTTGTTTGTGTCAGATGGATTGCAGAATGGTTCTGATACAGTTTACTTTAGATTGGACACAACTGCTCCTGTTGTGCATTTGGTAAGCCCTGAAAATGAAACTACAACAAATAATGCATTACAAACATTCAGCTGTAACATAACAGAGGATAATCAGATAGCTAATCTAACTCTCTATATATGGAATTCAAGTGGAAGCTTGAATTATACAAACACAACAAACTTAACAGGAACATCTAATTCAACAAACTGGACCTATACACTGCCTTATGACGATACTTTTGAATGGAACTGTTTAGGATACGATGTAGTTGGAAATAATGCGTGGTCAGAAGAAAGGAATTATAGTATTACTTTGGATACAACTGCTCCAACAGTTAATATAACCTATCCAACAGATGGTTTAAATATATCTTCAAATTCAATAGATTTGAATGCTTTTGCATCTGATAGCAGAGCAACTTCATTAACTTATTATTGGGTTATAAATGGAACTTTAAATTCAACAACTGTTGATAGTAATAGCACATTTAATGCCTCTGATGGTTATTATAACTTGACCTTGTTTGTGTCAGATGGGTTGCAGAATGGTTCTGATACAGTTTACTTTAGATTGGATACAACTGCACCTACTGTGCATCTGGTAAGCCCTGAAAATGAAACTACAACAAATAATGCATTACAAACATTCAGCTGTAACATAACAGATGATAATCAGATAGCTAATTTAACTCTATATATATGGAATTCTAGTGGGGTTTTGAATTATACAAATACAACAAACTTAACAGGAACATCTAATCCAACAAACTGGAGTTATACATTGCCTTATGACGATACTTTCAGTTGGAATTGTTTAGGCTATGATGCTGCTGGGAATAATAACTGGAGTGCAGAAGGGAATTATACTATTACTTTGGATGCAACCCCTCTGGTAATAACTGTAGTTTCACCAGTAAATAATTCAAGGTTTAATACAAGTTCTGTCACATTTAATGTTAGTTTGAATGAGGCAGGAAGCTGGTGCGGATTATCTATTAGTGGCGGTGCTAATGTAACCATGACTGCAGATTCTTCTAATACCACCTTTAATTTTACAAATAGTTCAATAGCGGATGGAAGCTATAGTTTTGTTGTAAGCTGTAATGACAGCGCTGGTAATTTTGGTGATTCTTCTACTTATTATTTCCTTGTTGATACAGTTTATCCTAATATTAATTTTACTAATCCTACGCCTGCAGATGGCTCAAGTCAAGCAAAAGATAGTATATTTGTAAATGTTTCTGCATCTGATTTGAATAATATCTCAACATTCATTGATTTTGATAACAGTTTAGTAAGCTGGTGGAGGTTTGATGATGTCAATAGTTCAGGAGAAGGAGCAAAAGTTTATGATTATATGGGAAGAAATAATGGAACTGCTTATGGAAATGCTTCACAGACAACTGCTGGTTACTTTGGAAAAGGATTTGAGTTTGATGGTGCTGGGGATTATGTTGATGTTAGGGATATAGACGCTTTTGATAATGAGATTACTATCAGTGCTTGGATTAAGCCAGCTGGCTCGCAGGATAGTGGAGTAAAGATAGTTAGTAAAAGAAATTCAAGTGATGGCCAGTATGTATATTCCCTTCAATATGATAATGGACAACACATATTTTTCTCTATTAATGATGGTGCTGTTGTTATATCTGGTACCAGAACTGTTTCTTCAGTTCAATGGTACCATATAGTTGGAACTTATAATGGTTCAGATATAAAGGTGTATATTAATGGTGGTGAAGAGGTAACTGGCACCGGAACAACAACAATTCCTGGCTCTACTTATAATACAATAATTGGGGCAAAAAAAGGTGCAAGTGCATCTCGCTATTTCAACGGCGCAATCGACGACGTAATGATATTCAACAGAAGCTTAAGTGCAGAGGAAATTGCAGCATTATATGCCAATACAACTTCAAAATATGTAGGCCATAATTTTACTGATTTAGCGGATGGAAACCATACATTTAGAGCTTATGCTCAGGATCTAGGTGGGAATATTAATTCAACTGAAAGAACCGTAATGATAGATACAACTGCACCTGTAATTACAGCAACAAGCCCATCAGGAACTGTCTACATATCAACACCAATATTAAATATAACAACAGATGAAAATGCAACATGCAGGTATACAGAAGGGAACCTTTCAATAGAATATGATAATATGACTCATAACCTTTCCTCAGAGAATAACATACACCATAATAAAACACTTACATTAAGTAACGGCTATTATGAATACTATGCAAGATGCGTTGATACGCTGGGTAATATCATGAATGAATCAGCAAATATATCCTTTACTGTTGATGTTGCAACAGTAACAGTTACTGTTACAGGTAGAGGTGGTGGAGGAGGAGGAGGAGCTGAGAGAGAAGTTGAAAAGAAGGTTTTATTGGAAATTAGAGCTCCATCTAATCAAACTATTTTTGGTGGAGATGAGACAGATATTTTGATTATATTAGAAAATAAAGGGGAGCTTAAATTAAATGGTATATTCTTGGGTACTGAAACAAATGCACCTGATGTAGCTATAAGCTTGTCTGAAGATTACTTTGATAAGCTAGGGATAAATGAAAAGGGCCAACTTATATTAAATATAAAGTCATTAACGGATCCAAAAACCCGTATTGGGATAAATCGATATTTTGTGATTTTGAATGCCGGTGTTGTTAATCCTGTTTACAATACCTCAACAAGGTTCTTTATTGATATAGAGGAAAAGAATTACCAAACAAGAATGGAGAGCTTGCGGCAGATACAATTTGCAGAAGACTTGTTTAAGGAACATCCTGAGTGTTTAGAGCTTAATGAGGTAATTAAACAGGCACAGGAGATGTATGATAATTGGGAGTATAAAAAAGCAATTGAGCTAATTGATGCGGCAATACAGGCTTGCAGGGATTTAATTTCTCTTGAAGAGGAAGAAAAGATAGAGAAACCCGCCCCCAAGAAAAAAGCAGATATTGTTATCTTCATCATTGAAATGATAATTCTTTTAGCATTAATGTCAGCTATGATTTATTACTACAAAAAGGGAAGAGGTGGAAAACCTAAGAAAAAGAGGAAATTTAATCTCGAGTTAAGATTTGATGATATGGCCAGAGAGACAGAAAGGTTCATAAAAAAGAAAGATTTAGCTAATGCCGGAGATGGTTATTTAAATTTATATTCTATTTATAAAGTAATAATTACTTCTTCACTTCCTGATTCTGTGAAATCCGATTGTCATAAAAGATTATCAATCCTGCATTCAAAATTGTCCGGATGTTTAAAGAAGTAAATAAAAACAGCTAAAGATTCAATTTAAAGTAGAAATCAATTATTGAAGATCTGATGGCTTTTTTTTCTTTATAGGGCAGTGTTTCATATAACTCAGATATTTCATTGTATTTTTCTTTAGCTTTATCTGTATCTTTTCCAATCAATTTCTCGCCTTTTTTTAACAGCTTGTTTATTTTCTTTTCCTCTACTCTTATTTCTTTTTTAAACTCCGGCATTAATAGTAAACTCTCTTCTTTAGAAGATACAACTACATCTTTGAATTCCTTAAGCAGTTCAATTAAATCCTCTTTTGATGTTCCTTTAGGGCTATAGTTTATTGAAGACAGGTTGTCAGAGAAACACTGTATTTTTTTATTTCCTTTTTTAAGCTCTTTTTTCAGCTCTTCAAAAGTGAAGCTATAGTTTATCCCTGCATACTTCATAAAGAATCGTTTGATTAGTTCATTTAGCTTTTTATTTGCATCTTCTATGCTTATTAAAGGCAATTCTCTTCCAAGAGCCTCTGCTTCCTGTAAATAATCTATTTGGGGCTCTGGTTTTTGTTGGGCGATTTTTGGTATGGTTGCTTCTTTTAGCGGTTCTTTTTTGGCTAAAGGCAGCTCACTTAAAGCTTCTGCTGAATCTGGTTCTGGCAGAGTTGCCGGTTCTGGGGTAGTTATTGACCTAGCTTTTATCTTATCTTTAACAATCATAAAAATAAATGCAGCTAAAAAAATAAAGATTAATATTAAAGGCATTAGAATAAGCATTGAAACTTCTTCACCAAAAAGGGTTAATGCTTTAACTAAAGGGATGGCTGCTATAGAAACAACTAACATAATTAGTTTCCTCATATTGTAAAACTAAATCCTATTATATAAAAACTATTATGACTACTTTAAAGAAAAGAATTCTACTCCATAGAATTCCCTATGGTGATAAAAAAATTCCGCAGGAATTTTTTGTTTAAAACAAAACATATTTATATTAGTATTATTGGGTTAATAGCATGTTAGATGAAAGAATAGATTATCTAAAAGAGGGCATTAGGGATTATTCTTCTATTCTAAATAGGATTAAACAGGAATTATCCAAGGTTGTTGTCGGACAAGATGTTATTATTAATGGCTTATTGAGAGGCTTAGTGGCAGATGGCCATGTATTAGTAGAGGGGGTTCCAGGAGTAGCAAAAACATTAATAATAAAGACATTAGCAAAGGTAGTTGGCTGTAAACAAAAGAGGATACAATTTACTGTTGATTTATTACCTACAGATATACTGGGAATAACAGCTTATGATGAAAAAAAAGGATTTTATACAATAAAAGGGCCTATTTTTGCACATTTTATATTGGCTGATGAAATAAACAGATCTCCTGCAAAAACGCAGTCTGCTTTAATAGAAGCAATGCAGGAGAGGCAGGTTACTATTGGCAAACAAACATATAAGTTAGAGTATCCTTTTTTTGTAATGGCAACAGAGAATCCAATAGAAACTGCCGGCACATATCCATTGCCTGAAGCACAGATTGATAGATTTTTGTTTAAGTTATTAATGGTGTACCCTAAGTTTGGCGAAGAGAAAGAGATAATAACCCAAAATGTGAATTTAAAAAAATTTGAGGATTTTAACATAAAGCCAATTATAGATCCACAAAAGATAATAGAAATGCAGGACTTTGTCAAAAAGATTTATTTAAAGGAAGAGATAAAAGATTATATTGTTAAAATAGTAGAAGCGACAAGAAATCCAAAGAAATATGGTATAACTTTTGGAAAATATATGGAATGGGGCGCTTCCCCAAGGGCTTCTATTAATCTGTTTATAGCATCAAAAACAGAAGCATTGTTTAAAAAAAGTTGTTTTGTTATACCGCAGCATATTAAGGATGTAGCCCATGATGTTTTGAGGCATAGAATATTGTTGAATTATGAAGGCCAGGCAGAAGGAATAAAAACAGACCATATAATAGATGAGATTCTTTCTAAAATCCCTTTACCTCAATAAAAATGGAAAAGTTAAAGATAGATGTATTTGAAATTGTTAAGAAATTAGAAATAGCTGCTAGAGATTTAGTTACTACAAAGATTATAGGCAATTACAGAAGTGTATTTAAAGGGCATGGTCTGGAGTTTGAAGGATTTGAAGACTATACGCCGGGTGATGATTCAAGACTGATTGACTGGAAATCAAGCAAAAAAGCAAATAGGCTTCTTATTAAAAATTTCAAGGAAGAGCGCAATTTAAGTACACTCTTCTTGATAGATGCCAGCTCAACTATGGTATGCAGCTCTATTGAAAAATTAAAAAATGAATATGCAGCTGAGTTTGTTGCTTCTCTTTCTTATATTATGCTGGATGTGGGGGATTCTGTTGGCTTTGCTTTGTTTAGCGACACAATAATTAAAAAACTGCCTCCAGCCAGAAGGAGGCATCAGTTTTATGCTATATTAAGGAATCTTGCAAATCCTTTATTTTATGGGGGGGATTATGATTTAGGTAATGCCCTTAAATTTACAATGAATTTTTTAGAAAAAAATTCTGTTGTGATAATAGTGTCTGATTTCATAGGTTTGAAAGGAGAATGGCAAAAATATTTAGAAATTGCGGCAGGCAAATTTGACATTATTGGAGTGATGATAAAAGATCCTGTTGATGAGGTTTTACCGGAAGAGCAACACCATGTTATGTTAAAAGATCCTATTTCAGGAAAGAATTTGTTGGTTGTCCCTGACCAAATCAGGGAAAGGTATGGAGAGTATGTTAAAAATCAAAAAAGACTTATAAGAAGTGCTTTTTTAAAATCAAGCTGTGATTTTGTTGAGTTGTTTACCGATAAATCATTTATAGTAGAGATAATTAAATTTCTTAAGAAAAGGGAAAGGAGGAGAAAATAATGGAAATTGTTTTTAATAATCCTGCTTTTTTATGGTTTTTATTAGCTGTACCCTCTTTAGTGGTTATTCATCTTTTGACTTTGAAGTACAGCGGAAAGGAAGCGTTAAAATTTTCCAATTTTGAAGCAATTGCCAGGGTTACAAAGGAGCATATAGCAGATAAGCCTTACCCTAATTTTTTTATGAATAAGAATTTCCTTATATTAATGTTTAGGGTATTAGCTTTGTCTTTATTGATATTTGCAGTAGCAGGAACCATTATATGGTACGAAGGAAAAACTACTGATTTTGATTTTATTTTAGCACTAGATACTTCGAGTTCTATGCTTGCAGATGATTTATCACCCAATAGGTTAGAAGCAACTAAGGTAGCGGCTAACCTGTTTATTGATAATTTAGCTTCAAAATCAAGGGCGGGGATTATTACATTTTCCGGAACAAGCCTTATCGAACAAAAACTTACTGAGGATTTTGATTTATTGAAAAGAACTATTAACGATATAGAAGTAAGCAAAACCGGCGGAACTGATTTAGCAACAGCAATGATAATATCATCAACTTTATTGATTGATAGTGAGAAAGGCAAGGTTATAATCTTATTAACAGACGGCCAAAGTAATGTTGGAACAAGTGTTGGCGATGGTATAGATTATGTAAATAAAGAAAAAGCAGCAGTCTATACAATAGGTGTTGGCACAGAAGAAGGGGGTAGATTTTTTGGTTCAGAGATTATATCAAGGCTGGATGAAACCACTTTGAAAAGGATTGCAAGCTTAACAGGGGGGAAATATTTTAGGGCAGATAATAGAGAAGCATTAATCAATGCCTATAAGGATATCTCTGGTTTAAATATAAGGAAAATGCCTGTGAATCTTACGCCTGCTTTTATGCTTATTGCTTTAATACTGCTGGTTCTTGAGTGGGTCTTGATTAATACTAGATACAGGGTAATAGTTTAACCTTATGCTGCTTTATTTTTACTAATTTTAAAAGTGAAAACAATTTTTTAAAAATGAAAACTATATTTCAAAAATAGAAAAACTTATAAATAACAATTGACTTGATTGATTTATGAATGACGTTTTAGATGAACTAGTAGATAAAAAAATCAAAAACATTTTGAATGTATTTATTAAAAATAAGGATGAGCTGTTTCATCTTAAGAAGATTTCTGAAGAGTCTGATGTTCCAATAGCATCTTCATTCAGGATAATAAAAAGATTAGTCAGGCTGGGATTTATAACTACCATCAGAATAAATAAGTTTAAGGTATATAAACTGGCTGGAAATAAAAAAACAAGGCTCTTAGTTAATTTTTGGAAGAATGGTTAATAAAAAAATAATTTTGGTTATTGCGGCTGTTATTTTAGTAATTATTGGTGTGATGATAATAAATAAGAAACTTGAAGGGGGTATAGCAGAGAATGTAACATTTGGAGATGGATGTGCTATAGATGAGGATTGTGAAGATTCTTTTAAAACCTGCAAAGACAGGGTTGTTAGCTGTGAAAATGGCTGTGTGTATGGAAGATGCACAAAATGTGTACCGGTATGTCCTGAAGAGACTGAATGCGGCAATATAACCTGTTTGGATTCTGCCAGAATATGTCCGGACGGAAGAATAGCCAGATGCGCAAATTATTGTGATCCTAACACCGGTAAATGCACATCGTGTACCTCCCAATGCAATATAACTATTGAAGATAGGGTTAATTATCAATCAAAAGCTGGAAAATTTATTTTTGATGTTGTTCCCTGTGTTGACATTAACTATACAGAAAGGAAAGAGATAAGGTTAGTTAAGAAAGAGATAAAAAAGATAAAATTACCTAAAGGTTATTCAACAGTAATTGAGCCATTCAGTGTTAATAAGGACGGTCCTCTTGATCTAACATTAAGCATTCCTGAAACATATAGCGATGTAAAGGCATTAAAATGCAGAGAACAAGAGTGCAATCCAGTTTTAGTTAAATATGCAACAGAATTAAGGTGCGGGGGTAAAATAGCCCAGGAATTTTTAAGAAAAGAAGAACATTTAGAGCCAAGATTTATGCCAATTAAGATAAAAGAAACTAGATTTAATATTACGGCTGATGAGGGGATAAGGAGCGGCAAATATAAAGTAAGGTTTAAGAATAATTCTGAAGATTTGAGTGTAACTTTGGCTATGCCTGAAGAAGCAGTAGAAGAAGCAAAAAATCCTTCTTTGAAGATAACCGGAACGCCTCTTGTTATTAAGATTATGGGGGAGGTCAAGGATAATGTTAATGCTATAGTGACAATGCCCTATACAAGCTTAGAGGGATTTGAGGAGGATTCTGTTGGAATGTATATTAAGATAAAGGACGGATGGAAATATGTTGAGGGAGAAATTAATAAAGAGGAAAGGATAGTAACAGCAATTATACCTAATGTTAATAAATATATAAAGGATGAAATTGAGCTGGCTTTAATGGGGGTTTTTTGTATTTCATGTTACAGGTCATCTTTTACCAAAGTTTACCAGCCGGGGAAAGGAAGTAAAACTTCTGTTATCTTAATTCATGGTTTTAATCCTGAGCCAAATACCTACCAGGAGCTTATTGATGATATTAAATTAACGAATCAGCCATTTGAGGTGTGGACTTTTGATTATCCCCTGTCTAATTTAATAGAGGAAAGTATGAATGAATTAATGTCGCTTTTAGAAAAGAATCATGCAGCTTATGAGAATATATACATAGTTGCCCACTCTCTTGGAGGAGTTATTGCACAACAGGCTTTATATAATTCATATTTAGAAAATAAAAGATCATTGGAGAATAAAGAGCCACCTGCATATAACTATCTTGGGAAAGTAAGGAAAGTTATTTTAGTTGGAACATCAAATGAGGGTTCGCCTGTTGTAGAGGTTTACAGAAGACTTTTTGGAAATTTAGTAAACAGCAAAGAGCATGCTTTGTTTAATCCTAAAAGCAAGGTGATAAATGATTTAGCAAAAGGTATGATTACCCCAAGAGTTCCCGCTATTGATTATAAGGTTATTGCAGGCACAAAAACATATGAGTTTAATCTTGTATTCTTCAGGTTAACAACAGAAAAATTAGCAGATATTTACGAAAAAAATGATGGTATTATCACAGTTAAAAGTGCACAAAATATAGGGGGAGAATATATTGATAACCAGTGCGAAGATTATTGGGAAGTGAATTTAACCCATACAGAATTGATAGATGACCTGTTGGCCAGAAGAATAATAGAAAGAATTATAGCAGAGGATATTTCTGAAAAGGATACAGCACTTCTGGGCCATAATAAATATTTTGATTTATCGGTAAGAGATAATTTAGCCGGAGATATGTATGTGATAATAGGCAAAAAAATAATAGAAGAAGAGGTAGTGGATGAGACTGGATGCAAATGTGGAAATGGTTTTTGCGGAGAGGGTGAGAATGAAATAAACTGTCCTTCTGACTGCGCAAGGTTTTTATCGGGGGAAAAGAGAAATTGGCTTTTTGCTTTGACTATTATATTAGCTGTGTCTGTTATCGGATTTCAATACACAAAGTATAAGAGATTCAGTCATCCTCATTTGAAAATGATGATGAAGCATATTAAAACAAATTATGAAATTATTGCTGGTAAGGGCTATACGCATAAGCAGATGAAAGATGCTTTTTTAAGCAGAGGGTGGCCTAAGAGGACTGTAAATGACACAATAGAATTATTGAGAAAAGAGTTCCATCATCATTATCATAAGCCTCTGAAAAAGCATCTTAAAGAGCATTTGAAAAAGGGTTATAGGGGGGAGGAAATAAAAAGAGCGCTTATAGATGCTGGATGGGAAGGGGAAGCAGTAGAGAAGGTTTTTAAAGGGGAGGAGTTAGAGCCAACTTTTAAGCTGAAGGAGGTACGTGAATATAAGGGTAAACTTAAAGGTAAAAGAATGTATTTTGGGTTTAATAGATGATGGGATTATTCTTTCTTTTTTTTAGATTCAAGAAAGTCTTACTATCGTAAGAGTATTATAAATAGTAAGACTTTATTGTTTTATAAAGTATAACTATATCAATAGATTTTATACTTTATATACAACCGAAAAGTTTTAGAAGCGAAGCTTCTAAACCGTTTTGGAAATGTCAGAAAAGCTTTGCTTTTCTGAGCACACTCCAAAATCGAAGATTTTGGATGAAACCTAGTTTTTTCCAAAAGGTTTAAAAAAAGCAGACCATTTCTAATAGTGGGCAAGCTAGGCTGGGAGGTTAGCGCTCTCCTGTTACCATAAACACGCTTTAGATGGAGCTGAAGCCTGGAAAGAGGTATTGATAGAGTATATCAGTCTTAATATGGACTATGAGATTCTGTCCTGTAGGATTGGTATTTTAATGAAACGCATCAGGCGGGGAACCGAGCAGTGCTAAATTCTAATACTGATGCTTATAG
>Ga0114923_10003171_pt1 | contig 11097 bp, 11 predicted proteins | sample SumtaG_FD_89578 | JGI IMG/M metagenome (GOLD analysis project Ga0114923, IMG submission 89578) | Deep subsurface microbial communities from Indian Ocean to uncover new lineages of life (NeLLi) - Sumatra_00157 metaG | ecosystem: Environmental > Aquatic > Marine > Oceanic > Sediment | place: near...
AGTATGAGGAAATGAACAATAGATCTCCAAATAGAAAATAGATGAGTGCTCTGGAAATTGTGCCTAGAACCCCAGAGAGTCCTATAACTATCCACCACATTGTACTCTTACTGCCCATGGCTATTGCTCCGTCGAAGTAGTCACTGAACATTAGATGTTCGTTCGTTGTAGGAATCATCAGCCCAAGGGCGGTTCAATCGGTGGATCCCATCACCGACTTTCTGGCAAAATTAATTGTTCATAAAGATATCTACAACGCTAAACCCAATCACAAAAATTGCGTTCTTCTAAGATGTTGAAATTTGAGAAAAACAGTGGACATTGCTACTTACTTATTCTCGTAACTCTTTACTCCTACAACAGTAAGTCCTATTGGTTTACCATCTTTATAGCGAATAACATTTCCATTTGGCAGCATCTCAGAATCGTCTGCTTCTTGGGGTTCACCAAAGCTAACGTAGATGACATTATTTTCTGAATCATATTGTACGTCAATCTCTGACAGGTCTATTGCTATTTGCGCCATATTATGCCTCTCCTTGTGAATGATTGGAGTTTCGATGTTATGAAAGCTGTTTTTACTCTACTCTTCTCTAGGTAAAAAACGGCTAAAAACCTGTGCGTGTCATCCAATTGTAATAATGCAATACTCTCATCAGTCCGTCCTTTTGCTACAATATTCGGATTCTCTATGCAGGTTTTTATGAGTTCAATTAGATTGCTGAAGGAAGCTAGTTCGGGGTGTCTACTGATTATGTGATGATAGACATTCTTAGTCAGAATAACCTCATTCTTCAACACTGATTGACAGGTTAGCATGATTTCTGACTTACTATTATCTTTGGCTCTCTTTTTCTCCTTCCTCATTCACATCGATATTCTTGTATTGGTACACACTTATGAATATGTATGAATCTGATATTGTCATAAATATTCTATGATTATTCAAGAAGCATTCATTCAGTTCAACATATGTTGTGAAGATTAGAAACGCGTCTAACAATATGTATTCTGCAATTACTTCTTGAGTAAACATCAACAAGAACGACAAACAATCAATTCTCAAGTTCTAAATATTTCTTCCAAAGAAACACATCTTCTTTGGAAAAGCCTAAAGAATCATAGAATTTCGTTGCAGCCTCTGTACTGGCAGCACCTAAAATGACCATACACTTTGGTTTGTATTTTTGAACGCGCATCAATCCTTCGGACATTAAAGCGTTAGCTAATCCCAATCTTCGATGATCCGGATGTATTCCTAAAGGTTCAATTTCAGCTAGCTTACTAACATTGTCAATTCGTACAGTAACAAGTCCAGCAAAGGTGCCATCTGGTGCTACTGCAATCAAGTCAAGCTCAGCGATATAAAATTGCGCTTCACTATATGTCTTTGCTTGAATCTTCCTCATATTCTTCGAATGAGGAAATACGGCTCCTTGAACTGCTCGATATTTCAAAAAATCCTCCAATATATCTGCATGTCTAATCTTGTACCCTTCAGGGAGTTGATACTCAGGAACAGGCAAATCCACAGGTCTAATTCGATTGTGTTCCTCGACACCTTGATTTGAATATCCCATGTCTTTAAGCATATTTGCTCTAAGATTATCACTCTCAGCAACTAAAAACCCGATAGACACTTTATCATCGGTAGCGGATTCGTTCTGAATCTTTTGTTCTTCGATCCAAAGCACAATTTGCTTCTCAAGATGTCTATGATCAGGATGGATAAATATTTCAGATATTCGTGCAGGTTTGACCATTGTAACAGCTACGACCTTTGAATCATCTTCCCAGATTTTTATGTATTCATCCTCTTCATCTAAGTATTCGGTTCCACCTGGCCCAAATTTAGTATTCTCGAACATAGACGGAATCCAATTTTGAAAAGTTTTTGTTAGGTCGTAAGTTTCTATTAGAAAAGTTCGAACATAATCAAAATCATCATCCCAGTGGAAATCTCGAATCTTGAGTGTCATACCTTTCACCAAGAAGAATTTCCTTTATTTCTTTTATTAAAAGCTCCAAGTACGCAAATAATTTAATATAGTTAATATTATACGAATACACACAGTGAATCGAAATGGCTGGGCACTTTCTTTTTCAAAAAAAGTAGGATTCGTTATCCTCATCCATACTTAGAAACACTATTAGCCAAGAATAAATGCTAAATCCTCATGTCCGGAAAATCAGTCGACTTCAAGAAATATCTTTCAATTGAAACTTTAGGCGGTGCATCTTGGCATCCAAACAAGAATCAACTGGTCTACGTTTCTAATTCCTCAGGTTCATTTCAAATTTATACTGGAGTAGTAGGTGAAGATTCTGGGCGTGAATTTCAGAAACTAACAGATGAACCCGATAGATGCACAAACCCCAAATTCCTTTCTGATGGAACAATTCTATTTACACGTGATCGGGGAGGAGACGAAAACTTCCAGTTTGGCCTATTAAGAGAGGGAGAACTTCACTGGGTTACAACAACGCTTGACGCAAAGTATAGGCTCAATAAAGTCACAGATAATTACATCTACTATATTTCTAACGAACTAGATAGGTCGCGCTTAGACTTGTATCGTAGAAGGATACCTCTTCTTGAAAACAAACCAGAGCTTCTGTATAAACCTGTAAATGGTATTGTTCACGTCGATGTGGTTTCTGATCATGAAAATCAAATTGTAATAACGCGTCGGCTAGGTAATGTTGAGCATGAGATCTTCATCCTATCACTACCGGATGGAAAAATCAAAGAGATTACCCAACTACTCCCTGAAAGTTCTAAGACTCGTTGGATTACTGTTAGATATATTGATGAGAATCATATCCTGGTCGTTACTGACTATAAATCCGATATCAAGCGCTTTGGAGTTCTAAGTACAGAAGGAAAATTCGTTTCCTTTGATGACCTCGCAAACAAGCTAAATTCTAGCATTGAATACACAACATGGGGAAAACATGCCCAATATACCTATTTTACGACAAATGATGAAGGTTATAGTTCGCTCTTCAGATGCGTCTTTACTCCCTTGGGATACACAGATTATAAGAAAATTGAGATGGAATTCAAAGGAACATTATCATCAGGAGACGCACGCTCTTTTTCAGATGCTTTACAAATTTCTCCGGATGGGATGAAACTAGCTTTAACATTTAGTTCACCAACATATCCTATTTCAAGTTGGATTATTGAAACTGAATCAGGGAGAATGTGGCAACCAGTTCAAACTGATTATACTGATTTGAATCGAGATGCTTTCATAGATTGCACTTTACAACGTATATCAAGCTTCGACGAATTGAGTATCCCTTATTACAGATACATACCGCAGGGAATAAAACCTGAAACCGGATGGCCAACGATTATTGTAATTCATGGTGGACCAGAATCACAAATTCGTCCGGCATTCAATCCAGTAATTCAAGCATTTCTGGCATTAGGCTTTGCGGTCATAGCTCCGAATATTCGCGGAAGCACAGGATATGGGAAAGAATACTTAGCTCTGGATGATGTCGAGAAACGACTTGACTCAATAAAGGATATCAAAGTGATTGCCAATATTCTCGATGAAAATGATCAAGATGTTGATGGACAAAGATTGGTGATATTCGGTGGAAGTTACGGAGGTTTTGCAGTACTGTCTGCAATTACTGAATATCCTGAAATATGGAAAGCAGCAGTTGAAATTGTAGGAATTTCAAATTTTGTAACGTTCCTCCAAAACACTGCAGATTGGAGACGTCCAATTAGAGAAGCCGAGTATGGGAGTCTTGAACATGATATGGACCTCTTAGTAAGTATAAGTCCGATTCATAAAGTTGACAAAATACAATGTCCATTGTTTATCATACAAGGAGATAACGATGAGCGAGTACCCCTCTCAGAATCTATTCAAATGTATGAGAAAGTTAAAGAAAAAGGAGTACCTGTAAGGCTACTCAGATTTGCAGATGAGGGACATGGATTAGCTAAACTGAAGAACAAGATCGAAGCATATACTGAAATTTTTGAATGGTTAATAGAAATCGTCTAACTGTGCTTTAGCAGTCAAAGTTAAGAAGCCAAAGGATTTACAGAATGATGGAGTGTTTATACTTGAAACGTGGTGTCCTTGGAATTTTCTTGGTAATTCTTTTTATTGTTACACCAGTTGGGGCAGTTTCATACGAGCAAGTTTCGTTCGTTGATGATAATGTGGAAGTGTTCGTTAAAATAAGTGCAGATACTCCTTGGTCTAGTCCGTTCTCTGAAACTGTCAACGTTTCGATAGATGTTGTACCACAAGATCTCAATGTGTTACAAGTAAACATTTCTCGAGTAAGTCTTATTGTAAATAGAGCGGAAGCAGACCAATCTGGGTTTGCTCTTATTACATTGGAATATGAAACAAACGTGAACATTGTATCTGCAAATGAATATGCAAATTATACCAATACGTTCCCCGTTTCAGCAGCATCAACTGGAATGGATTGTTATTTCACTATCCTGGTTGAAGGTAGTTACTACAATGGAACGCACCAAACATTCTTTCAATCCCTAGCCCCTGATGACCTAGTAGGTCCATTTCTAATTTCTTCAAGTATTGCTACTCCTACTGTTTGGGTTGGATTATTAGTTTTGGCTGTTGCAGGATTCATTTTCATCGGCGGAATTTACGGAGTAAAGAAGAGTAGAAGTCGGGTTAGACGCAAATCACTCATGGATGATTGATAGTCCGGTTTCCATATTGCGATATCGTAGTACTCATAAGTGTCATTAAGTTTCGTTCTTACAGGTAATCGACAATGAGCGACAAAGCTATGGAATGGGATCTATCCCAACTAGTGAAGATAGATGACCCTGATTATATTGCTGAGCGACTTACAGCGGGAATTAAATCTGTTGAAGAATTTCGAGAAAAGTATCGTGGAAAAATAACTTCTTTTGATGCTAAACAAGTTCTTGAAATGCTCGAAGAGGAAGAACAATTCACTTACGAATTTGAAGGGCCTTTCATGTATTCATTATTGGCGTATAGCGCAGACATGAGAAATGAAGTAGCTAAGCGACTCTTTGATAGCGTGCAACGCGCTGCAATGCAGGTGAATCAACTTTCAGCATTCGTGGACTTAGAACTTGGTGAACTCTTAACGAAATTACCCGAGTTAATCCAAGATCCAATTCTATCTGAATATAAACATAAACTTGAGAAAATTCAGAGGAGAATTCCGTACATGCTCACTGAGAAGGAAGAGCAGTTAGCAATTATCAAGGACAAAAACGGAATTAGGGCCTGGTATCAACTTCATGGGGACTGGCTTGCAACACGTACTTTCGATATGGAAATCGATGGCGAAAAGAAAACGATGCCTTACGGAGAAATTGTTGGGTTATATGAACACCCTGATAGAGATATCAGAAAAAGAGCCAATGAAGTAGTATATGAAGGTCTTAGTAAAGATGGAATTCTTTGGGCTTCAGCGGTCAGATCAGTATGCTCAGACCATATTCTGATGACAAAACTTCGAAACTGGGATAATCCGATGACCCAGAGTTTTGTTTCCAATGATGTGGATGAAGAAACCATTGTTGCACTAATCAACACCATGGATAAGAACGTGGGTGTTCTTCAAAAATATTTGAAACTCAAAGCAAAAGCTATGGGTCTTGACATCTTAGGAAACTGGGATATAGAGGCACCTTTGCCTAATGCTCCAACTACAAAATACTCATGGGAGGATGCCCGAAAGCTCGTAGTAGCAGCGTATTCTGATTTTGATGAAGAAAGCGGAAAATGGATGGATGCTATGTTCGAAAAACGCCACATTGATGGTATGGTCCGCGATGGAAAAAGGTCAGGTGCATTCTGTGCAACTTGGTACAATGGCAAAAGCGCATACATCTTGCAGAGCTTCAATGGAATCATGGGAGATCTCTTTACACAAGCTCATGAACTTGGCCATGCTTTACACGCATACCTTGGGACTCGTTCGCAAAGGCCTTCGAATTACGAGATTGGTAGTTGCATTGCAGAAACTGGTTCAATCTTTGGGGAGTTGCTTCTCGCTGAGAAACTCCTTTCCCAAGAAGGAACAAAAGATGAGAAACAAGCAATACTTGCAACCGTTCTTGATGGATTTGCTGGTGCGGGATTTCAAGTACACGCAAGAGTGGGATTTGAAACAGCAATGTACGAAGCAATCGAAAAAGGAAAACTCCTTGATACAGAATTGATTTCCAAACTTTGGGTGAAATCACGCGATGCTGTTTATGGTGATGCTGTGGAATGGTTGGACATCATGAAATATTGGTGGACCATGAAGCTTCACTTCTTTATGCCAAACAGACGTTACTACAACTATCCATATGTTTACGCTCAATTGTTCGTGTACGCTATGTACAGACTGTATAAGGAACAAGGTAAGGACTTCGTACCTAAATTGAAAACTTTGCTTGGCGCAGGTTCAAGCAGGTCACCGAGAGACCTTGCTGCCGAGATTGGTTTTGATGTCACTACCGAAGCTTTCTGGCAGAAGGGTATTGACCAATTTGAAGAATTCATCAATCAGTTTGAAGAAACGTTATGATGCGATTTGGGCGCATATGCGCCCATGCTTCTTTTTTCACATCCAATTAAATGTCAATAATAAGAAGAAGAATCGAAACAAGTTCCTATATTAGATGCGACGTAGATTAATCTTATTGAAGAAGGAATTCTCATTTGCATAAATTCGCAACAAAAAAGAATCGAGAAGATATAATTTCCCTAAGATGGCCACAAGTGTGTCTGGCGTGTGGAAACGACATACCCTCACAGTTAGATTATCGTTACGCGATTGTAGGAATGTTTCATGTGGTAAAACAAACTCAGGTACTGATTAAGCTTCCAGGATTCTTCTATCTTTGTGAAAAGTGTGATAAACAAATCAATGCGGCAGCAGAAAATTCTGAAAGCAAATCTGAGAAAGAGAAGAAATTAATTAAGAACCTTCAAGATGCACCATGGAATGAATTTATTGAGTTGGAAAAGACGGGAGTTGTAAAGCTTCCTGAAGGTCTCTTCAAGCAGAAGTTGCAAGAAGCCAATCCAGAAGCAATATTCAAAGCTAAAGATTGTCCAATGAAAGAATTGAGCCGCGGAGTATCCAGCGAATAGGAAGGTCGTTCATTGAATCCTGCTATACAATATCTAAGTCAATCTGGTGCTGAAGCATTCCAAAGAGCCCGGAAATGCCTTCTTCCTAACGAAGAGGTCAAAATCGCATGTCAAATGTTGAAGGGGTTTCTTGTTATATCCAATAGGCGTATGGTTCTTTTGAAAGAAGAAAAAGAATTGCATTTTTCCATAGACCGCATAATTCCATATGACTGCGTTCTTAATGCATTTCAAGTGAAACCAGAACGATATAGAATAACCGGGATTCAATTAGATCAATTCGGTTGGTACGATGTTGACATTAGTGAAAAGGAAACAAAGTATCTTACAGTGGAATTTGATATACTCGCACCCAAATCCAAAAAGGGGGAAAGTAAAGAAGAAATCAATGAACAGTTTCAATCTTCAATTAAACAGATTTCCAATGAGTTAGAGATCTTAAAGAAAACCAATAAGGATGCAAGAGAACTTCCTCCGTTTCGAGACTATTCCTACTTGGATAATTTGCCAGGAAGTCTTACTCATAATGCGATTCTTGACTTGAACAATATTTTGCAAGACAAACCGATCCATGATGCTCTATATCATGATGCAATGAAATTCCTTGGTAGTGAACCATTTCTTCTAGAAGAATCACTTCGGGATGCAAATGACATTGACAATGGTTTTCTTTTTGCAGCAGGGAATCAAGGATACATCTGGGTTCAAGGCAAAAAGAATGGGCGTCATATCGCGAACGTATTGGTCGACAAAATCGAATGGAACAATATCACGTGTGCTGTGCACCGTTGGCAAGCTAAGGATTCAAGATTTGATGTGGTATATACCCTTCAGAAAGAGGGCAGGGAATTGACACATCATTACAAATGGAACCCACCTCCGAATCAAGACGTTCTAGGGCATCCATGGTTATTGCAGCAGTTGAATGGGCCTTGGATTCTCGCAGATATCATGTACAAATATTTTGGAAAACCATTACTTGCATCAATGGCTAGCAAAAAACATCTGCAGCAATCGGATATGCAGAAGCAAAGGTACTATCTCTGACTGGAAAATAAACTCTGGATAAACAGTTGAAGCTGACAATACTAATTAAGAGTTTAACATGTTAACTGAATTAATCGCAAGCTAATGATTTGGAGAGAAAAGAAAATTATGCAAACAATCGAATTTATTGACACTCTTTTTCGTGACTTCACTGTAGGTTCAACATATCTCATTACTTTCGTTCTTCTAGTGATCGGATGGGGGTTCTACAAGAAAAGTACAGGAAAGAACGATAGCACGTTTGGTCTAGCAATCTATTTTCTTACTTTTGCAATCTATTGCTTTTCAACCAATACAGCTTTCCTATACCAAGAAGTCTTTGATCGTTTCGGATTAAGTTTCCTTGGTAGCATCACTTGGATTATAGGAATAATCGTTCTCGTCTATACAGTTGAAACAGACCTCACGAAAGGAAGAGCAAAGCTTCCGCTTGCAACAATTTTCAGTATTATTCAAACTCTTGTGATTTTTCTTGCAATCTGGATGAACATTGGTATTCCTCCAGAAACTGCATTTATTGGACTTTCATTAGCCATAATCTACGTGACCTATGGCTATATTCGCAAAGTGATGCAATTAGAAATTGCTCGTGAAACATTTCCGCAAGTCTGGTTTGCATTGGGTTTGACACTTAGTGGATTTGCAAACTTTATTGTCGTTTTCAGCTATGCCTATGATGGATTCTTATTGAAAAGTATCCTAATTCTTGTAGGTGCACTCAGCATAAATTATTCATGGCGGGGAATACCTTCAGCTGATGACCTTGATTGGCTACTAGCTCTTGATAGATTATTGATTATAGAAAGTGAAACATCACTACCTCTAGTCGATTTTACATTCAAAACATTGAATGGGATAGACGCCTCTGAGAAAGATGGAATGCTTGTCGCAGGTGCGATAAGTGGAATCAATACATTGATTGGCGAAATCCTTGCAGACTCAGGAGGTTTGGATGAAATTGAATATGGAAGCCGAACAATACTCTTCCATCACAGAAAGGATTTCACAGTAATGCCTGTAGCTGAAAAATCTATGAGAGAATTGCGATATAGACTAGAAAGTTTTGGTGTTTCATTTGAAAATGAATATGGGGAAAAAGTTGCTGAATTTGATGGAATGGTTCACCACTTCAATGATGCTGTAAAAATAATCCGGGATGTCTTCAGCTAGTTAGCATTATCTATCCGACTGGCAAAAGTATGGTAAATACTGTACCTTTGCTGTAATCTCCTTCAACCCTATCAGAAATAAGATCTTTCCGTGAAAAACATCAACCAACGCTTTGACAACAGATAATCCGTGTCCAGTACCTTTAGCCCCTTTCATATAACGTTGGAATAGTATCTCCTTCTGCTCAGGAGGAATTCCTTGGCTATGGTCGATAACACGCGTTAGCCACCAAAGCTTACCAGAATTAAAACGTTTCACAATTTCTACATTGATAATCATTTCATCAAGAGAATATTGAATTGCGTTGTTGAATAGATTTTGAAAAAAGTCTACTATTAGTGAATTTGCTAAAACAAAACATTCACCAGTTTCTTTGTCAATTGTGAATTCCAGTTTGTCAGCGGCGGGAATAATAGAAACCCTACTATAAGCTTGCTGAATATAATCCACTAAATCAACTGAAACGATGCTCTCACTACTGATTTCATCAGCAGAACCAATCCCACGGACATTGCTTACCAATTGATCTGCACGGGTCAGTTCAATTTTTGGACTTATTATTGGCTAACAGTTGGCCAAGCTTCACTAGCAATTATAAGTTCCTACCACTAATCAGGCGTGATATGTATTATGACTGAAAAAGCTAATAATTCAACATCCATTAGATACGAATTCAATGACCAATTCTGGCTAGGTGTCGTCCAAGGAAAATTTGTTCATCTTCATTTTGGCAAAATAGGAACGAGAGGTCATAAAGCAACTCGAGAGTTCCCATCAGCAAAAGCTGCTATTGAATTCTTAGAAATGAGGCTTAAAAATAAAATAGAAGAAGGATTCAGGATAGTTTAGTAGCTAATTACAATGCTTTTCTCAGAGGCAATCCAATCTTGAAAACGACAGACAAGTTTTGGTTTGAATCGATTGTAGCAAGTGGGAAGTAACTCCCTCCAAAAAGTTTGACTAGTCGTCTGGAAAAGCCAAATTCCACAGCCTCTGAATTGTTATCTTGAGTATATCTTTCAAAGAGCCTCTTCTTCATTTCAGAGTCCTTCGTCCCCAAATCGATTGAGATTTGTATCGACCAAACTAACAGAGACGATTCTACTTTGCTGGTCAGCTCAACAACAACTGATGTTAGAGGCCCAATTCTGCTTATGACAGCATAGAAGATATATTGAAAAATATCACTAAGAAGAGAATTTCCGAGAACTAAACAACCACCGGGCTTATCACTTATTTGGAACTCGGAATGAGAGTCAGATTGGTATGTCAAAGCCCTATTGTAACCAGTTTCGATGGAATCAACCAAGTCAATAACATCTAACTCTTCAACACGGAATTTACGTCCTGAAATGAGTATCTGCAGATTATTTGCAAGGTCATTAGCTCTAGCAATATCTTCGAGAGCACTTGCAATTGTATCTAATCTAGTATCAGGTTTAACATCAGAACTTAGTAAGCTCAGTGAATCTATTGCTGCTTTATGATGTGACACAATATTGCTTGATACAAATGAAGACAGTACAGTAGCTCTATGTTTATGTTTCTGGAAGATTATCGATTCAACCAAATATAGCCTAAGTAGTAGTAATGGAAAAATAATGAATGATAAGGCCATCGTGATTTCCGCTCCCCACCAACCAACTGACCATATTGGAAAATTAGATTTCAAAATAATATTCAATACCCAAAATGCAACTAACCCTATAATTCCTGTATCAAGGGATAATCGACCACCTGACTCCGC
>Ga0114923_10003172_pt1 | contig 11097 bp, 19 predicted proteins | sample SumtaG_FD_89578 | JGI IMG/M metagenome (GOLD analysis project Ga0114923, IMG submission 89578) | Deep subsurface microbial communities from Indian Ocean to uncover new lineages of life (NeLLi) - Sumatra_00157 metaG | ecosystem: Environmental > Aquatic > Marine > Oceanic > Sediment | place: near...
ACAGCCTGGAAGCGAGTCAATTCCAGGCTGTATCTGCATCCATAATGAACGCCCGTAGATATTGCAAGGAAACCGGAATTAATGCGGTTGGCATAGCTCGATCCAATATTGTGTTGGATATGGTCACAAATAAGTCAGGGTCGATTACGGTGCGTATATATCTTGATGACAGGCTTGATAAACACGGGAATCCAAAATGATACCATATAGACTCAAACTAAAATTTCCAATAGCCCCATTCGTCAAACAAAGTACCAGATTTGGGAAAGGCCGAGCGTATAAAGATCCAAAAATAAAGGCTCTGGAAGAAAAGATTCAATTAATGTTCCTTGAAATAAAACCACGAGGTTTCCAGATGTTCACTGGGCCGATCAGGATAACCAAGGCAGAATACAGGTTTAGACTGCCAAAGTCCGCAAAGGCCGAATGGCGCAAGGCCGTGGAGTCGGGAAGGCTTGTTTTGAAGGCCACGAGGCCAGACTTGACCGACAATCTTTTTAAGGGTGTGATAGATGCTTTGTCGGGGTTGGTGTTCCAGGATGATAGCCAGATTGTGGAAATGTGCCATGTGCGAAAAGTCTACGCAGCGGAACCGGCTATTATCTTGGAGTTTGAAGTGGTTCATAATATGATTGTTGATTGAGAAAGGATAAATATGATTGATTTTTTAGAATCTCTAGGAATTTCAGCGCTATTCGTTTTAGGTTATTGGCTTGGGAGGGCATCAAAGTGGCTTTTTAAAGGCAAGGTAACGAGCTCCGATAAGCATTGGCATGTGGCGATTATTGTTCTGATTGGCACTCTTGGGTCTCTCGGCGTTATGGCTATTATGTGGGCGACTAAATTATTTGTGGAGTGGATGAAATGACTGTAGAGTTTTTTTGGCAACAATTTATATTCGGTTTACTGATGTCCTGCATTGCTGGAATATCTGTTTCTATTTATTTGTTGTTTGGCTGGATAAAAGAAAAGAGGAATGGAAAATGAGTAAAGATAGATCGGCTATTGAATATGATTTTGAGTGTGGCGTAAATGTTATGGCCTGTACTCCTGACCCGGTTGATGTTCCAGATATGCCGGGGATCAGATTTGTTGTGACTCAGATGTTGAGAGGGAAGAGTGATACTTTTGTTTTTCATTATTCCATCGAAGACCTAAAAGAATTAATCAGGTGTGCGGAAAATAGCGAGGGGGCGTGATATGTGGATTGAGTTGAAAAATGGTGAACTGATTGACCTTAGCGCATATCATAGAATCGGGATTTTTGAGAAAGCGTTATGGTGCTATCATTTCGTTGGAAGTATTAAGGCAGCGTATGATGTTTACGATTATGAATCAGATAAAGACTTGCGAGAAGACTTTGACAAGATCAAGAGATTGCTTTTTCCTGTGGCTGCAAATGGGGGTCTAGACGAAAAGGCCCCAGCACCAACCAAGTTTAAGTAAATTAACTTGATTTCAACCCCCGGAAGGATTATTTTTTATTATGGGTATAACACGAAAAAGGTTTTTGCAATTACTTGGACTGGGTGCTGTGGCTTCTCTGGTTCCTGGGTGTGTAGAGAAGAAGGAAAAACTACAAGAGATATCAACTGGATATTATATAACCAAAAAAGACTTGAAGCCGGGAGATTTGATTTGTAGTGAAGATTTGGTTTATGTTGCATCTCACCCTATAGACAAAGTCGCTATAATTGAGATTGGATGAGTTATGAACTGGAATGACTACCAACAAAGCATGGCGATTGAAAGCGCATGGAAAGAATGCAGGAAAAATGTCAATAAACATCTCGACGAATTGAAAGAAAAAATGAAGTCGTTTAAAATCGAACTGGATAAAATAAAAGACCGTGAAGCCAAGGGAGAGGATTTATGGACAGGCCAGAATTTTTAAAGATCATCGGACTTAGTGCATTACTTCCATTTTTAGGATGTGTGGAGAAAAAGAAGTTAGAGCCCCTTGGGGATTACATTTCAATTTCAAATGGGCCTAATATATTCATCCACAGTGGGAGTGGAGGGCTTAGATGTGATAGCTATTATGGAGGCCCAATAATTAAAGAGGTTGAGTTTGATTTTTCTGTTAGAATATTCTCTCCAATACATAATTATTTTGGAGATTTTTTTGACGCTGAAATTAAGTTTAACAATGGATTGTACACGGGTAAGTTTCTGATTACATACATTGAAGCTAAGCCGCAAGAAACAAAAATTAGATTGTTAGGCTGTGGCAAAATAAAGATAGAAAGCACAAAGTATGGATAGACGAGAATTCATAAAAGCTTTGGGGTTGATTGGTGCGGCGGTTGCTTTGCCTCTGGCCATTCCTGAGAAGAGAGCGGCATCAACAGTTGATTTATTGGTGTCTGCACCTGATGCGTATGAAATATGCCCAAGGCATCATTATAATTGTCGGTGTTCATGGGCTGCTAAATTTTATATGCCAACAAGAAAGGCGGAAGCGATGATTGGAAGGTTGGGGTTTAATGAATGAGGTTCAACATATACAGGCGATTGGGATTATTATATTTTGTGCTGTGATGTTAATGGGATTCATAGTTCTTATAATTTCTGATATTATTTGGTGGAAGCAAGGCGGGAGGCCTTTTACAAATTTACCAAGACCACCAACCAGAAAAAAGGAGACAAGATGAAATATGAAATAGTCAATGGGGTGTTGATTATAAATGGGTAAAGAAAAACAATGTCCGAAATGTGGCTCGACAACCACTAGAACCGAGATAATGAAAGACAAAAGCGGAAATGACTACCCAGGCCCAATAACGAAATATGAATGTAGGGTTTGCCTGTGGGGAGTGGAAGAGTGGGGTTGGTATGGCCTCACAAGTTCATGGCTTACTGATTCATACTTGAAGACACCAACGGGAGGAGCGATATTATGAGCAAAGACAATTTAAAAAAGAACACTCTAGTGGGTGGCCCATTCAATGGGAATATAATAGCGCTTGAATTCCACATAAATAAATACGAGACCATGACTAAACCTGATTATGATTTAGGAATAACTTCAGGGTCGGTTATATTAAGTCAAGTAAGTTACTAATTCTTGAGTTCCAGCGCGCTGACTCAGGAGTCATAGGCCCGGTTAATTGCCGGGCTTTTTTGTGTTGATTATTTTTGGTTATGGGGTTAATATAGGATATGAGTGCTCAAGTGCAAAAAGGACGATATAGAAGCAAGCGGTGGTTTTGTAGGGTACCGAAAACACATTTCACCCATGCAGAAAAGAGGCTGGAAGATGATGATTATCCCATGGAGTTTTTACCAGATAAGCACGAAAGGCCGCTTTTACCAGGTGACTTTATGATACTCAAAGAATTAACAAAACAAAATCCAAATCGGTATTCGGGTAATGTGATACCCACGGAAATCATTAAGTCCGTGGCCTCTGAAGGTGGTGGTTGGGCTGTATTGTTGAGGCAAGTATGAGCGAGAAGGGCATAGACAAATTGACCGACAAGCAGACGATATTTTGCCATGAATATACAAAACACTGGAATGCAACTCAAGCCGCAATTACCGCCGGATACCCAGAAAAAACCGCCAGACAAATAGCAAGTCAAAACTTGTCAAAGATTTACATCCAAGACTATATTAGAGGTTTGATGACCAGCGCCGGGATAGACCGGGATAGCATTGTTAAAACCTTGTCTGATGCGTTTAATCTGGACCAGACCAAATTGATTGAAGCGGTAAAGGAGATCATCACTCAAGGCGAAAACGGGCAAACATTTACGACCTATGAATTTGATACAAGTGTAATACCTGAAGACATGCGAAAATTTATCGATGTTGAATATACGCCGTCAAAAGGCGCAACTCTGAAGAGCCCCCCAAAACTGAAACTGCTTGAAAACATAATCAAGGTGAAAGGCCTGTTTGCGCCTACGAAAGTCGAGGCTAATATTGATTGGAAGCAACCGCCAGAAATACACTTCCATTCAAATGATAAATGAGAATTGACATAAGGCCCTCCCCGAAACAAGAGGAAGGATATAAATTACTTTTAGACGATAAAACAGAATTCATAGGATATGGTGGGGCGGCTTATACCGGCAAAAGCTGGCTTGGTGCCGAATGGATATTGCTTCAGTGTTTGCGTTATGCTAGTACCAGGTGGTTTATTGGTCGTAATGACCTTGTGAGGCTTGAGGCTTCAGTTGTTAGAAAGCTTTATGAGGTCATGAAATATCATAGCATTCCACAAGATATAATTCGGCATGACGCTCAAAAGCATATCCTTTACTTCCAAAACGGTTCAACCGTTGACCTTCTTGACCTTAAGTTCTACCCTCAAAAGGATCCAATGTATGAGAGATTTGGCTCACTGGAATATACTGGGGGATGGCTTGAAGAATGCGGAGAGGTTAACTATATGGCTTTCGAGGTGTTGAAGTCTCGTACAGGCCGAGCCATGAATGCAGAATATGGCTTGCTCGGTAAAATCTTTCTGACATTCAATCCTAAAAGAAATTGGTTATATCACACATTCTATCTACCTCATACCAGCAATGAACTTGAAGAGGGTTATGGGCTTATTCTTGGCATGCCTGAAGACAATATTTATGGCGATCCAAACTATATTACAAAACACCTTGATACGCTTAAGAACCCTATACTGCTAAAGCGTTTACGACTCGGATTGTGGGAATATGACGATGAGCCAGACCAATTAATTAAGTATGAATGGCTTGTTGCCGCTGAAAAGATAGATATACAAAGGGGGATAAAAATATTGGGTGTAGATGTTGCCAGGGAGGGCAACGATAAGACCATTATAATACTGAGGGAGGGGAATAGGGCTTCTACATCGTGGGAATGCAAAGGCACAAAGGGGCAGGATGTCGCAGGGGAGCTATATAAAATAGCCATAGATCATGGGGTTACTGCCGATAACATACGAATAGACTCAATCGGTATAGGTGCAAGCGCAATTGATCACATGGAATCATTGTATGGATATAAATGTAAATCGATAGTTGCTGGATCAAGCCCCACTGGTCAACTAAAAAACGAAAATATTTTTAAAAACTATAGGGCTGAAATGTATTGGAACTTGAGAAACATGCTGGAGGCCGGAGAGATATCTATGAATCATGACATTAGCGGGCGTACGATTCTATATGAAGATTGTGCCGCTATTAAATATTTCACCCCAGACGACAAGACGACTCAAATAGAATCTAAGAAAGACATTAAAAAAAGAATAGGCAGATCGACAGACTATAGTGATGCAATGGCTTTCTGTTTCGCCCCTCTCCACCAGCTACCATCTGCCGGAGTCTGGTAATTCTCAATTTCAAGAAAATATATTGCAACTTGATATTTTCATATCTATTTTAAAGCAAAACATAGGCGTTATCTATGAGCAAATCAAAAAATCGGTTAGGCTACCAGAAAAGAAAAAGAAAACAAAATTTATTGTCTGCCGATAGTCCCCCTGTACCATCCAGCAGAATGGGCGGTATTGGTGATTCGATGTATTGGCAGTTTGGCGGTCGGCGTGATATATCTCAGGAGGTCGGATATAAACAGGGCCCAATATCATTCTCGGAATACGACAAGCAATATGACCGGCACGGTCTCGCATCCAGGATAATAGAGGCCCAACCAATTGATACGTGGAAAAAGCGGTTTATAATTGAATCTGAGGATGATGATTTTATAAAAGAGACTGAGTCAATATTTAAATCTCTTTCGGCATGGCAGAATTTTACTCAGGCTGATATTATTGCGGGAATTGGTGCATATGGTGCAATTCTTATCGGAGTGAATGATGGGGTTGCAAAGCTTAGTGATCCAGTAACATCAACAGACCTTGAATCAAGTGATTTGTTGTATCTCAGACCGCTAACCCAGGATTACGCACAAGTCAAAACGGTAAACGCTGACCCCAAAGATAAAAGGTTTGGACTTCCTGAATTATATAAAGTTAAGGTGTCGAATATACTTACCGATCCGTCTACGGGTTCTATTTCTTCTACTGGCAGCGAGATTACTGTTCATCAAACCAGAATTATCCATATTGCTGAGAAGCTAAAAAACGATAGGATATTTGGAATACCAAGGCTTCAACAGGTTTTTGATTATTTGTTTGACGCTCTGAAAATCACCGCTTCACAAGCAGAGGCGTATTGGCGGTTAGTTGGCGGAGTGCTCCAGTTCAATATTGATCCAACAACTCAGCTTGACGACAAAGAAGAAACATCAAGGCAGATTGATGAAATCATTTTGCAAATGCGGTCATATATCCGAACTAAGGGTATGGAAATTAAGAATGTTTCTAAAGACCCTTCTGACCCATCGAATCATTATGATACCGTGATAACCGCTATAGCTGCTGCCAAAGGTTGGCCCAAAAGAAAACTGACTGGTTCTGAGCGTGGGGATTTATCCTCTACTCAAGATGAAAGCGGTTGGAACGGATTGATTGAAGCCCGCCAAGAGCAATTTGCTGAACCTGTAATAGTCCGGGCTCTGATTAATAGATTTATTGATTGGGGTATTCTTGCGGATGTCAACTATGACATTACCTGGCCGTCTCTTTTTGTTGTTGATGATAAAACCAAATCTGAAACAATCAAGAATCTGGCAGATGCGACAAAAGCATATGAAGAAGCCCGGTTAATGGCTGGTGGTGCTCCATCGATAAGCCAAAGAGAATTCAGGAAGGTTTTTAGCTTGCCGCCTGATATACCAGATGAAGACATACAAGCCATGATGGAGATGTTACAACGGGACAGGATGCCCGATGTGCAAGGAGTATAGGCGTAAATACAATGCGGTGAACAGGTTTGACCCAACCCGCACTTTGACAATAAGAGATAAATACTCTCAAGATTTTGATAGACGATATAAAAAGTTAATTAAGTCTGTCAGGGGAACGATTTTTGACAACCATGCTTTACAGATTCGATTGAATCAGGCCGTTTTTATTCCTGGTAGTTCACCGGATATGATGGCCACCAGTTTTGGTCAATGGCTTTTGGAAGAGTCTGACGAGATTGTCGGAGGCATTGAAAGAGATGCACAAGGCAATGTAATAGCCGCTGAGGGATGGCAAGACAAATATATCATTGCCATTATTCTCTCAGCCATGCGCCAATCAGACGCAGATTTACGAAAAGCCGGTGTTCGGATACCGATCAAGTCAGAAATGGATTATTTAAATGACCCGATGGTCAGGAATTTAATCAATGAATTCCGGGCAATCAATTACAATGCTATTGCCGGGGTTAATCTGGATATGTCTTCACAAGCCGCTGAAGCCCTGAGGGATGCTATCGCAGATGGATACCGCCGAGGGCTGACAATCGCAGAGATTGAACAAAACGCCTTTGATGCCGTTGAAGACAGGATAAATAAGATTGGCCGCACTAGATCGGAAATAATTGCCCGTACCGAAACGATTGAATCCCATTCAGAAACAAAGCTTGATAACTATGCCCGGAATGGTGTTCTGTCTGTCGGGGCGATAATTGAAATGGAGTTTGTAACGGCGGGTGATGACAGAGTATGCTTTCAGTGTATTGCTTTAGAGGGTAGAACATTTTCGATATTTGAAGCAAGGGGAATAATTCCAGTACATCCAAGGTGTAGATGCACATGGATAATAATAAAAATAGCAAGACCAGCAGCACTCAGCAGAACGGCGGCCTGAAGGAGTAAATATGGGTAAATTGGGTAAAGGTAAAAAATCGATAGCGAAAATAATTAATGCAAATGATTCAGCATTGACAACGGTTGATAATGTTAAACATCAACTCAACCAAGGCCGACTGTTTAGATTTGATCATAGGTTTGTATCTATAGGGGCGGCCGCAACCGTAAATTTGCAATTAAAAATACCCGCCTGTGATATACACTTGGTATCATTCACATTTGATACTGATTCTACAGATTTGGAGTTTTCTATAATTGAGGGGCCTACAGTGACAGATGGCACAACGCCCGTCCCTGTTGGCAACCTAAAAAGAGATTCAGCGATTACATGTAGTTTGGAAGCGTATTCAAATCCATCGGCGATAAGTGGAGGCTTGGAATTATTCCCAACCATAATTAAATCATCTGTTTTGTCGGTTGGTTCTCAAAATATCGCAGCGCAATTGCTTATTTTCAAACAAAACACTGATTATGTTTTGAGAATAACAAATAACGCTGGGGCTGGCGTGTTTGCTGAGATAACAACAATTTTATATGAACCGGAGGCATTATGAATAAACCATTGGGCGGTACGAAAACAATGGCCGCATATAATAATCTGGCCATAGCCAGGGGTGATATAGCGGGAGCGAGCAACATGTATAAATATGGAAGCAATGCAGACGTGACAAACACGCTCGCTACAATCTGGGATCATGGAGCCGTGGCTCCTGAACTGTATAACTGGATTCCGTCAGCTTTGGCCCTGAAGATCGTTTCAACAAGCCTAAATGATAGCTTGCTTGGCTCAGGAATGCGAACAGGTGCCGTCTTTGGGTTAGATGCCAATTACGCCGAAAAAGAACAATCAGCAATAGAAATGGACGGACAGGATGAGGTTAACTTATCAACTACATGGCTGAGGGCGGACAGAATAAAGGCTATCACGGCTGGTGCAAGCGGCTGGAATGAAGGGACTGTATATGTCTTTTCTGGAAGCTCTACAAACGGCGTTCCCGATGATCCAACCAAGATTTATGCTATAATCCCACCGCTCAGAGGTCAGACCAGACAGGCGGTCTATACTATTCCAGCCGGTAAAACAGGATACAGCATACTTATTACAGGCTCGGCCGCTGTTACGGCTGGCACCGCTCTTATTTCTGTTTTCTTGCGTACCAGGGAATTAGGCGGTGCGTGGAATGCAAAGCCGGGCCGCACATTTGTAACCGGTGCAAGCTTTGAAATTCCAATTGAGGCAGTCGATGATCTTCCGGAAAAAACAGACATTGAATTGATGGGAATCAAGTTGACCGCCGGGACTGCCGTTGTGAACGGTGAAATGAATATTCTAATGTATGATAATTCTTGATTTTGAGAAAATCAGTGACTAAATTACACCGAATCATAAGTTTTTTGAAAAAGTTGCAAGTTGAAAAGTTCACTGGAAACATAACTATCAATTTTCACAACGGTGATATCTCAGAAAAGATCACCAGGAAAGCAACCGAAAAAATATAAATCTGGATCACTCCTGAAAGGAAAGCCCGATTGAGTACAATGCGTATTCATTCGGGCTTTTTTATTTTATGCCATTTACATCAGTACAACAAGCACCGGATAACTGGAGAGTCATAGGGAAGGTTCCTCTTGATCTCAACCAGGTGAATTTCATCTCAAATGTGTTTGACGGGTTGAAGGCAAAAGGAATTCCAGATAGTGAAGCGGCGGCAATCGCCCTTGGACAATTCCGCAAAACCTTTACAAAAGGGGAAAATAGCTGGATGAGAAAAAATGAACAAATAAATAAGCAAAACACCTTCAAGCTTAATGTCTCGGCGGCCGTTACAAAGCAGCATGAAGGGCGTGACTTCCTCGTTGTCCCTGTTGTGGCTGTTAGAGAAATGGCCCTGCGTGGGGTCGATGGCTATAACAATGGCGCAGAATTCTTACCCGCTGAAGAAATTGAAAAAAGTGCTGAAAACTGGGAAAATATAGCTGTAACATACAATCACACCAATGAGAGCGCAAAAAAGCGATCTGTAATTGAGGCTCACGGCGTGGGCTTTTTCTGGAATGTGCGTTACAACTCTCAAGAAAAATCTCTGGAAGGAGAAATCTGGATTGATAAATCCAAGGCACTTTCAAAGCCAATCGTTGACAAAATCAATGCTGGTGAAGATTTAGAGGTGAGTACGGGATATAAAGCCGCTTCATATCGCAAAAACGGTACAGATTCCGAGGGCAGAGAATACAATGCTGTCCAAGTCAATGTTGTTCCTGATCAGCTCGCCGTATTTACAGAGGGAAGTGGCGCATGCTCTATAAGCGATGGTTGTGGAATTAAGCAAAATGAAAGTGACGAAAAAGGATTTGAAAAAATCAAGGCTTGGCTTGCCGAGCAGATACAAAATCTAAAAACAAATAAGGAGGATAGCTCAATGAAGCTAACCGATAAAAAAAGAGCTGGTTTGATTGCAGGTCTGATGAAAGCTAATTCTGAGCTTAAGAAAGAAGACTTGGAAAAGCTGAATTGTGATGATCTTGCCAATAAAGCTCTTGAAGTAATGACTTTTGACACGAAGTCAAATAAAGAACTAGACAAAAAGCCTGATGAAAAGAAGCTTGATGTCAGCAAGTTGAATGCTGAAACGGCTGAGTTTATTACAAACGCAGTCAATGAAGCAACTGAACCAATGAAAAAAATCATTGAAGGTTATGAGACCAAAGAAAACGAGAAAGCCGATAAAATCAAGGCGAATCTTGTCAAGAATCATGGATTCAAAGAAGATGAATTTGAGGGCATGACAATTGATGTCTTGAAGCGTCTTGAAAAGAAATTGACGGCCAATTATGCAGGCCAGTCCGCGCCTCTGGCATATACCATCAATGAGGAAACCGGGCTGAAAGCAAACAAAGACGGTAAGGTAGCAATGCCAGTCGCAGAAGCGGAGGCTAAATAATGGCTAATCCAAAGAAAATTCTACTCAATAAAGAGCTGAACCGGGGATTTGTAAAAGAACTCCCAGCAGCCTCGATTATAAAGCCAGGAATGTTTTTGTATATCGATACAGACGAGAAGTTTGAGATTGCGGCAAATAGTGTAAATCTTAATCAATTTCCGCTTTATGTGGCTCTTGAAAACTGGCCCGGTAATAAAACCGTTGTCACTGATTGGGATGATACCGATAATAGCTATGCCGTTGATGATACTGTTATTGGATACGCTTTCCAGTCTGGCGATGAGCTTTATGCTTGGCTTGATGATGTTGCGGCCAATGATGTTGATTTCAACGATCCTTTGAGTATCGGTGTTGAAGCCGGAACATTGGTAACATTTACACCAGACGCTACAACCATAGACGGTGTAACTGGCGCGAATGCGAATGAAGATGTAGATAACTCGGGCGGAAGCAAGCCTGTGAGACTGAAGGC
>Ga0114923_10003173_pt1 | contig 11096 bp, 9 predicted proteins | sample SumtaG_FD_89578 | JGI IMG/M metagenome (GOLD analysis project Ga0114923, IMG submission 89578) | Deep subsurface microbial communities from Indian Ocean to uncover new lineages of life (NeLLi) - Sumatra_00157 metaG | ecosystem: Environmental > Aquatic > Marine > Oceanic > Sediment | place: near...
ATCTCCGACAGGTAACCAAAGTTCAGTGAAAAAAACATTATGCCGAGGTAGCTCAGTCGGTAGGGCAGCGTACTGATAATCCGCGTGTCGGCGGTTCAATTCCGCCCCTCGGCACCAGTAAACAATAGAGCTCCCACTTGGGAGCTTTTTGTTTACCCTGTTGCTGGGACGGGTGAGAACCACCGTGTTCTAACCCGGCGGTCGATGAAGTTTAACACGCCATCGGCGTGTCCCCTCGGCACCACTCAAAATGAAACGTCTCCCATCAGGGGGACGTTTTAGTTTGACCTGGTTTTGCAGGGATGGAATTGAACCATGACCGCTAGGTCAATAGTGAACCTGCCCTGAATCCTGGCGATTCAGGATGAAGGGATTCCGCCCCCCTGTCCCGAGCCTGCCGAGGGGTCGGCACCATTCAAAATGAAACGTCTCCCAGGAGGGGGACGTTTTAGTTTGACCTGGTTTTATAGGGATGGAATTGAACCATGACCGCTAGGTCAGTAGTGAACCTGCCCTGAATCCTGGCGATTCAGGATTAAGGGATTCCGTCCCTGGGCACAGAATTAGGGGGCATAAGCCCCCTAATTCAATTATCCTCCGGCTTTCTTAATCCCTAAGGAGCCTGATTTTGAACAGTTGCATTCGTGTTTGTCGATGAAACCGAACTGCTTTGTCCTGTTGCCTGGGAACTGACACCTGTTGAACTCGAGTTGGAAGCACTCATGTTTAAGATAGTCGGAGTCACTGTTGCATCGTATCCGAATGGTGGCACTGAACCATCATCCTTGAGCCGTAAAACCCAGAAATCACGTCCACCTGCACCGAATGTTTCGGTATACCCAGCCAACGCAAAACCGCCGTCATGAATCTGCTCAACCGAAGTGGCGCCATCACTACCTGGCCCTCCATAGGCTTTTTGCCATTCCACGTCACCGTTGGATGACAGTTTGGCCGCCATGGCATCATAATTGAACGTTCCTTCCAGCTTTTTTGATCCCGCAAGAATGAATCCCGCGTCTGCTGTTAATGTAATGGAACCGACCCCCGCTCCGCCATAACCTTTCTGCCAGTCAATGTTGCCTGAACTGTCAAGTTTTAGAACCCATATTCGATCATTTGTGTCTTGAGCATTGTAAACCAGCACCACATAACCACCGTCAACGGTCTGAAGAATTTTTTTAGCGTACTCTGAACTGAATGTGCCATAGATCTTTTGCCAGTCCACAGAACCGTCCGCGGTCAACTTAAGGACCCAAACCTGGGCATTGCCGAAAGTATATTGGAGTTGGCCAGCGACTATATATCCACCATCGCTGGTTTGTTGGATAGAATTAGCAACGTTGTATGTGGTAATGAGATTGTAACTTTTCTCCCATTCTACAGTTCCGTCGTTTGACAATTTCAGGACCCACATGTCGTTAAAGCTTGCAGCATAAGTCCAGGTGAAACCGGCAACGATGTATCCCCCATCGGACGTCTGTTGAACGGATCGGGCCCCTTCGAACCCCCCTCCATAGAGTTTGTACCAGGAAACGTTTCCGCTGCTGTCTAATTTCAATACATCCATAACACTCGATTGACCTATTCCCTTTTGACCGGCGATGATAAAACCACCATCCGCTGTTTGCTGAGCAGAATAGGGATTGCCAGCTGAATAAGCTTTCTGCCATTGGATGTCGCCCGATCCTGTGAGCTTGATTGCCCAGCAGTTGTGCGCAGTAGAGTATGAATTTCCGACAACAAAATAACCTCCATCTGCAGCTGACACCATGATATTAACAGAGTCATGATCCGCTCCACCAAACGTTTTAGACCAATAGGTGCCAACAACAGAGGATAGTGTAGAAAAATTCAAGATGTCACCAACACCAGTGCCCCCACTGTTCGATGCCGCGGATCGATAATAGTAAGTACTGTCCGAGCTCAGGTTTGTAAGAGTTTGATTTATTGATACGTATTCTGTCCCTACCCCAACGGCAATTGGAGTGGAAGTCACAAATGTAGACAAGTTCGGATCAGTACCCGCTTCGAACCAGGCGTTTGAATAAAAACCGTTGGGGTTAACCATCCCCTCCACCATTGCAACGTACATACCTGCATAAGTAACAGAACCAGTGGTCACGGAAGGCAGGGGTATGGATGTGGCGAAACTCTGAATATCGCCATCTGTCACTCCTGCGACATTAGATGCCGAAATCCGATAGTAGTAGGTGGTTGCTGAATTCAGTCCTGTCTGATCATGCGTCACAGTTAGTGATATTGAACCCGATCCTGCAGCCTTAATCGGGGTGGTATTGGAGATCGTAAGGCTTGAATCGATCCCCCATTCAAACCAGGCATCTGAATTCAATCCGCCAGGATTGACGTTGCCATTGAATGTTGCAGACGAAGCCCCAACCGCGGTTGCGGCTTCGGTACTGACGATAGGCGGTGAACCAACAGTACTATATCGTTCATATTTCACATCCGCTCCCAAATCCCCACCGGAGCAAGGCCAGGTCTCGGAATCATATAAAATCATGGTGTCTCCCGAAATGCTGCATTGACCACTTACTTCAACCTGTGTGGATCCGTCGGTTAAATACAGGGTATCACCCGAATATCGCCAGGTACCACCTATATAGTCGAGAGGAAATTCACAGTGCCAACCATCTTGAAACCAGTATTCGCTGGTGCACAGTTTACCTTCCCACGTACCGTCACTATAAAAGGTCATTGACTCACCAGTATGGGACTCCTCCCAGGTGCTTTCACATGGATTCTCACTTTCAATCTTCATCCACGTGCCTACCAAACTGCTACCCCCCGGTTCACCGTTACCTCCACCATCACCCCCCCCACCACCGCCACCACAGCTAATGATCAATCCGAGAGAAAGAAGGACAACAACCGGCCAAACAACATGACGTTTCATCACACACCCCCAATGAATATGACGAACTCTTTGATATAAATAGGCCGGTTCAGGAGTGTAAAAACGGAAAGCGTCAAGATGGCCATCCCCAATTGGCCCCTTAGGGAAAGTTTACCTAATTATCGGGAGTAAGCAACCCGGGGATCAGAAAAGCAGTTTTCACCGGTGTCCAACTGGTGGTCCCGCCAACGGCGGGATCCATTCGAAAAATCCAGGTTTTTTCTTTTGAATTAAATATTTACATGAATATCAAGAACTTACTAGAACGGCTCAAATCGGACTGAAAATCCTCGTGTCGGCGGTTCGATGGAGCCTGTCCCGCCATATCTCGCCCTAAACCCTGATCTTGGTTTACAAGGAGAGCGTAGGCGGATCCCTCGGCATTGGTCTCAGCTGAAGCTTTGACCTGACAAGCCACCCAGAAAACTTGGAGGCAGCAAGATACGATCCTATGATATTTTATTCAACCGCAGGTTGAATACTTATTTGTGGTAAAGAATCACTATTTGACCCCTCCAAATATCAGCAACGATGATATCTTTCATGCCATCACTATTTATGTCTCCAGTTACCAAACCATGCTTGTTGTAATAGCCCATACCAGTTACATAAAAGGTGGTCGTTTCGGCAGATTGTAATGACCCTCCGCTCCCCTGGGGGAAAAGAGAAATAACGCTGTGACTATCCTGAAGTACCAGAGCATCTTTTTTACCATCACCAGTTAGGTCATCTATTTCAACTGGTCCGGCAGAAACCGGGGATGGGTAAAAAACAGCAGAATCGAGAGTGCCCGATGCATTCTGATAAAACACAGCAATTTCCTTATTTAGGCTGGGGAATGAAATCAGGACATCATCCTTGTTGTCGTCACTCAAATCACCTACCGCTATTCCTACGGGAGATCCTTGCGCCCCTGGGATTTCATAGTACTGCGGGGCATCAAAGGTCCCTGATGAATTTTGATGGAGTATCCCAAAGTGGTGCGGGAGCTGGTGCGCGAGCGGTTGTCCACTCATGACCAGAATGTCAGTTAAACCGTCGCCATTGACATCCCCTACATCAAGATCGTCACGGCCTCCATGGTCAACATCAAAAGAAATGTAGTTGTCTAAAGTGCCATTTGCATTCTGCAAAAAGACCTCAGCTCTGTTAGACCATGAGCCCCACTCAATAGCCGTAACATCCATTCTGCCGTCATTATTAAAATCGCCAATTCTCAGATGGGTTATATCCAGTAAGGATGGGTAACTTGCAATGGAACTGAGGGTTCCAGAGTCGCTCTGCGCAAAGACTCCAACGGCACCGTTGAAAGAAACAGCTACATCATTCAGCCCATCCCCATTTAGATCACCAATGTCAACAGAATCACCATTTCCGGCCGGATATTTGATGGGGGTGGATAATTGTCCTGAACTATTCTGGTGAAAAACGAAAAGTTTGTGGTCGTTGTCGGGATCAGAGTAAGATGAGGTGGTTACAACCACATCATTTCTTCCGTCGCCATTTATATCGCCAATAGCCACAGCCTCAGGATGGGATCCAGTTTTCGTTTTCTGAATACAGAAATTTCCTGTGGTTGTTGCGGTTATGTTAACGGTGTCTGGAGAACTAAGCGTAAATCCATCATCGACGATCAGTTCAATTATATATGTTCCTTCCCGGTCCGGAATTAGAGTTGGTGATCTTTCCCCAGAGTTAGAGAGGATTGCAGAGCTAGCGGGTGGACTTGACAGGATAGTCCAGTGAAAGTTGAGATCATCCAGGTCCTGATCGGTGCTTCCTGATCCGTCTAGGGTTATTAAACATTCCACTGTCCCATTCATATCTAATCCGGCATTTGCAATAGGCGGGTTATTCTCCCCCGGCCAGTGCACTAATCCCGAATCGTAATCATCAAACTCATCATCTCCATCCGTATCACAGGTGATCCGGCATACCGCTGTCGAAATGATTTCCAATCTGGCCCTGGTATTGCCATTTCCAGTAATTATTAGCTCACCCTCGTAGGGATGCGATTCATCAAATCGTATGCGAAGGGCTTGTTCAGTTGTTATATCCACGTATCCATAATCCGGATCGTAATACTGGCCGGTTGTTTCCAGTTCATCGTAGTTGGATGAACCATTCCACCCTGTGGACCAGTAGCTCTCATAATCTTTCATCCAATAAGTCTTGCCGGTGCTGTCGTCGCGGGTAACGATGTCCATTATCTCCTTGACGGGGTAAAGTCTGTAGTCCGTGAACCAGGTTCCGCTTTGAGTGAAAGATGTCCCCCCGACCGTGAACACTAGTGCTTCGTAGGTTATAGTGATGTGAGTGTATTTGTAACTGTATGGGTCAATATTACCTTTTTCGTTGGTCCTGCCAGACATATAGAACACACAATCGTCTGAGTAGCTCCGGTAGGTTACGTTCACATCAAAATCCCCGTTATTCCCAACGGACCCCCTCATATCCGCGTAGCCATCGCAGTCGCCGTACATTCTATCATCAACATTACCAAGTGGATCCGCATTGCCTAGTTGAACTGCCTTGCCCGGTGCAAATGCATTTAAATGTTCAGTTGCAGTCTGCTTTACCAACCTGGATAGAAATATGTTGTTTTTGGGCGGATTCATACTCGTAAGATTGTTGGAACTCTCGACCAGCATTGGTTCTACTCCACCTGAGGATTCGAACAGGCTCCTGCCGTAATAAGCCCCGGTCGCCAGATTGACAGCGTTTTCACTTGTGATGAAAGCAGCAGTATTAATACCCGAGTAAGGGATAGCTGGGGTCACGCCTCCGTTTCCGCCTCCTCCACCGCCACAAGAAAGGAGAAAAGCAAAACCCGAAACAACCCCAACTGTTACTATAAGTTTGGTCCTCCAATATCCCATGGCCCCCTCCAATCGAAACAATCTCGACTTTCTTTTTTCAATATCTTCAAGCACGGATGGTGTGGGATCGAGTCTCAGCAACTATTTTTTGATAGGGTCGCAAAAAGTCCATTCGTGGCTTTTTGTGACCCATATTTTCTTTGGGGAAAACGAAAAATATCATTTTCGCTTTCCTCACAAATCAATGACTTACATCAACAGCCATTGATTTGGGCGCCCCACACGGGGCGCGTTGATGACTTTTTCCGATGTCATCAATCTTATGGTCAATCAAGACTTACTATTCTCTCATCATACGCTTCGGCCACATCCGGATTTTTGACTTTAAACCATGCCAGGGGATCAGAAAATGACTCTGAACTGTTATCAGGAATAACTCTAAAGCTGATCGAATTTAGGGGCATCCCTTTTTGCTTATTGGATACCACAACGAAAGTCCCAATATTGACGATACTTTTGGTAGGTATATTGCAATCCTTAAGCCTGATACCACCCCTGTCCCTGGATGATTTAAGGTAGCTGCCTCCACTCATATTCAGTTCAAAAACAAAATCTCCCTGATCTAATTTCTGGACAAAATAGCCGTCACTATTCATCCTGACTTTGTAGGCTTTGCCACTGCTGGCATTACGCAGCTCAAATTCGTCTATTTTCCACCCATCAGAACGATAACCCATATCCTCAAGTTCACCAGCTGTGTAAATCACTCGATCCTTGACACGCCCGACTACGAGGGAATCCTCCTCCGGGTTAATGTCTTTGAGAGAAATCGTCCCCGCACATCCTACTGCTAGAGCAAATAGAACGGGGAAAAACCCTCTCAATACGATTTTTGTAATATTAGCCGTGTCCAACCTGATACCGTTCATAATTACCTCCCCACGATAATTGTCCGCATCCATTCTACTCCTTTGATGTAAATCTTTTTCACATCACCACATTCTGTTCAAAGCGCACTCTCTTTCACCACTACCCTAATTTTAAAATTAACAATCAGGCATTTTGGTCAAAAGAAACACTGCTTAACCGACTTATGAGAGATTGGAGTAATACAGGAAGAAACTACGAGCCACCCCCAAGGGACAATGCGTTAAAGTTTACCAAAATACTATGATAAATCAATAAAATAGCCAGCTCGATGACCGGTAAAGTCATGTAAATTTTGTCTATAGCGAGACCTTCTTAACCCTCGTGTCAGAAACCGGGGGGAGACCTGATTTTACTGTCAAACCGTGCTTAGAGGATAACTCTTCTATTTCTTTAGCTTTTTCCTGACCGTGGCATAGCATATTCCAAAAAAATCGCCTGGGGGTCTGAATAGATTCTCAGCAGACTCCCTGATTCAGGTTGAGGTTTCATTTTCGGGAGCTATCCTTTTATTAAGGACGGTGAGCTGCTTCAGGACCGGAACCGCTGAAGAGAAGGCTCGGTGAGCCGCCTGGTTCCCAAAAGGAGGTTGCCATGAGTGCGAAGAAGGAAGACAAGCTGTTGGGGGAGTTGATGTCCCAGGCTGCGGATTGGGTCGAGGAACAGGTTCCGAACCGCATGGAAGCGGTCGGAGTTGATGAAGAGGAGGTGCGCAAGCAGCTGCTCACAGAGGCCGATCAGTGGGTCCAGTACAACGTTGATCAGCGCGGCAAGGGGAAAGAGGGAACACCCTCCCCGGACTTTCATCTTCATGAAAAGAGGCCACCCCTTGATCCCACTGTCAGGTATCCAAGCAAATCGTGAACTTCAGCTGAATAGAGACTGAAAGGAGTTAAATAATGGAATATGATCACTTGATAATACCAGGCATAAACTACAGGCGCTCCGCAGATGACATAATGAAAGATGTGAAACATGATGCCGGAGAGTGGTACGATAAAGAATTTGATCTCCGCATTCAGAAGGGCGGCGAAAGAACAGAAATCGTCAGGAAACTCGACGAGGACACCAAAAACTGGATGACATTGGAGTTCCAACGCCGAATGAACTGGAACTACGAAGAGGAAAGCACCGAACCCCTCGACTAAACATAATCTGAGCCCGCCGAATGGCGGGCTTTATTTTTTCCCAGACAGAGAATCCTTACAGTGCTTCGGGCAACCCCGACTCGCTGCGAGAATTCTCTGTTTTCAGGCAGTTTTCCTCAATTTACTCATCTTCGAAAACCAACCGCTTATTGACCGCTTTTTCCGGCTAGACTCCTCAATCCAAAGGACTGAGTCAGGTTGGTTCCAATAAAAGGTCAGCTGGGGGCTATAGAAACTGCCCTTGGGATCACCGCTACCCGGCCCGAAGGAAATGCCGCCCTCCAGGGCAAAGGATTCGCCCCGGTGAAACAGGGACCTTTTTAATCCAACGACATAACTCTTAACGCTTTTCATATATTGCCTCCGATCTATAATAGCCGCGTGCGTAAAAACCGCCGCAGCATGTATTCACACCTGCAACTCCTGAGCTTAATATAATCAGCAAAATTGCAATTAGCATACCGCTTTGTGAATGTTAACCGGTTAGTAAAACCCGGTGACAGAAACTCTACCTTTAAACCCTTTAAAATGGCGCTTCTGAAAGATGAGACCAAGATTGCACCGCGCAAATTGAGGGTTTTCTTTTTGCCGGAAAAGACCGGGGGAAGGCGATAAAGCGTGTCGTAATTGCAACACTCTGGACTGTAGTGATGCAATTATGCAACACTTAGCTAGGAGTCTGTCGGAGAACCTTCCACTGACTCCTAGCTAAGATTTTTCGGAAAATCGGATTTTATACTTTGTTCATGAAAAGGCGAGCGAAATTCGAAAGTTGATGACATCCCAAAAAGTCATCAACGCGCCCCGCGTGGGGCGCCCAAATCAATGACCGACACTGTAAGTCGTTGAGTTGTAAGGAAAGCGAAAACCACGAATGGACTTTTTGCGACCCTATCAAGTTTTATTCATGTAAAATAGAGACAGCATTCTGCCACAGTTGCTGAAACCAAATCCTTAAAAGGTGTTAAGTATCCATGAGCCACTCGGGATTTCAAAAGGGCTACTCAGGTGTTGATACTTTGGGCACCACTTACGCCGATGGAGAGGCCATATTCCGGGAAGGGGACATGGATAATGCCATTTACATCGTCCAGACGGGAAAGGTCCGTCTCGTCACGACTCTTCCCTCCGGCAAAGAGATCGAGATAGCGACAGTGGGGCCAGGTGAGGCGTTCGGGATCGCCGCCCTTTGTGATGACCGCATCATGCCCCGCTACGCCACAGCTACAGCAAACGGGGAAGCAAACATCCTGATGATTGACCGGGCCAAACTCATCAAAGCCATTTACGATGACGGGACCCTGATCTTCTCCATTTTCAAAGCCATGAGCCGCCGAGCAAGAACCCTGACCCAGCGTCTGGTCACGTGCGAGAGCACGCGAGGAGAGGAACCTCCCGAGCCGTCAGAATAGCAGTTCTTTATCGCGGAGTTCGGCGGGCAAGTACATGAAGACAATGGAAATGATATATTCGTTCCGGGAGTCTTGGTATGGGATGTCCCTATATCCGAAGAGAAGACTTTCTACACTCAGTATGGTGATGTTTTCGCCTTCTTGACGATTATCTTTTCAGTCTTATCACTTGGGATTATGCTTTTCATGATATTTACAATCAATCCGCGGAACCGATTCTTGGTCTGAATCTATAGTAAATTACCCCTACAAATAAAAGAATGCCGACAACAACACTTATGTACTTTATTTTGAAATACGAAATACAATTATATTTAGGCACTAAGATACCCAATCCAAGAAATATCAGACCCAAGATGAAGAATATTGTTGCTGTTATAAACTGATATCGCCAAATGCGAATCATTCTTATTCTCAATGTTTTATTTTTTCTTAATTCTTCCTGATCCACGATAAATTTCCATATTACTTCATTTGTATCATTCCTTCCCTTTTTTGAGATTGTTCTTTCTAAAGGATCCATTGAATCAACATTCTCGTGCTTGCGTCAGTAGTGTCCGGTTAATAGTTGAACAAATTCAACTGGTTACGGTCAGGCAGGTCTGGAGTTTGTTTGAGCGCGGCTGTAACTAGTGAATAAATAGGCTTTTTCTCAAACAAATTGACCTCCAGAATCTGTAGAAAAGTGTAGAGCGTGCATGGGACTTCGAGCTGTTTTTTGGTGATAGCCACGAGCAAATAAACGCATAAAGCAACCCATATTTGACTCTTGACGGCATTGGGTGAGGTCCCGAGGAACGCTTTTATTCGTAAATGTTGTTTGATCCATTTGAAGAACAGCTCCACTTGCCAGCGCTGTTTGTAGATCGCGGCGACCGTTGGTGCCGCAATCTTAAAATTGTTAGTGAGAAATACCAATCGTTTTTTTCGGTCTTTATCAACGTAGCTGACCCGGCGCAAAGGTTCTGGGTAGCCCTTCTTAGATTTTTGGGTGACCAGTGTCACAATCTGGTCGGCTCGAATGCCAGCCTCTTTGTTCTTGGGCAAAGAGTAGCGCCTTTGATAACGCAGATTGTTTTTGGCTCGCACTACGAAAAAAGCGCCCTGCTGATGAATCGCATAGAGCCGGGCGAAGTCGACGTAGCCACGGTCCATGGTATAGATGGCCTCTCCGATTACAGGCATTGCGTCAAGCATTTTGACGTCATGCACTTTGCCTGTTGTAACGGCCACAAACGTAGGAATTGGGCCACGCAAATCAATCTGCGTATGCATCTTAACAGCAGCCTTGGCCTTGCGGAATTCAGCCCAAGGGAACACAGAGAGACACAAATCAATGGTCGTCGAATCAAAAGCAAACAACGGCTGTTGCAACTCAATGGCCAAAGGTTCATCCTGGTAGAGCCGTTGTGCTATGCCAATTAACACTTGCCCGAAATCTTGAAAAACACGCCAGTCGCGACGTTCATTGGCATCGGCAAGAGTGGACCGAGCAATTTTACCTCGAAAGCCGATATGGTAAAGTTTTTCCCGATGAGAGTTCAAGCACGTTTCGATGTCCCTTAAACTCTCGCGACCCGCTAACTGGGCATATGCCAGACAAAGAAACTGGTCAAATGAGGAGAAGCCTCTGGTGCCATGCTCACCCCGATATCGTTGGACGCAGCAGTTGAATTCGTACCGAGGAAGAAACTGAAGTAGTTGCCTGAAGACAGACTGACCAGTGTTCATTGAGATACCCTCCTTTATGATGTCAGGAAGGTATCACCCCCAAAACCTCGGGTGCGAATTCAAATCGAAAAATAATAATTGTGTCAAAGAACTAATATATTCAGTATGTTACAGCGATACTAAAAAATTATACCGGACAGCAGTG
>Ga0114923_10003174_pt1 | contig 11095 bp, 12 predicted proteins | sample SumtaG_FD_89578 | JGI IMG/M metagenome (GOLD analysis project Ga0114923, IMG submission 89578) | Deep subsurface microbial communities from Indian Ocean to uncover new lineages of life (NeLLi) - Sumatra_00157 metaG | ecosystem: Environmental > Aquatic > Marine > Oceanic > Sediment | place: near...
CCCAATAGCTTCAGTCGCACGGATAGACTCGTTTATCGCTTCGCGCGCACCTTGCAACGAGATTTGCCGCGCTTCAAAGTCCAGCGCACGACCCTCAGCCTTGAGACCTTCAGCTTCCTGAAACCCTTGGCCAATTTCCCCGAATGCAGAAATCGCCGTGAAGCTACGCGACAGCACTTTCGCGCGAAGCGCTTGCTGCGCCTCGGGCGATTTTCCAGTAGGGTCGCCAAACTTATCAAAGGACTTACCGACGAGCGTCGTCGTGCCATCCGCGCTTCGGCGAAATCCACCGAAGTCGCCTTTGAACAGTTGGCCTTGCCCCGACGACACTAAATTTTTTACGAAGCTACCCATGGTTAATCACCATGCAAGTCGACATCCAACCGCATAGAAAGGATGTGCATATGGTCAGATTTAGATTGCGTAATGTCGATTTGTCCAAACACGTCTATGTTGTCCAGAGCTTCCGACCCGAAAACCCCCGTCTGCCGATGGAGCGACAGGTCGCCCGCTTCGGTCCAGTTAGACAGCGGCACCTCATTTCCTTCGACTTCGATGCTGCCTGTATCGAGCAACTGTAGCAAAACCCGCTTCACACTTTTTTCATCGCCTAATAGTACGCGCTTCAAACTCTCATCTTCAACAGGCAACGTTCGCACCCACACCTGACTCCCGTCGCCCTTGACATCGGGGAAGGCGATACCTACCTGCCAGTCCGTTTGCGCGGCAGGGTCGAACTCAGCTACGGTGTCAGTGTCAGAAAATTCCTGAGTACCTTGGCTGATGCCGTCGACGATGACCTCGACCGTATTGGTCTCGCCCGTATCCGCTTCAAGGTGGGTCATGTCCGAAGACACAGCATCACCCGGTGTGGGTGCAAAATCAAACGCCGCGGCGTCCAGAAGAAGACGAGAGTCGAAACGCTCAATGAAGTGTACCGGCTCGTCGTCATCGTGGCTTAGGTCATTCTCTCTGAACACACCCACAAAAACGTCATCACCCACCACGACAACCTGGGAGAAGAGGCCTTGAGTCTGCCAAAGATGCCAACCAAGAACGCCCTCGTCTTCATTAACGCACACACAAACCAAATCACCTGCCTCATTAACGATGTAAATCCGGTCGGGATTTTCATCATCGCGGGATTTCTGGATTGCCAATTGGCGCATAGGAAGTGTGGCTAACCTATACGTGGCGCCGCCGCTCACCATTTCAGGCGCTGGGTCTACGTTGAGCAGATGCCCTCCTCGGAGCGAAAGGTCAAACGACCTGTAGTTCAGTTGGCTGTCATCGAAAATGAACCGCCGGAGCCCACGGCCGTCACGCTGGAGAAATATAGTTGAACCCTCAACGGAGGCCAAGGGAGCCCCCCGCATGGCCCCAATCGACGACGTTGGCCTTAACGTAAAGTTGAATGGAGTCAGTGCCTCGGAGTCCGACAAGGGCACGTAGAACTCTGTACCCGCTGAGAAAAATTGAAGGTGGCGCCCCACATACGCCTGATTAAACTCCGCGCCTTGGTCAGTGTCAGTAACATACTCAATGGGGCTACCTGATGTCGGGTCGTCAAGGACAAGAAAGTCTTCGGCATTGCCAAACCTCGAAGCCCAAACCACGTTAGGGCGTGCGGGGCTACCCGCCAGGTATAACCGGTTACCAAAGAAAGTACCGCATCTCGGCCACCCTCGGTCATCCTCAGCGCCAGTCCCGGTCGTGCCGCTCCAAACATCTTCGAGAGGACGCTCGCCCTTGGTTTCCGTCGTGATAATTATAAAGTGGACCACTGGCGTCGCAAAATGCGAGTCATCAAGGTTGCCTTCAGTGACGATAAACCTACGGCCTGCCGCATCGCCGCCGAAGTCTACTACGACCGTGTCCGACACAGGCGCATTTATCGTCACCGCCCCAATCGCGGGCAACGCGTCAATGGCGGCTTTGATATTGACAGCCAAGTCTAATGCGGTCGAGTCATAGGTAATCCAGTCGGTCTCCACGCCGTCGACAAATAAAGTGAACCTGTCGCCAAGGCCCCCTTCGGAAAAGTTGTCAAACTTAAGCTTCGTCTGGTGATTCGTAGCAGACCCAGTTGTGTCTTCGTACGCGTGTTGCGGAATGGCCTCAAACGAAAGTGTCGAGAGCACCCAGGTTCCCGTTGCAATCGAAAGCCGCCGAGACTGAACGTTTGGGTGGAAGAGAATGATGTCTTTGCCCCCCGCCTTTTGCGTCCACGTCAAATCATCGTTCAGACCATTGAACGTCGAGTCCACGATTGTCGCGGCGACCGTCAGAGCGGGAACGTTGTATACCTTAATCTGGTCCCAAGAGACCGTAATGAGTGCGCCGGTTGCCTTCCCCGAGACAGCGTCAACACCCCCATCGGTGAACGGGATGAATATCGCGCGCCGGCCGGTCAGCGCAGGAGGCTCTGCCTTGTGCAATCGGGCAACAAACTCAAGACCGGGGCGGCGAACCATCCCTCCTGAAACGAGTGAATAGCAATTCCGCGCCTTGGCCACACTCCTATAGTACGCGGCCACGTCTACACGGCCAAAGAGTGCCGGGTCGAGCTCACCTCCGTTGAACGTTGGAATGGCTTTTACAATAGGCAGGGCCATCAGAAGATATACCGTTCGCCACCCGTAATCGTAGGAAATATCCCGCCGAAACGCGCAGCTTCAAGGGTGTTGTCCCCGTACGCCGTCGAAGGCGAGTCGATGCTATTTGAAGTCTTGACCGCTTGGTACTTCCCCCGGCCCAAAGAGCCCCCCACGTTCGGGTTTCCGTACGCTTCGAAATTGAGGTCGTTTCGGATGTCCCGAGCGCTAACGCCCTTTATGGCCACTGCGATGCGCGCCGCGAAGGCGACTTGTATGAAGTCGATGAAATCGAAGGGCCAAAGGCTCTCGGGCGCGTTGTAGACATAGTCCAGCCACAGCGCGTCGGCGTTGGACATAATGCGCTCTCCAAAAATCTCAAATTCTCGGAAAGTCGTCGCGTCCACTGCGTCAGTGTCGTAGAGCGCGTAGATGCCGTTCTCTATCCGGTCGTTGGGAAAAAGGTACTGATGGTCCCACTGGTTGATGGGCACCTCCACTTCCTGCGAGAGTTGCAGCTTCTTGAAGGCGAACTTCCAGGGGTGCTCCGCGAGGATAGCTTTCTTGAACAGGGGATACGCCTCTTGGCAAATGCCCCCCGCTGGCTGATTCGAGTCGGAGGTAAAATCAGAAATCGCCTTCGCGCCAATGAGACGAAAAGAGGCCGAACAAATCTTGATGTCGGTCATTGTGGAGTCAATAGGCATACCCAACTCCTACGTAACGGGGGCCGCGGCCGCGGTGGAAGTACCGGCCGCAGCCCCACTCACTCTCCCCTACCAAGGAAAGAACATACTAATCGAGCGCTGCGGTGGTGATGTCGGTGTTGTCCGTCACCACCGAAACCTTCCGAAACGCAGCCCCGTCAGACCCGACGATGTAAATGGAATCGCCAACCGTCGCATTCAACGCGACAATCGTACTGTCGAAGTACGCCGCGCCCCCGATGGTGGCGAGGGTGTCATCGGTGTTTTTGTATCGCCCCATCTTCGGAAACCCTTTTCCTGCTGTGGGTCCCGAATCCCATCCACTTTCAATAAAAGCCACTAGCTTTCTCCTTACTCTTCGGTCGTGATTTCCACGATACCGAGAGCGTCGATGCCCACAGACCCCGCAGAGAAAAGGACATTGGAAAGCCACGAGGTCTTAATGGGAATCCAATCCACGGCCGCGGCCATGTCTTTACCGACAGCGAGGCCGGTCGAGGAGCGATGGTACGCATAGCTCGTCCGGTCGGGGTCGGAGAAAGGCAAGCCGCCTTCGGTTCGAGTCTCCATCATAATGAAGTCGAAGCCGACCCAGTGCATAATCTCACCTTCGAAAAGCGCCTTGATGGCATTCTTATCAAAGGTAGACGCGTCTGAGTCACCGAGCATTTGCTCAAGGCCCCGCGCAGACAGAATGAAGGTTCTGTCGCCTCCTGGAACACCTTGGTCGTCCAAGAGGAATTTCGCCCTGCGAATTTTCGCCGTATCGAGGTCCGTTGTGTCCCCGACAGTATCGGCCACCGTGAGCGTTGTACTCGCGGCGTCAAGGGCGTCGAGAATGAGTTGGTCTTCACGCCGGCCCATCGCTTGCGCTTCCGTAATGGCCAACTCTGCAATCTCACTAAAGTTGTTCTTGATGTCATCGAACAAATCAGTGAGCTCAGGAGCGTTCCAATCGGTGAGCGTCGCGGTAGCGTTGGTGTGGGTGACGTTCATCAACTGAACGTCGGATTGCGAGGTGCGCCGGGTTGCGATACCCTTCCCCATCTTCGGGAAACGATGCGTACTTCCGACAACGTTGGTACGGACTCGAATCGAGCGCCGTAACTTGGAGCCGGTCTGGTAGGCCAGCTTCACGTCAGAGTCGAAAGAAGCAATCGCGGCGTCTGGAAGAAATTTCGACATTGCGAACCCTTTCACATTTTCACTTCAGCCATCGGATTAGCCGAAAGTGAAAGCCGGGTCCGCAGAGGGATTATCCGAACCTTCGGGTCCGTTATCTAAACCCCTTATAGCAGGGGGTGGAACGTTTTGTCAACTGTCCTTGTTTTTCGCGAGCCGCGCCCGAATCTCGTTTGCCTCTATGGCAGATATGCCCAAGCCCGAAAAGTCGGTGTTCCCAGTACCTTGGAACACCACCAAGACCAAGTCATCGACTTCCTTCTTGAACTTCGCGTCCGTCTGGTACTGGGGGCTAAGTTTCATGTCGTACCACTCTTTCTTCGTGGGGGTGCCATCTTCAGGAATTGGCTCGTGAACCGGAATGGGCGCCTCTCCCGTGGCCAGTGCCCGGAGCTTATTGATGGCCATGATGCCGTGAGCGCTCTCACCCACACGGTTGTGCAGGGCTTTCGCCTCGTTGAGATTCAGGACGCCCTGAGCGTGAAGGCTCTCGACCCAAGCCTGCGCAGTCTCCACCTGGAGCTCGTGATTCTTGCCGAGAATTTCTTGCTCTTGCGCGACGAACGCCTCGTTATCGAAAGGCTCAGGGGTCACCGCATTCGCCACGGCAAAATAGTCCTTGAGTACGCCCGCCGCTTGGTCACCCGACAACCCATGCTTGTGGAAAGACTGCAACATGCCCTGAAACGTCGGGTCGTCCTTGGACATCGCCGGGAGGTTGTCAACCCCGTCGCTGTACCGAAAGTTCCCGTCAGCGTCGAAGGTAAAAGTGTCGAGATACCCTTCGTGGAACTCAGGGACATTCTTCTCTGCACGCGACCTGCTTAACGCCGACTCAGCTTCCGCGTAAGACTCAAGAAGGCTGTCCGTACGAATCGCCTTACCGTCTGCGTCCCAGAACTTCTCGGGTACGTTTGAGGGCCTCTCGCCGGTCGGCTTGTCTTCTTTCTTTTTCGCCGCTGGCTTCTTTTTCGTTGCAAGACCTTTGCCTTCGTCACCGGCGATGTCGTCATCGGCTCTGCCCTTATCTTGCAGAAAGTCGGGGAGGTCTTTGTCGTCATCGTCCGCACCCCCACCTGGAGCGGGGCCGTCATCAGCGTCCATGAAGACGCGGTACTGCTTGTCGCCAACACTAACTGGCCACCACATATCTCTCTCCTTTGGTAGGGCGCGTTGATCTAATCTTCGATTTCAGTCTCGGGTTCGGGCTCAGGCTCGGGCTCAGTCTCGGAAACCACTTTGGCCTTTGCTTTCGGCTTTGCTTTCGGCTTTGCTTTCGGCTTTGCTTTCGGCTTTGCTTTCGGCTTTGCTTTCGGCTTTGCTTTCGGCTTTGCCTGCTCGGGCTCAGTCTCGGTCTCGGGCTCGGTCTCGGGCGCCGTCCCATCGCGCGCTTCTTTCTCCGCGACCACAACATCGAGGTTGAGAATACATCGGCGATTCGGCTTCCCAGAAACGATAGCCTTCAAGTTACGAATGGCCACCCGAGACATTTCATCGTCGATGGTACTGAGCTCCTCTTGGAGCCTCTTAACGATTGAGAAGAAAGTACCCCCGTGGGTGCGTAGCGCAGGCGCGACGTGCTGGAGTCCAATCTTGAAACAGTCAAGAGCGCCTGAATACGTCAACTCGACCGCCTCTGCTCGGTGTTCGTCCGTTACCTCACGCCGGACCACCGCGCCGTCCTCGTTACGGCACTCGACGTGCTTAACGTCGCTGAGCCCATAAGGAGCTACCCACGGAGTCTCATCTTCGGGCACTTCTGGGTTGGTTTCATCATTCATCAAGCTCTCCTTCGCCGTCCTGCAACAATTCAGGGGGCGGTTGGGGCGGTCCATCCTCAGCTTTCCGAATCGCGTTCAGGATGACCAAAACAAAATTAGCTTCACCCGACCGGAAAAAACCATTCTGTTCGGGGTTTGGAGAATTCGGGTCGAACTGTATACAGTTCAGCGACCGATTCTTGAAGAACTGTAACACCTTCCTTCCGAGGTCGCTAGAAAACAACGCGGCGATGTCCTTGTTCGCCTCGTAGTTCCGCAACTGGTCCTCATGGACCTCTTGGAGCATTTCCAGGTCCGGGTCACCGTCGATAAACCCGCGATTGTCTTGGCCTCCCCCAAAAGCCGAGTGACCACCCCGCACTGCGCGGGCCAAATCCGCACTGATTCCCTGTCCCATTCCGATTCTCCTTGGTAGGTTATGCCGCTACTGGCAGTGTCTCTTGCGCTGGCGGCTGAACATCTGCGCCTTGTGACGGAGCCGCTGCCGCCGCTTCAGCTTGACGCATTTGGTCGAGCATACGTTGCTGGTCTTCTTCGCTACGGACCACCTCAGGGGCGACCGAGAGCTTATCGGCCGTCCACTGACCCCAGCCTTCGGTATTGACATTCAGTTCAACGGCGCGCTCTCCAAGCATCTGCTGAAGTTCAATCCACTGCGCGGCCGCTTCAATCTCAGAGAGATTCTGAACTCTCGCAAGTTTCGAGACAGCCCTCACCTCCACGCCCGACCCATCCACGTTGACCCGGTCCACACCTGGAATTTTGAGCACCCCGCTCTTAATGAGAACGTTGAGTATACGCTGCACCAACAACCGGAGGACTTCGCTATGCAGCCTGCCAAAGGGCGAACCGATATCTTGCTGGAGTTGCCTGACCCGCTCAACGATTTCTGTAGGAGACCGAATCGACCCCTCTTCCGCGGGAAGCTGGTCGTCCAACATCGCCTTCTTGATTTTGGCTATCAGATTCTCAATGACCAAATTGGCCACATCGAATCGACTCGGCAATTCAAGCGCCTTAAGTGAAGGCCCCCGAGCCCCCGCAGACGCGTTGGACGCCACTGGAATAACGACGTTCGGCCTGATGACGGCGATGTTCAAATTCCACGAGCCGTCGTCGACCGCTGTAAGCGGCGGCGAAATCGCAAGCGCCGCGTTCTTGAGGACCAACTCAACGACCTTGTTCAACGTCTTGGCGTCGGGTAACGCTTCGATGATGGGTCCGCGACCAAAGTCTTCGCCGGGTAGCTTAGACCAGCGCCCTATAATCCAAGGGTTGTCGTCAAACTGGTCGCTCACAATTCGAACGCCGAGGTCTTGTGGTTTCGACTGAATGCCCGACACGTCCACCTTCGCGTACACGTCGTAGAACCAATCGAACCCTCCACCCGCGTTGCGAACAAAATCGGAATAGGTAATCGCGGTTACCTCAATCTCATCTTGTGGCGCATCCGATATCGTCTTATCCCAACCTTCAGGCTTCGGGTCCTCCTTGAATATCGAATTTGAGTACATCGAATCCAGCAATCCCTGCGGGACCTTTTGAGTGTGAAACACAGCACCGACCGAACCCCAAGGCCCTTCTTCAAGCGCGATTTGAGAGAGGGGTACCGCCACAAACCGAATAGGAACTGCGTCATCACCTTCAAGCACAAGAAGAACGCCAGTGCCCAACCCCAAGTCTTGAAGAAACTCGTTGATAACGCTGTCGAAATTCGACACGGAAATGACCGCGAACATCACGTCTCGAATCTCGCGCAAATCCGATTTGAGTTTCTTCAACTGTTGCGGCGAAACCCGAATGAACTGGCCTGGTACAAGGTCGGCCCACTTTTGGAAAATCGGAAACAACTCCGACTGAAGACGATTGGCGAACCGAGTACGAGAAAGTGAAAGAGTGCTGTCGTAAACGAGGTCGTCTTTGCGCCCGCCCCGAGAAGTCTGAGTGAACGTATTTCGGTTTGGCATCGAAAGGCGCATTGCATCATCGTAAAGCTGGCGCCACTGTGCCTTCCGTGACAGCGCTTTACTCAACCGAAGCGCAAGAACTTCCGGTGTCGCTCGGGGCATTAACCCAACCTCTCTGGAGATTTCGGCGCAAAATCACTCGGAAAGAGTGAGCCCTGTCGGTTCGCACCTGATATGGTCCTAGCCACCGACGCGCGTCGACGATTCTCTTTCGTGGCCCGCCTACGCGTCGCTTGAGCCTCTCTCGCTTGAACCGCTCGAGCTTCCTCCGCTTCGCGGTCCCGCGTCTTACGGTCTTTGCTCGATTGAACTGCCCCGGCCACAGCGGTCCCGGCTGACACGGCAGCGGCCACCGCCCCGACTACAGCACCCACAGCACCCATAGCTTACCTCCGCATAACCAAAGCTCCCTGGCCTTCAAGATACTTCAACAACCTCTGTGGCGTCTGCACGCGCCAATTATGAATTCCTAAAATCGACTTCACAATCGTCACGCACGTAAACATCCCAAAAGGAATATAGCGTTTTGCGTACTTTTTGTCAACTTCCAACCTCGCCACCGCCGTCACACCCCTATTCGCAAGTAGCTTTGACGCCAGTTTCTCTGCGTCCTCCCACCAAATTCGCTGAACAGTAAGGCCAAAACAAGTCTCGGTATGCACGCAGCATGGGCCTGCCGCCAACCCTTTACCCTCAGTCAGAATGACCTCAAGAACTGAACAATGCTCAAACCCAGGTACCGTAAACCACCGGTTCCACCATCGATGCGCGTGCGCTTTTTGGAAAATCACATAGTACTGGCGGTATCGAACATCTGGCGTTAAAGAAAAGTCCATCAGGGTATTACGAGACCCGTAATAGGGTTCCAATCATTATGAGGAGTGATGAGCTTCGACCCTCGGCGCCCCTTCTCCCCAAACGAAAGCCGCGCGCCCTCACCGGCAGACACGAGCCAATAACCCCCTGCCTCCCCGATATGTGAATACTCTGACTTATCAGGACGGTCAGAGTACGTCTCCTTCGAGGTTTGCATCCTCTTAAACTGCCACGCACCGCGAAGCGCCTTGATGAACTTCTTACGCCTCGGGTGAATCAACAGCCCCGGCTCCCGCTCACCTGAAATGAGCCTACGCATCGGAGCACGAAGCGCCGCGGTACGAACCTCAATATCATTCGTCATCGCAGGCAAGACAGGGATACCTGCGGTCCTCATATGGTCGAAGTACACGATACCCTTGACGCCGTCACGCTGCGCGCCGGCCGGGTCCCCGTACCAGTACATCCACTCCAACCCATTGAAAATTGGGTCAGCAAGAACACTCTTACACGCTTCTGAAAACGCATCGAGTGCGATATCGGGCACAACCACCTCAGCGTGGAATAGGTACTGCCCCGTAATCGGATGAACTTGGCCAATTATCATGGCCGGTGAAAACGTACCAGCGCCCATGTCGATGCCACCTTGAAGCGGCACCCCCGCAAGTGGTTCGAACTCTTTAACCATCGCGTACTCGTCAAACTCTGGAGTGACGGGCTTGCCCTCCTGAACGTAACCGTAACGCCCCTGAGCATACGGGCCAATCCAGTCTTTCGACTTGGCCGTAACGAGATTGAGATAATACGCTTGCCTATGGAGAGGGGATACATCCTTGTCCTTCTCATAATCCCTGTGAGGTAGGTTGGGGAGATTTTCAGCGTGGGGGTTGACAATGTACGTCTCCTTGCCGACGCGCCGCACGAACTGTTCTGAAAAAACCTCAGGCTTGGGGTACTCTTTGTCGACGGACTTGAAGTACGAACCTCCCATGCTCTTGGCTTCGAGCACGCCGGGAGGCTGATGAAAGAACTTCCAATTCTCCGGCGTGTCGCCGTGGTCGAGCTCGCACATCCAATGGTCTTCATCTGGAGGATTCGTGTCACCCCACAAGCCCGCCCACGTCGCCGCGGCGCCTTGGAAGGCCTTCGATGGGTAACGGCCTAATCGTCCGATGAACGCGTCGACAATTGCCTTCGGGACCTCGCGACACTCATTGAAAAACCCCCCGGTAGGCTCGTACGAGAGAAGCCTAATTACGTCCGCGGGCTTATCGAGGCCGAAGAACTCGACCTCCATATGCAAACCGGGCGAGCCCCCATTTTCAAGATTCTCTTCAAGGGTACCGCCCGGTTCCCACCGCTTCGCTGGCAACTTAATATGGTGCTGAACGGGGGCGCTCTCGCGCATTTCGGGTGTAAGTTGACCGGGCTTGTATATGCTCTGCCACGTCTTAATGGTTGTGGCACGAAGCTGAGGCATATTGTTACGAACAATAGCCCACCGAGAATAACGTATGCCGTCTTGTAGATTAGGCTCTTGTTGATTTGCGCGACGCCAAGGCTCCAAACACGAGACCACAGTCTTACCGGACCCAAAGGGGCCAAGAACGAAACGCACGAATGTGGGGTCCATGAAAAATTCATAGAGTGTCGGCGCATGCTTTAGACTGTACCTCGGTATGAAGGCAACTTGTTGGGGCACTCGTTACTCCCAAGCGTCAGAACAAACGATAGACCCAATCGCGACGTGCATCGACTCTTTCAACTTACGAATCGCTACTGTTCGGTCAGGATTCTGAGGACATAATCTCTCGACGCTCTCCGCGAGTTCGAGATACCGCGTACGAAGAGTATCCATGTTCTCAGCCTCGGGTTCACTCGGTTTCCGAAGCCCAAACCACTTCTTCAAATTCAAGTTCATCTTCTCCCTCCTTAGTAGGTCCTACGTCCACATCAACCTTCACATCCACAAAGACGTTCTTCTTGTAGAACGTCACCCCACCACCCCCGGCGAGCAAAGCCCAGGCACACCCCCACGACGAACAACG
>Ga0114923_10003175_pt1 | contig 11094 bp, 12 predicted proteins | sample SumtaG_FD_89578 | JGI IMG/M metagenome (GOLD analysis project Ga0114923, IMG submission 89578) | Deep subsurface microbial communities from Indian Ocean to uncover new lineages of life (NeLLi) - Sumatra_00157 metaG | ecosystem: Environmental > Aquatic > Marine > Oceanic > Sediment | place: near...
AAGTTTAGACTGAATTGAGCTGCCTGTGTTTTGAAAATCTAAAACATCCGCCCCACCCCCAGTTAAATAATCTCGACTTAAACTAATCAGTGAAATCTTGATGATTTGGGCAACTCCTATAAGCGCAGATTCAAGTAATCTGATACCGAGATATCCGAGAGCTAATGCTTTATTGTATTTTTTTAGAATGGGAAATAAGAATATTGGTATCAAAAACATTGCTGGAATCATAATGGATTCAAGTAGTAATCCAATCATCACGGTTGTTTTGTTCGGATAAATAAGGTCCAGATAATCTAGGGAGTTGAGAAAAGGTTCGTAAATAGATTCTGCAAAAATAGAAGCGGTTGCAATAATAAATAATATTCCGACAATTCTTGCTGTCTTTTTGTTTGAATTCATTTTTTTATTTTCGCATCACCTTATTTAATTGTCAAAAATAAAAAGCCTGACCAGTCAGGCTTATCCCCCACTAGCTCCCCCTACAAGACGCGTTCAGAAATATTGACTGGAGAAAAATAGAAAAAGATTTAAAGATTATTTTGGTTGGATTTTAAATAAAAAAAGAAGGTTAAAACATAGAATTTTTGTTTAACCTATAAAAAAAGAAAGGTTTTATAATAATTTTAATTTTTTTGCTTCTTCTAATAATGATTCTCTATTTTTATTCTCTTCTTCATCTTCAAGTTTCTTTCTTTTTAACTCCTCTTCTTTTTCAAATTCCCACAGAATCTCTTTTGCGTGATTTATTAGATCCTCTAATTTATACCAATCGAAGTTTTCATCAATCTTACGAACCTGATAACCTGCACTTTTTTGGGAACGAACAGAGAGAACAATCTTAGAGTTATATTTTACAGTGTACTCTTCTCCAACAAAATCAGTTCCAGTATCGGCAATAAAAGAAAAATCTTGAATATCACATATTTCTCTTATTGTTTCATCTCTTTTAGCTGCCTTTCCTTTTTTTAAAACTATCTCTATAAAGTTAACTACCTTTATTATAAATTGCTTTCTTTTGGATATTTTCTTCTTAATTTCTTCTGTTTTAAGATTTTGAAACATCCATATACCACCTCCATTTTGTTAACGAATGCTAATTTAAGATAATACATTGTATCCTCTCTGTCAATCAAAAACCCGAGCTCTTGGCTCGGGCTAAGCTGGCTCCGGCGGAAGGATTCGAACCTACAACCTAGTGCTTAACAGGCACCCGCGCTACCATTGCGCCACGCCGGAATAGTATAATCATAATCCAATCTTATTGATAAATCAAACAAGATCTATTTTTTACAAAACCAGTTCTTTTTAATAACCCTCCAGTTTTTTTAAAGCTTGATGTTTTCTTATCTTTTCAAGAGATTTAGCTTGAATTTGACGAATTCTTTCTCTTGTAACGCCAAAAACTTGTCCTACTTCTTCTAAGGTATGAGTAACACCATCTTCTAGTCCAAATCTCATAGATAAAATTTTTCGTTCTCTTTCAGTTAAATCGCTTAAGATTTCTTTTAATCTTTCTTTAAGTAAGACTCTAGCTGCTTGCACCGAAGGAGGAGTCGTCTTCTCGTCTTTAATAAATTGAATTAAAAGAGAAGCGTCATTACCATCGTCTCCTACTGGAGTTTCTAAAGAAATGACTCTTTGATAAATCTTCATTAAATGGTAAACCTTTTCTACTTTAATACCCATTTCTGCTGCAATTTCTTCGGGTAAACCCTCTCTACCTAAAGCTCCTAAAAGTCTTTTTCTTGCCTTATTATACTTTGAAAGAGTTTCAACCATATGAACAGGTATTCTGATTGTTCTTGCTTGATCAGCTAAAGCTCTGCTGATAGCTTGTCTAATCCACCAAGTAGCATAAGTCGAGAATTTAAAACCTTTTCTCCAGTCAAATTTTTCAACAGCTCTAAAAAGACCTAAATTTCCTTCTTGTATTAAATCAAGAAAGGTTAAATTGGGAGACCTTCCAATATAACGCTTAGCAATAGAAACAACTAATCGTAAATTAGCTCTGGCTAATTTCTTTTTAGCTTCCTTGTCTCCTTTTTCAATCTTTCTTGAAAGATCTTTCTCTTCGTCGGCAGTTAAGAAGTCATATCTTCCAATTTCTTTTAAATACATTTGAACAGAATCAATATTGTCTGCCCTACTTTCTTTTTTCTTTTTTGAATCAATACTTAAAAATTCTTTTCTATCCTTAATTTCAACACTCTTCCTCTCAAATTTATCATATAAATCTTCTAAGCCATCAATATCTTCTTCAAGATTAGGAAAAGCAATAAGAATTTCCGCAATAGTTACAAACCCTCTCTGAGTCCCTTTTTTCATAATTTTTTTCACTTTTTCAGAAGTAAAGACCTCTACTTTTTTCTTGCTCTTCTTAACTCTCTTCTTGCTTGTTTTTTTCTTTGTTTTTTTAATCTTCTTTTTTACTCTTTTCTTTTCTTCTTTTTTTATTTTCTCTTGTTTTAAATTCAGGCCAAGAAACTTTAAGGCCTTTTTAATCTTTTTTACGCTAACAGAACCCATTCCTTCTATCTTTACAACATCTTCTTCTTTCTTCCTAATAAGACCGCTAACCGTTTTAATTTTATTATCAGAAAGAAGATTAATAATCTTGGTTGATAAATTAAGATCTTGAGTTTTTATCTTCTTAATTTCTTTTTTTGATAATTTTTTAACCTTTTTATTTACCATAATTAATTATTTTTTGTTAATTGGTTACATTTTTTAAGTAATCGATCAACCTCTTCTTTGTCATTCTCCATCTCCGCTTTTTTTAATTGAAGAGAAACTTCACGAATATCATCCTTTAAACAGATACTTTTAATCTCATTTAAACAAAATTTTACTTCAGAAACAATATCTTTTTTTTCATTTTCCTCAATGTCTGACTTCATAGCAATACGAGAATAAAAATCTTTCAAGTCTGAAGAAAGCGATTCTTGATTATCTAAGGACTCCAAAATAGTTCTTGTTTTAAGAGATAACCTTCCCCTATCTTTTTCTTCAATAAAATCTTTGTTTTTGTTGTCTTGAAAAATTAAAACCAATAATCTTTCCTCTAGAAGCTCTTTTCTTGTTTTTTTATTTTTTCTTTTAACTTCAATATCTTCTTTGTCTTGAATTCCACTCTCTATCTTTGTTTTTTTCAATTCTTCTTCAACAACCTCTTCTCTTACTTTTAATCTATTAGCTAGTTTTTGAATCCAAGAGAATTGCTCTATTTTATTATTTATTCTTTTTATAATTGGTAAAAGATATTCTGATATCTTTTTTCTTCCCTCAGGTTCATTTTCATCAAACCTAGAAAAAGCATCTTCAAAATAGAATTCAAAAACAGAAAGGGCTTTCTTTATTGCTTCTTTAAAATCTTCTGGATTCGCAGACATAAGATCGGCTGGATCATTCCCTTTTGGAATCTTAATAATCTTTAAATTAAATTTCTGAGTTTGAGCTAAGTCTATTGCTCTTTTAGTTGCTGCATCACCGGCAAAATCCATATCAAAAGCTAAAAACAAATTATCGGTATGTCTTTTTAAAATATTTAACTGGGTAGGAGTCAATGCTGTTCCTGACGTAGAAACAACATTTGTTAATCCCATTTGATGAGCTAAAACGACATCTATGTAACCCTCAACAAGAATTACAAAATCTTCTTTTCTTATTCCTATCTTTGCTTGATCTAATCCATAAAGAACTCTACCTTTATCATAAAGTAATGTATTTGAGATGTTTAGATATTTAGCTGTATCTTTATCTTTTTTTAAGATTCTCCCACCAAAACCAATAACCTGATATTGAGAATCAAAAATGGGAAACACGACTCTTCCCCTAAAACGATCGTAGTATTTCCCTTTTTCGCTTTTAATAGCTAAGCCAGTCTTTTCAATATCTTCTTTATCGTAACCTCTTGAAACTAAAAAATCTAATAATCCATGCCAAGTTTCTGGAGCCCACCCTAATCTTTTTTCTTTAATTGATTTTTCATTAATAGTCCTGCCTAAAAGATATTCTTTGGCTTTTTTACCCTGGACTCCATACCCTAATTGTTTTTCAAAAAAAACAGTAGCTAACTCACATATTTTATATAATTTTTCTCTTTTACTCCTCACTTCTGGCCTTTCTGGTTTCAATTCCACTCCTGCTTTTTTAGCTAAAATACGCAAAGCATCACCAAATTCTATCCCCTCTATCTTCATAACAAAATCAAACATGCTGCTCCCCTCGCCACACCCAAAACAATGCCATATTTGTCTAGAAGGAGAAATGAAAAAAGAGGGGGTCTTTTCAGAATGAAAAGGACAAACAGCCTTATAATTAATGCCTGCCTTCTGTATTTTTATATAATCTTTAACAACATCGACTATATCTAGTTTTGCTTTAATTTCTTCAATAGGAGAAGACATTATTTATTCTTTTTAGAAACAATTTTAATTTCTCTATTAGATATTATATGAATAGTACCATCTTCAGATTCTAAAATCGTTGTTCTAGGATTTAAATCTTTTACTATTCCTTCTTTACCAGCGATTTTCACAAAATCACCAATACGATATTGATCTTCTAGAATAATAAAAAAACCTCTAAGAAAGTCTTGAACAAATTCTTTGGATGCAAAACTAATACCTAAACCAATAACACCTAAACCAGCTAATAAAGGAGCTGTTTCTATCCCTAATTCAGATAAAATCATAAGAATAGCCATAGCCCAAACAACAAAACCCATAATATCATCTAGAACATTAATAATAGTTTTAAGTCTTTGTTTCTTTCCCTCCCCGTTAACAGTATTATTTACTTGTTTTTTAAAACCTTTTTTAACAAAAGATTTTAAAAACCTATTTATAATAATAGTTCCTGTAAAAATCAAAATTACTTTGATGCCGTGCCCTAAAAACCAAGATGTTAAATTTTGAATAATGTTTGTTATGTCCATAATCTTATTTTTTAAAAATTTTTATTATTGCCAAGTTCTTTTTTTATTTATTTCTTCTTTATCACGAAAAGCTTTTTCTAAATCAACATCAAAATAATTGCAAATATCAAGTAAGTAAATAAAAACATCCGCCATTTCTTGTTCTAATGCTGGCTTTCTAGAATTATCATCCGTTTTTATATTAGTATATTTTCGTGCAGCCTTTGCCATTTCTCCAATTTCCTCACTCAACATCATAAAAAGTTCTGGAGCACTTTCTTTGTCAAAACCTCGCTTCTTAACCATTTCTTTAATGTATTCTTGAAAATCTTTTAATGTTGGATTGTTTTTTAAAAAAAGATTACTCATTTTTTCTATTTTTATTTAAATAATAACTAATTATTAAAAATTCTTCTAATTTACTAAAGCTCCCCTCTATATCCTTACATCTTCTCTAATTCTTTCAATTATCTCTGGAAATTCAGAAGTTCGAAAATGACCATTCATATTTTTTAAAATTATAAAATGAGCATTTTTTAGTTTTTGCCTATACTTTTCAGCATGTGATAATGGAACAACATTATCATCTTTTGAAAACAGCAAGTAAAGATTTTGAGTATTTTTTTCTATTAAAGATAAATCTGACCTAAGCTTAAATTTACCCAATGATTCTTCTTTAACCATCAAACCAATATTAAACGGAGCGCCGATTAAATAAACAGATAAAACCTTTCTGGGAAACTTATTTTCAGATAAATATTTTGCCAAAAATATTCCCCCTAAAGAAAAACCCATCAAGATAATATTATCTTTTAAATAAGGAAAATATCTCTCAAAATGAATTTTCCATTCATCGTATTTAGCATTTTCTCGAAGAGGCATTTGCGGTCTTATAACTTGAAAGTTTTTGCCTAATTTCTTATCTAAATATCCATCCTTCCATTTTCTTCTATTAACAGAAATTTTCCTATTTTTCAAGAAACCTAAATAGTCTTTCTGTTGTTCAAAGATTGTTCCACCATGAATGTAAAGTATTTGGTTTTTCATATATATTCAATCTACATTGCCCTTCTCGATTCGCTAGCCCTAATAATATTAACGAACTGCAATATAAAATAAAGAAATAAATTAAAAAATTAAAACAATCAATAAGATAGACCTTATTGCGTAACGTAAATATTTTACAAGTTTATTCTTTTTCATAATAACCTTAAATTGCTTGGTCTTCTCTTTCCATTTCTCAGGAATCTAATCTTGGTTAGATTATAACACAAATTAAAAAATAGTCTTATAAATTGTTAATTTTCCCTATTTCTCTTATAATAACTTTAATGAAAACAATAACTGATCCAAAAAAAATAGATGAAATTCTTGATAGAGGAATTATTACTAAAATATTTCCTTCTAAAAAAGAATTTAGAGAGAAACTATTAAGCGGAAAAAGATTAAAACTTTACATTGGATTTGATGCTACCGCCCCTGCTCTTCATCTCGGACACGCTCAGAATTTTATACTAATGGAAGAGTTTAGAGAATTAGGGCATGAAGTAATTATTCTTTTTGGAGATTTTACCGCTAGAATAGGAGATCCAAGCGGAAAACAGTCCGCTAGAAAACAATTGAGCAGGAAAGAGGTTCTAAAAAACATCAAAGCTTGGAGAAAAATGATTAAACCTTTGATGAGATTTGAAGACAAAAAGAATCCTCCTAAAATCATGTATAACCATGATTGGCTGTCTAAATTAACACTAGAAGAAGTTGTTGATTTGGCTAGTAATTTTACAGTTCAACAGATTATGGAAAGAGATATGTTTCAGAAAAGATTAAAAGAAAAAAAACCAATTTATCTTCATGAATTCTTATATCCTCTAATGCAAGGATATGATTCAGTTGCTATGGATGTTGATGTTGAAGTCTGTGGAACAGATCAAATATTTAATGCATTAGCCGGAAGAACTTTAATGAAAAAATTAAAGAATAAAGATAAATTTGTAGTAGCTGTTAACTTGATAGCAAATCCTAAAACAGGAGAATTGATGTCAAAAAGCAAAGGAACAGGAGTGTTTATTAATGTTTCAGCTAAAGATCTTTATGGCCAAATAATGGCTCAACCAGATGAAATGATTGAAATTCTTTTTATCCGTATTACCTTTCTGTCTTTAGGAGAAATTAAAAAAATAATGAAGCAAAATCCTAAAGATGCCAAAATGAAACTAGCTTTCGAGATAACTAAAATATTTCACAAAGAAAAAAAAGCTCAAGAAGCAGAAAATAATTTCATTAAAGTTTTTCAAGAAAAAAAGCAACCAGATAAAATTGAAGAATTTAAAGTAAAAAAATCTAAAATTAATATAATTGATTTGCTTTACAATAGTGGTTTAGCTAAGAGTAAAAGTGAAGCTAGAAGATTAATAAAACAAAAAGGAATTAAAATAAACAGAAAAACTATTAAGAAAGAACAAGAAATAGAGATTAATAAGAAAGGAATAATTCTCCAAAGAGGAAAAAGAAGGTTTAGGAAAATAATCATTTAATAAAAAAAGCTTACATTGGTGTAAGCTTTGTTTCTAGGACTTATTTAATTAAAAAATAAAAAAGGGAAAAGGAAAAATAATTACAATAATTGTTTTTTGTCCTTTATATATAGATTATATAACAAGGCATGCCTCCAGGAAAATCGCTAAAAAAGATACGAGATGTACAACATTTGGCTAAACCTAAACCTAAAGCCAAGCAAAAGAGTTCCTCTATACGTTGACGAACATCTGTCCATAGGGATCCATTCTCCTGATAACACGCATTAAGAAGATACCATCCTCCTCCTCCATTTTCACGGAATTGATGAGGAAGAGCTTTTAACCATCTTATTACCTTGGACCGCTTTTTTTCTAAGCGACCAGGGTGAAGTGCGAATTTCTTGGTAATACCTTTTAACATTACAGCTTCTTTGGGTGGACCATTTTTCAATTCTTTTTCTTTATAGAAACGATTTAAAATTGCTTTTCTTACTTCTTCTGGATCAATAATTAATTCTTTCATTTTTATTATTTTTTATTGTTCTTTTTAAAAGAGCTTACTTTAAAGAATTACCACATAAACCATGGTATCGTCAATATCTTTAAATACATTAAAATATTTTTTAAAAATCTTATTTTTTATAGTGCCAATATTAAAAAATCATTTAATTAAAGTTTTCCAATTCTTTCTATAATAAAGGAATTTCTTCTCAAACTCCTCTTTAGGGGTAATATTAACATTTAAAGATTCAAGTTTTTGCTTAAGCTTCTTAAATTCTTCTTCTTGATTCTCCAAAGAAGACATTTTTTCTAATTCAATAATATAACCATAACCTTTAGTAGAATCTAGACAGACGATAATATCCTCCCATTCAAATTCAAATCTTTTTCTAAACCATTTAATCTCTACATTAAAACCAAGAGAAAGAAATAGCTTTTCTAATTCTTCAAAATCTTTTTTATCAAATTTAATTTCAATCTCTTCTCTATGCTTATCATGAAGGCTCCCTTTTTTCATCCAAATCTTAGAACGAAAATTATTCTTTTGAATTCTTAGGTCTTGATCGCAATCAAAATAAAAAGATTCTTGATAATCTTCTTTTATCAATTTAGCTTTTTCTTTGAAGAATTTTAATAATTTCTCGTATTCTTCTTTTGAGATAAAACTTCTAATTTCAACTTCAATATTTTTCATGGAAAATTCACAAAGTGAATTATTTGTTCGTCTTAATATTTTTCAAAAATATATAAGCAATCAAACCACCAGCTAAAGCTGTAAGAAGCTGGGGCCAACTCATTATTGTTACTACTTTTGAAGCAATTTCTTTTTTCAAAAGCAAATTAACAACTATCGAACTAGTACTGAATAAAAAAATAAACTTTAAAACACTAGCTAAAATTACTCTTAGCCAAAAACTTCTTTCTTTCAAATAATCAAAAACTATAATTAAAATGGTGTTGCTTGCCATAATAAAAGGAATCATTGGAGCAAGTATTGGAGGCAAAAGCCCAACAGACAAAGCAATTAAACTAGGGATAAGACCAACTAAAATTGCATTCTGAGCACCTAAAAGTATAACTGAGACAAAAAGTGTGGCATTAATAATAGGACCAGTGACTGCCTGTTGATGAAATAAAGGAGCTACTGTAGCGATTCCTACCAATACAGCAAATTGAGCCAAAATAAGAACTCTTTCTCTTTTTAACGCTAAAATTTTTATTTGATTCATGTTTAAGTTAATTAAGTCTTAATTTTTTTGAAACGTGAAAAATTTCATTACTGAGTTGGGTCAACAACTTTTCCCAAGAACAAAATATTTCCTGTTTCTTTTTCCTGTATTATAAAAATAAACGGACGATCTGCCCTAAAGATATTTTCTGGCATGACTGAAGTCTCCTTCATACCAACAGCAGTTGCGGCTGCAGCTTCTGTTCCTTCTTCATTGACCTTAATGTATGCCTGATGAATCACAAAATCGATAAATAAGTCTTTTTTACCAGTCATTCCTGAGAAATCAGCATTATCAGAAAACGCTGTTGGCATTCCCAAACTACTTAAAGTATTTTTCATAAAATATTTCGAGTTAAACTCAAACTTTGGGAAAGATATGGAATCTAATTTTGTTTCTTTCATTTGGGACTTATACTCATTTAATTTTTCTGCTGTTAAAAAAGCTTCTATGGTATCAAGATTTTCTGTTGGCAATAAAATCAACATTGAGATTTTTTCCCCTTTATATGGTAATTCTAAGATTTGTAAGTTTTCCATATTAGCATAATTAAATCTTGCCTTGTCGGAATCCATATACATCATTGGAGTTTTTACAATATTTATAGGGGTTATTTTAAAATCCTGTTCATAAGTATTAGATTCATCAAATTCCCACTCCCAAGTCCCTTTAAAATAAATTGCATTAGTCAAAACAAGTCTTGTTGTTGGATCTATAAATCCTGCTGGAATAAGGTCTTTGATTTTATTGTTTGTTTGTTCTTCAATAAAACTATTAATAGTTTGCCTTGATTTTTCAGTTTCAGAAATGAAATCTAAATTTGCTGCCTTTCCACCATAATACCTTTCAACCCTACTAATATAATCTTCAAGAAATGAAAAATCATATTGAACCCACAAAGCATTTCCTGTTTTTAAATCATGAGTTTCAGCTTCTTTATTTATACCATTATAGATTGCAGCAAAATTTGGTCTTAATATATTATTTTCGGGAAAATGAAAAACTGACTGCATTTCACTAGCAGTTTGTCCTTTTGCACCTTCATACGTCATCGCTAAAGCCACAGAAATACTATAAGGAGAATAAAAAATATTTCCGTTTTCAGATTTGCTTAGCTCGGAATATAAGTCAAAAGCAAATTTATTATTAGCACTTATTACCTCCTGAATTCCTTGAGGTGTCGAACCAACATCATCTGCCTGTGGAGGTTGGTTGGGCTGATAAGGAAAAAGAAATAACACCATTGCAACAGCTCCTACGCCAACTGCAAGAAGCACCATTCCAATTATTAAAGAAAAACCGAAACTATGCATCTTACTCTTATTTTTAAACATCATATTTTTCCATTAATTATATCATCTTCTTATAAGTACACAAAATAATTTAAGATCGACGAAATTATGAAAATATGTTAATCTTTGTTCAGTATTATTTACATTTAAATAAAACAAAAAAGGAGAAAAAAATGGGAAGTAATCACACAAAAGACAAAAAAGAAATTAAAGATTTAGAAATTAAATTGTTTGAAAAAGAAGAACCAACCAAAACATTAATGATTGAATCAATAAAGACCTTAAAAGAAGCTCTTCTCAAAGAAGAAGATTAATCCTCTTTATAAACGAAAAACCCGAGAAAAATCTTCGGGTAATTTTTTATTTTATAAATATCCTCTATCACTCTAGTCACATTTTTAGTTTTTAAGTATTCTGTTCTCAATAATATCTTTTCTTAATTTTCCTTTTTACCCTACTTCTTTTTATGTCCCCATCTCCATTGTAAGCCACCCTTAACTTTATCTTTAAATATCATTGTAAATATCACTGAAAAAATAAAAACTTCACCTAAAAAACTAAATCCATTTTTTGCTTCTATCTCAAGAGCAAAAAAACCATTCACGTAAGCTGAAAGAAGTAAGAACCCTACAAAAACA
>Ga0114923_10003176_pt1 | contig 11092 bp, 8 predicted proteins | sample SumtaG_FD_89578 | JGI IMG/M metagenome (GOLD analysis project Ga0114923, IMG submission 89578) | Deep subsurface microbial communities from Indian Ocean to uncover new lineages of life (NeLLi) - Sumatra_00157 metaG | ecosystem: Environmental > Aquatic > Marine > Oceanic > Sediment | place: near...
AACACTTGATCAACATCTAAATAAAATTACATGTTGTGGTATAAATATTCACCCGTTATTTTAGGATTATCTCCATACCGAATAGGAACATAAATATAATGACTTCGGGGAAAATTGTAACTTACTGTTTTCCCAATAGCATTTAAATAATCTCGTGAAGGTGGACCTTTTGCTGGGAATTTCTTGTGACAACCCACAAATGCATATACAAAAATATCCCCTTGCAAATTTCCAACATGTTTAAGCCTATACATACCCGAATCTACCGCCTCCACATCGCATAAAGCCTTGAGATTTGCTATTTTGTCACCGATAAAAAATTTAGCGGATGATGGATCTTTCTTAAAGTGAGTTAACAATCCATATACACCCTTATCTTTCTCACACGTGGGTGTAAGCGAACCCACACTACCACGCCATCTCTTAGAATAGCCAAAGAAAGTGCGCAGATAACCGTGTAAAAATGCTGGAGTTGTGTGTTTAGCTATAACGTCTACCTCTTCTTTCGTTCCAGCAACATTTGGATCGCTGAAAAATCTTTTAGCCAAGTTTTCTATATTATTTGCTCCAAAAGAAAACAGACAAAATTCGTCTGGTAAATGCTTTAAATCTCTTGTATGCGTAATCTCATGCATTTTCAAAAGGGATATAATTATCTGATATCACATAATTATATAATTCTTTGACAAAAAAACCGTAGGGTTTACATACTGTGGAATGAGCAGTATTATCTCGTTTTCTCGATTAAATATTGTGAAAAAAGTAGATTTAGAAACACCGTTATGTGTATTAGAAGAGATATTAGACTCTCACCGTGTTGGCTATCAAAAAGGTGTGATACATCGTAAACATCGTGAATCTTTGATCGCACATATTCTTGAGCTTACAGAGATACGGCTTCGGAAACCATTTTCTCAACATGGTTTGAGAACTTTAGTAACGTACATCAACGTTGAACGTGAACAAAAATGGACACAAGATCTGTTAATTACAGCCTTTGAATTCTTACAACAATTCACACGTGAAGGTGGATTGTTGGATTTATTACCCAAAGACATCGTTTGTGGACCCCAAACACCACAAAATCCTCAAAAACTCAACGCATGCGTGTTGTATAGGATCTGCAAAGACCATGATATTTCTCTAACACCATCAACGACCATAAATAGGATGAAACAAGCTGTATATTTTTTGTATCAAGGACCTGATATGGTTTTTCGTTATTTGGCTACATTTTCACAAAATCTGGATTTCACTGGTATTATTAATTCTCTAGTTATGGGCGATATAGATGAGTGTCAGTTTGAAAGCGATGAACCTATCACTCACGAATCATTATATAACTATGTACAGACGTCTCCAATAACTACAAATTGTATTAGTACTGATACAGAAAATAAACTTGCAAAGAGAATATTACCTGTTTCTAAATGTGAAGCAGTTGGAATGGCTGCTATCATCTACAAGAAAGACATTAGTGTGTCAAAATACCCAATTAGCGAATTTCGTACACTGAATTGCTCCCCACACCGATATATTCCTTTAGATAAGAAGTTGCATGAAATATTTTTACTTAATCCTATGTTGATGGATTTATCTGTAAGCTTTAACCCTCTATTCTCTGAGCAATATTATAAAACTCAAGACCTGGTCAATATGGCACGCAATGAAGGCTATTCTTTTGATAGAATTGCACTTTCTAATCCTTATGAATTGTTACAAGTATCGTTCCTTCTAGATAATTTTTACTACGGATTATACCCAGAAATTGTAAATGAGGAAACTCCAATAGCTTGGGATGAGGTAGAGAATTTAGAGCCGGGTATGATAGTATGTTATGGAGTTCGACGAGAGAGCTTGACGGCTTTTAATATCGAAGAATTGGTAGAACATTTTGATAGAATCAAGACCTTTGCACATCCAACAGATAGCCATAATACACTTACACCCCGATCTATTGAAAAGTTGAAGTTGATCGCGTCAACTCGTACCGGTAGCGAAACTACACAAACTATCAAAATGAGATTATTAGAAGTGATAGAAGAAGTAGAATTCCTGTCCAACGAAGCCTTAGGCAAAGCAAGACAATTTTACCAAATTTATCGTTCTTCATCAGCTGCACAACAAGAAGATATTCGTCGAGCTATTCGCGAACTTTTAGAGTTAGCCATGTATATGCGAGGCTGGTTAGGACCAGGGCATGATTATCCGATTCGCGAAGCACCTGTGGATGATCAATTTGCAGTGAATATACGGGTAACTGAATCATTATCGAATTTGGAGGATACATGTGTAAGATTAGGCGAAGTTGGTGAAGAAATACTGAAGTTACCATTATTGAAATATCAAGGTGAGTTTAATCCTACTCGATCTGCAACGGATGGATACACTATCGGAGATCGTATAGATATTGTAAGACAAGGTGATGACACAAGTAACATATCTTCATGCATTCGTCTATCATCCAATCTTTTTGCAGCTACAGCATACCGCTATTTGTTGTTAATCAAAGAACCTCAACCATTTCCTATCGAAGAATTGAGATATATCTCTTAAACATCATATCTCTTAAACATCATATCTCTTAAACATCATATCTCTTAAATATCATAACTATATTTACAAGTTATATTGTAAATGTTTATTTGTCACACCGATCCCACTTATACAGCGATCCCTTAGATGAATAAGTGTTGGTATCGCATTTATTACCTCCTCGAAATCCCTTTGATTTACGGCACGCTTTCACACATACATGTCCATCCCTAGATATTTCTACGGTTCGATCTGTGAGAGGTTGTCTCACCCCACGAAGTCGTAAACCAAAACTACGATAAAAAGGCTGAAGATCCACTTTTAGTTTATAGGCTTTGGAATAGAATAAGTTGCTGATAGTACGTATACTTCTCATTATTGCTAATTTAGCTTTTATCTCTTTTTCTGTCCTTAAAAGAGCTAAATCTGCATGTATACTTTGAATAGTCATCATAACATCGTCAAATTGATCACTATACCACAGCCATTTCCAACTTTTATAAACGTTGCTAGATCTATTATAATTGTGAGCATACCACATATAGTTCCATATATTTGGTTCCATCATCAAAGAGTAAAAGAAGGTATAAATATCATAAGATAAATAGAACCCATAAGGATTATGCATGGTGTAAACTTGAATGGGTAAACCTGCACGTACTTCTGCGTTGTCAATAATGTAATATATACCTTCAGGACCTTCAATAGGTTCAAAAGGAAGGTTATTCCATCGATAATCACCACTTTGATTGTAAAATCTTAGTCCTTTCCAAAAGATAGAGCTTTTATCAAAATCGGCGATACGATATATAGGCTGTCCTGCTTTATCCAAGGACACAAAAACGTTCCTAGCTTTGAGATCTGCATGTACAAAAGAGAATAAGTCAGATTTCAGAATAGATAATGGTGTAAGTACTTGTGTAAGAAGATCTTGCAAAAATATCTCTGTAACGTCATCGGATTTTTCTGAGAGAAATTTACTCAAATCTCCTTGTGTTGCGAATTCTGTGACGTTATAGCCATTATTTCCACAATAAAACGCGTCATATTGATAAACATAGTTAGGGTTATCCTTCAATATTGTGTTTAGGATCATATGCACGCAGGTTTGGTTACTAAAATTATCTCCACCTATAGCTATTAGTTTTTCTTTGTGCGTTTGCTTTTTAATCCAAGCGTTCTTTATCAATCCAGGATTCATAATTTTCAATTGCGTAGGGAGAGTTGATAAACTTAACACTCGTAAACTAAGGTAGGGTTTAGTGTTTACATTTTTGATACTCTTCAAAATCAAGTATTGACTGTTATATTGTAGGAGAAAAGCTTCTCCTACCTTACCAGCTGCTAACAATTTGCCAATATTGAACATAAAATCTGCCCTTTCGAATTCGCTTTGTTGTAGCAATTCATCACAAATGCATGGAATATCCACATTGAAATAGGAAGTGAAATTGCTTATAAAATCTAAATTCCTATCGACACCGCCAGCTTCATTAGGTTCCATCAAATTTATAAATGCGCGCGTCCGACGTACAGCTTCTCTTTTAAGTAGGGTTTTGAGACTTTCCTCTTCTCCCCCAGTTATCTGGAATAAGAACTCTTCCGTTCCGGGAACTACAATCCCACGTTTTGCACACCATACACTATCTTCTCTCACACCTTCCATAAAGTTATTTTTTAAAAGATTTTTTAATTTAAAAAATGTCGAGTATCGTCACTAGGATATATGAATTTTGGTATGGAAAACCGTATGAATGTGCATGGTGTAGTCAAAAATTTTCCATGGATCATAAACCGAGTAAAAAACATATACCCTTATGCAGCGATTCATGCACAATGTCCTATTTTTCAAAATGCTTGAAACACAATAAGATATGACCGTATAAAATTTGAAAAATATACTAAATTTTCAAGCATACTTATTTCTTCAATAGAGAAATATAGTATAATATAATAATTTAACTCTGTTTAATACCGCCTGGGGCTAAGTTCAGTGCAGTTCCTGTGCCGTCAGCCCAAGCAATGATCCAACTTGTCTTTCCGGGAAGATCACTTTCTGATGATATGACTGGAGGTGTAAAGGTAGCAGGAAGACTAGGAGGAGGAGTAGTGGTAGGGAAAGATTCAAAACTTACTCCAGCACCAGGTGCTATTTTTACCGCCTTATCTGACAAGTTTGTAACAGCAAACCACTGTCCAGCCTTTACGTCATCGGGTTTGTTTAATGTTAGTGTATCACCTGTGGAAAGGGTTGTAGGTATTACGTATAAAGTAAAGTTCTTACCGGCAATAGTTTTGGCGCTAGAATCTACAGTGGATAATTCCCATACTGGTTCAAAAACCCGGAGGAAATCATCCCGTTCTAAGAAATAAAATATCCAAATGATTATAACCAGAATAAGAGCAATAATCGCGATAACGAGTCCAGCCCATGCGGCACCCGAAGCACCGCGTTTTTTACAAGGTTCCATCTCAGCCATTTTTTTTAACATTAAGAAAATTCAGATGAGAATAAAGAGTATCTTTTAAGATTGAAGGTAACAAGAATTATATATTAGAATTACATATATAATTGAAGCGTTTATTCTAAACGGTTTTTATACATCTCTATGAGTAATTTTCTTCTGGATTGAAGAATAGTACGTGAAGTTTTTCTTGGTGCCCAGCCTCGAGCTACATTCAATCTTGCTGCAGTCATCTTCAAATCAATAAAGGTGGCGAGATTTTGTGTAGTGTTTGTGGGTACACTAACTAATTCTGAAGCACTGAACCCGTCGTTACCATATGAGAACTGGATAATTTTACCCAAGTGATCTCTCACGCTGCCATCATAAGCTACGGTTACGCCTTCAACAGCTTTCACCATCTTGTGATGAATCGAGCCAATTTCAGATGTTTTCACCGCTGTATCCATCAAACCTTGACGAGAAGACATCGCGTGGAAAAAGAACTCACTCATCTTTAATCCTTCAGAGAAAGAATGTAATACGCATCCTCTAGATTCCATTGAGGTTTCGCCAGGAGAAAACGTGCATAAAGTTCGCTGTTTACCAGTAAGTTGTAGTTGTGGACGTTCACCAAAGATAAATTGCTGTCCAACCATACCACCCATTTGCATTACATTACTAGGACTTCCTTTGGCACCACCGCCAATTTCTTTAGCCATAATTCTTACAGCATTATCTTCTGAATATTCCAATTTCATACCACCCATGCTTAACAACGAAGCCACAACTTGCTTCTCTTTGTATTCTTCTTCAGCTTTGGATTTGACAGGTTCGTTGATAATGGTTTCATATTGCTTTCTTCCAATTTCCTTTTGTTGTTCAACTCGTTTCCTACACGCTTCTGATTCCGGAGCACAATCTGTAATACCTACACTGAATCCATATTCGTCCAACCAAGCTGTACCCAAAAATGGTGCATCTGTAAGGAAGTTTACAGCTCTTTCGGTGCCATATCGTGGATCTTTTCGCATATCCTGAAGAATAGAACGATGTGCAGTGCCCAGATGTTTACTTTCGATTACACCGCGCACTAAAATTCCATCAATGATTTGTACCTCGCCTCTTTTATAGTAAAAGTCCTTGGGAAACAGGGCACTAACCAAGGCTCTACCAGAATATGGATGCACACCATGTTTAATAGCTCGCCTTGTCAAGGTTGGCAAATCTTCTGTAGTAGTAATGTGACTAGCAAAAGACCAAAACTCTTCTGGCGTGAATAAAGGATTGAAATATGTCAGCTTATATAACGCGGTGACAGTATCTAGTATCAAACCCACCACAGGTCGATTGGTAGATTCAGAAATTAGATTATGTTTCACATGCATAATATATTTGCCTTCTGCAATAGACATCAAACTCATGAATGGCCACAAATTACCTTCATCTCCGTCAAACATTGTTACCAATCTCTGCTCAGCATTTCCTCTGAGCTTCCTTGATTTTCTACTGACTAAAGTAGAACACCCTCGCGGGTGGGATTGGACTGTATCTTAAGCCGGTTCAGAGATGCTAACTCATCATTACCGACCGACAACCGTTCAGTCTCTGAGACCCTATCATAGACTTGCATGACGCCCTTAGATAGTAAGCCTGCGGATTTTCTGCATCGACCAAACCTTATTACCGTTGGATCCGGCTATTAACCGGGTTCCCCTTAAAAGTTTCCTTATAAGGGTGGTAGTTTGGTATACCCAGAGATTCCCGCATCAAGTTGTCTTGCCCAAGTGAAATATCTCATGAGATATATTCACGAAGACTAGGTGATAACACGCTTTTCACGTCACCTGTTGCGGACCTTGACGGAGGTTGAAATTTTAAATTGTTTTCTATTTTAATGATTGTTTCGGGATGACGGGATTTCAATTCTTCAACTACGGAAATAGCTATTTTAAATGCTTGTTCCTTTGAGATTGTCTTTCCCCCGAAGGTAATCAACTTTTCTTGTTTGTAACTTGTCATATTAAGCACATACAATGCTGATACTTCTCCTCAATTGTTGATCCGCATTATGAGGAGGAGTAACAGCAAGATGTAAGCCAATAGTCATTTGTTTGCCAATGACCATATCATAAGCCATTAAACTGTATTTGTGTAACGTGGGTTGACGATTGAAGGGAATAACGTCCCCCTCTTGTAATTTTCGCCAAACTATTTCCCCAATCTCGATTTTATATTCGTTATTTTCTCGATATTTTACCATGCGCCCGTTACGATCAATAATATACATTACTTTACCTTGACGGACCATCTCTTTCACAGCATGCTTGTTGTATTGAAATACACGGATGGGAAGAACCAACCTATTGGCAATCAACTTAGGAACACGAATTTGACCAAATCGAATATCAGCTGCGGGACCCAAAACAGTACGCGCACAATGATCTGTACGTTTACCCATCAAGAACCTACGGAAAATACCATTTTTGCCTTGGAGTCTGGAAGACAACGGCATTATAGGTCGATTTTGGTATTTTTTGGAGTTGTTTCCTACCATCAACTCCCGCACAGCTGCAATCATTTCCTTATAGCATTCGCATTTTCCTCCTGCATTCTCATAACTCTGAAGTTTTTCTTTAGAACGAATGATACGATTGTAAATATCAGTGAGTTGATCACATCGTGTTGTGGCACCTTGAACGTAAGGTGGTCTTGCACTTGTGGGAATGACTAACAGACCCCGTAATACCATGTCTCTTGGATGAGAAGATGGAGCATTGAATCCTAAAAGCCGGGCATCTTCATCACTAATCGTGTCCAAAATGTCGAAAACCTTCTTAGGGTCCATAATGCTCACGTCTTTATCCTTTTTAGACATCCTATACGCAATCCAACCATTAGTATTGGAATGTCCTGGAAAGAATTCTGGATTGGCAGAGCAGACCTTTTTAATTCCAGTTTCCAGCTTTTTCTTGCTCCTTTCTTTACCTTTCTCTTTTTCTCCAGATTTGGTCTTGGATTTCTTTCTCCTAGGACACGAGACATTATGACATACATTGGTTACGGCATTAAAACGCTCATATCCTTTTAACAGGGAAATTTTCTGAGATTCCAGAGTTTCTTTAGGCAAGAGTAAACCTCCACAACTGTTGCACACACAGCTAAGTACTCGACTAATATAATCCAATAGAATAGGGTTGGGTACAGGATAATCCTCAGGAAAATTGATAATTCCGTAGTGTCCGGGACAATCTGTTTCGTTGCAGTTCTTACATACTGCAAGAGGGTCGTAAGGTCCAAGTTTTGGATCGTTGACGGAGTTTTTAATGGGTTTGTTGTCCTTTGCTGTTTCTGTAATTTCAACAGATGCCAAGCGAACCATATCTTTATATGAATATAAAGTGAGATTCAGGGCGATCGGTTCAAATTTTCGCAATTCCTCAGGATCATCTTCGGACCCTTCATAATCAGATTGAGGAGGAATTTCTCCTGTCCTCCGGTTCTTATCTGTAATACCAGATAAATTAGTTTCCGGTTCTTTTCCAGTGTCTTTTCGACTTGGTTCGACTTGATAAATGGGAGGTGCACGTGAACTTCTTACAGGACGCACGCCAAATCTGGAAACGGTAGGTTTTGGTCTTTGACTATGCCCCACTTTCGTTCTCACAATAACTGATCCTTTCGTTTTATCAATCTTACGAACTCTCTCCCTTTTCCCGCCCCGCACTTTTGTACCTCGACCTCGAGGTCGACCTCGTTTACTCCTCTGAGGCAACATTTTAGAATGTGGATAAAGTTTACTTACGAATGAACTTTATTTTTTCTTCATTTTTATCAATTAATTTTTGTGGTATATTATTCAATAAGAAAAACTTCTATTTTCTTCTTTAAAAATGGCAACTTCTAATGGAAAAATGGAGAAAGTACGACCTCTAATTTATGTACAATCAGACACGTCTCTTCACGGATACGGTATTGCAGATTTCTCAAGATTGCGAGATCCTAAAACAGTCGAAGAGTCCTTGAATCCTCCATATTTGATACTTTATATCGAACCCACTGAATCCGAGAGAGACGTTGGTGCTGCTAGAGCTATCTATCATGATGGAAATCGACAATTTACTACAACCCTCAATAACGAAGTTCAAAATGTTGGACTGTTTCTCAATTCGGAAACGTTAAAAGAGGGAAATTTAGCAGAGAAAACCGCTCAATATTTGTCGTTTTATAGCGAAACCGACGTGAGCGATATGGCAAGGAATCCACTCGTAGATACGTCTGGCGCTATTGTAAATCCTGTGGTTGATAATCCCTTACAAATGGGTTTAGATGCGTTTGCGATTGGTGTAGTAGGATATCTAGCTTCATTGAAGTTTTTATTGGAAGATGATGTGTACGCTAATCTTCCTTTCTCCTTCACTCTACCATTTCATACAGTCAATGAAAACGTTTTGAACACCAATATGTTCAAATACATGTCTTATCCCTGCACTGCTGTGGTTACACATAGCACTTACTGTAGTTCTCGTTTATTACTGGATCATATTCTTCGCTTTTGCAACGAATGGGGTCCTATATTTGACGACGGTCCAAAAATGGACTTCATACCTTCAATTTTAGATACTGTATCTGGATATTGTAAATTAACGGTTACCGATATGTCTGATTTTCAGCAAAATACATTGATACTTCGAGATGAGATGAGCAATCTCCAAAGTGAATTGAGAACGGGGGGAGAAGAGATGTTGGAAAATGTAAAAACAAACGTACAACATATGGTTTCTCTACTCAAAGATGAAATGGTAAGAGATTTTGAAGATCGAGAACAGCGTATGAGATCCAAGATGGAAGATCTTTTTGAGGAAAAATTAGATGAGTTCCGAACGGAAATTCAAGATATTTTCCTTGATGAGATGAAACGCGCATCGAAGGAAAAAAGAGTGAGCATTTCAGATCGAGAAGATGAAAAACGAAAACAGAAAAAGAGACATCATCATAGTAAAAGAAAACATAGTAAAGGAAGTTATAGAAGATACTAATGCGTACTATAAAACATTTTCCTTTTCGACCAACCCCAACCCAAATCCTAGTTTTATTTCCAAAGAGTGAATGGATTAGTAGAGGAAGTTGTTTAATAAATCTAGCTAAGCAAGGTACACCACCATGGGAGCATGCACGTAAGGGAAATATTCCTGTACATTACCTAACTAACATTTTCTTGTCTCTTTGCAGTCCTTCTATATCTACCAACAAAACTGTAAATACTAGGGTAACTGGGTCAAATTATGGAGCTGCTGCTGGAAGAAGTAGATTTTCTACGCCTAGAGAATTGGCACTAGAGATATCGGGTGTTAGAAAGAAGATATTCAGTGAAGAATCAAAGAAAAATATGGCTCATGGAACTAAACACGAACCAAACGCTAGAAGATGGTATGAAGAGCATTTTGGAGTTGAAGTAGAAGAAATTGGATTAGCCGTTCCCAAGTGGAACTTTCACCTGGGTGCGTCTGTGGACGGAATCGTAAAAGGGCAGAAGGGTATAATAGAGATTAAATGTCCTAAGAAAATGTATAAGCCTTTGCAAGATCATATCAAGTTAAGAGAAAGTGGATGGAAACCAAAAACAAAGTATTATCGATCGCATATTTGGCCTACTCATTATGATCAGATGCAAGGCGGTATGGCAGTATTGAATATGGATTGGTGTGACTACATTGTCTATTCTACTTCAGATAAAGAAGTTTACTATGAAAGAGTTCATTTTAACGCTAAATATTGGACAGAATGTCTATATCCAAGTTTGGAAAATTTCCTGAATAGAGAATTATTTCCTCTTTTAGAAGATATTATTGAAGGAAAGAAAATTAAAGATGATTGGGAAGAGGTGCGCCGGTTCTCTGGTGATATTTTACACATTTAGGTATGAAAACTAGATAAATTAAAATTATGTATAAATTACATAATTTGTGGTATTATTCTCGTAAACGAGCAAGGGTTTGTTCGATAATCTCTGCATTGGTTAGATGTCCAGTGCTTTCAAAGTGGAAACTGAATGTAGTTTTGTCTACGGACTTAAAAAATACTCCAGATACAGGACACCATTTCACATGTCG
>Ga0114923_10003178_pt1 | contig 11089 bp, 10 predicted proteins | sample SumtaG_FD_89578 | JGI IMG/M metagenome (GOLD analysis project Ga0114923, IMG submission 89578) | Deep subsurface microbial communities from Indian Ocean to uncover new lineages of life (NeLLi) - Sumatra_00157 metaG | ecosystem: Environmental > Aquatic > Marine > Oceanic > Sediment | place: near...
ATCCACTAATGGAAAATCTTCAACTTTTGGTTTAGGAGTTAACCATGTTTCAATAGGAAATTTACCAATTTTAGTAAAATCTTCTTTTTGTAATATTTTGGAATACTTAAGCATACCATCATAAGGATCTAGAAAAGATCTTTCTGGATCTATAAGATTTTGAGCTAATTTATTGATATACGAACACTTTGTAAGAACTTTCATTGGATCATCGATAGCATCCAACGCAGCTCCAAATACTTTTATTTTTTTATCCATAAATTAGCCATCTTAATCTAATAGATTGATCTAAGTTTTACTAAAATTAAGATTTTCTAATAAAAAATTAAATAAAAAATAGATTTTTTTTTAAATTTCTAATTCTGTAAACCAGATATATTTAAATTAACCTTTGCATCTTATATTTTCAAATTAAAACCAACAATCTATTGTAGTGTTTTTCGTAGGATTGGACAACTTTCGTTTGGGTTCTCGGGGCTTCCATTTTAATAGTCGATTGTCAGGTAAAAAGGGATGTTGAACAAGGATATATTCGACATAACGCTCGTCATCGTTTATCATTGCTAAAACGTTTCCAAAGTGAGAGAGAATCTTGCCACCCTTTGGTCTAAAAAGAGAATATTCATTTAACGGAGCAGTTATTATGATTAACGGTTTTGTTCTTTCTAATATCTTCTTGATTCCATCTATTGCTCTCAATAAATCTTCAAATGTTTGTCTTTCGTAGTTTTGCAACAGGCTTGTAATCCCTGAGATTAATACGACCTTCATCTGTCCAAGCGTAGAGATTTTATTTTCTAAAAGTTCGATCATCTGATCCCAAGTAAACGCACGAGCAATAAGTATGTTTTCTAAGACTGTTGTAGGAGATAGTTTTTGGGTAACTGCAAACTTACTGACATTATAAGGGTTAAAACGATTATTTCCATCGATAAAGGCAATTTTAATCCTCTCCCCAAGCCCTCCATTAGAAAAAGACTTTTGTGAGATAACTGAAGTTGTTAGTAACACATTTGTCGTCTTTTTCTTGTCACCGTATAATAAATAGACTAAATCCTTACGAAATCCTCCACCTAACAACTCATCTAGCGTAGAATCCCCACTTGAAATAATCGGAACACGGTTATTCTGCTGATATACTTTGAACCCTGAGTCAAATTTTGGTGTCATTGATGAAATTAATAAGTCTTCAAAATAAAATGGGAAAACTCCGACAATTTTCTGAATTTTGCCCTTCATGTATATAAGTCTAGAAATATTATTCCTTTACTTAGAAACATTATTACTCTTAAAAGGAATACTTTTTCATAGGGACAGAGAGAGGAGAGTAAAAATAAACTTGGATCCCAACTCTAAGGTTTACACTGCTAACATGCCGACAAAAATTCTTAAGGCAATTAAATCATTTCACTAATCTGTCTATTAAAAGGTATTAAATAATTAAAAAAATACATAAAATATATCTTTCAAAAATTTAAAATTAATTTAAAACAAGAGGTGTAAATCAATATGTTACAATATCAGGCTTTGTCAACAATCACATTTTGGTTCGTTGTATTACTTTTGTTTCTGATTTTGCTAATAATTGTGTCAATTTTCCTTAAAATAGCTTTGGCTATAGTGAAAGGAGAAAATACTGAATTAAGCGCTGTGTTCGGCACTGCATTTGCCTGCTGTATTATCATGATATTTTTCATTATCTTCTTTGGTATAAGTTCGACCATTGGAATTATTCTACTTATTGCGGGATTTATTTTATGTTTCATCATAATCGCAGCACGTCATGATATTAGCTTTTTAAAGGCAATAATCGCTACGATCTTAGCCATTATAATAGGAGTTATAATTGTCTGGATTATCAGCTGGTTTTTATTTGCCATCTTATAAATTAAAAAAATTCCTTTTTTTTCTTTTTCTTTAATTTATCTCTAGTCAGCTAAAAGGATATGTTTTACTATATTCGAAAAGATTAAATTTATAAATTTTAACGATAAAAGAATATTAATCTCTATTAAAATATCTTAATATATTAAATCTTTATTAAGAAATAAGGCAAGAAGAGACGATATCATGATTTTTCAGCTCTATGGTTGGGATTTAGTTGCGGTCATAACTTTTATTATAATATTTGTTCTCGTTTTTTTATTGATTATTACAATTTCTTTAATTGTTGGCTTGTCCGTTGTTAAATCAAAATTTAATGATATTGGTTCTGTTTTCATAACTGCCCTGTATTGCGCTCTAGTAGGATGGATTCCGTGTTTAGGGTGTATTTTAAGTTTATTAATTGTAAGGGCACGTCATGATACGGGTTTTCTGGCTGCTATAGTAGTATTGATAATATCATTTTTGATTGGATTCCTATTAACATACCTAATTTTTGTTGTATTATTCTAATATTCTATTGATAAATTCATAATTTTTACAAAAAGAAATATCCAATTATTAGAAAAACTAATAGCACCCAGAGTATAATAGAGATAATTAACTGAATTATTAAAGTACTCCACAAGAACTTTAACCGTCTACTGAATTCTTTTAAGCCATAAAATTCTTCATTTCCAATAGCAATAATACCAATTATAAAATTAACTAAAAATGCAACGAGATATAGTAGGGGATTGAAACTTGCTATAAATAGAATTGCGCTCCATATGGTATTCAAAATAAGTGCTGGCTTTTTTGCTTTAGTCAAATTCTTTAGTGAAGCCATCCTAAGTGTTAAAATTACGCCTACGATAAAATTTATAACTGCAATGATAGCTGCAATAATTAATATGTAAATTAAAAACCCTACAAAATTTGATGTTTGAAACATATATTTTGTTAGATTTTAAATGATAAAAAAGTTTTCAAATTAAACTTTTATAAGAAGAATTGATCAATATTTAGTTAAACAAATTTAAAAATAATTATTAGAGGTCGAAAAAATGGGAATTTATGATAGTAAGTTCTGGAAAAAGAGCTGGGACCCTGAACTTGAAGATTTAGATCCAAAAATTTGGGACATCTCATTTCCTGAAGCTTTGCAAGATACTTTTAAAAGCTTTCCTGATAAAATGGCATTAGCTTATATGGGGTTAGAAATTACATTTTCTCAATTAGACAAATGGGCAAATTCATTTGCTAATATGTTGATTGAGAATGGATTTGAAAAAGGAGATGTTGTAGGAATTAACATTCCAAATATACCAGAATATGTTATTACTGTTGTTGGGGCGTTGAGGGCAGGTTGCATAGTCTCTGGTGTTTCACCGCTTCTCTCTGATGTTCAAATGCATTATCAAATAAATGATTTGGGAGCTGGAAAGAAAAAGGTTGCCTTAGTTACTTTGAATGCTATTTTTGAGCATCGTTTAACACCTATTGCTTCAAAACTACCTGATTTAAAACTAGCTATTTCTACGAGCGTTATTGGCGCATTTCCTAAAGATCAGCAAGATAAGATTAGAGCGGTAAGGGAATTACCTTGGGGTGAAGTTAAACCTATAGAGGGAATAAAGGTTCTTGACTTCTGGGATGATATTATGAATAAAATATCAAGTGATCCCGTGGATGTGAAGATTTTACCAGATGATATTGCATATATTCAGTACACAGGGGGAACAACAGGCCCGCCCAAAGGAGCACTGCTTACGCATAAAAATGCTGTCTCTGATTTATTACTTATGCAGACGTGGCTTGGCTGGGAAAAGGGCAAGGGACTTGCTATGTCTGGATTTCCATTCTTTCATATAGCAGGATTATTTTTTTGTGAGAATTGTCTATATCTGGGTTGGTCTCAAGTACTTTTGGCCGATCCGAGAGATACAGTACATATTTGCAATGAAATGAAAAAATATCAGCCTACGGTACTTGCTAATGTTCCTTCTCTTTACCAACTTCTTATAAAAACAAAGAAGTTTAAGAGATTAGATCATTCTATATTAGATGTTTGCATATCTGCTGCAGCTCCCTTTCCAGCAGAATCACAAAAACAGTTAGAGAGTATGGTGGGAGTGGGTAAACTTTTAGAATTTTATGGAATGACTGAAACATCCCCATTAACTGTAGGCAATCCTTATAAAGGTAAAAGGAAATTAGGATCAATAGGCCTTCCCGTATTAAATACCGAACTTAAACTTGTGGATCCTACTACTAATGAAGAGGTACCGCTAGGGGAACCCGGAGAAATTTGTGTAAAAGGTCCAATGGTGATGAAAGGTTATCATAACAAACCCGAAGAAACTGCTCACGTAATGGATTCCGATAATTTTCTACATACTGGAGATGTCGCAATAATGGATAAAGAGGCTTATCTTAGAATCGTCGATCGTACAAAGGATATGATTATTGTATCAGGATTTAAGGTTTTTTCAGCGAAATTGGAAGATACTCTCACAAAACATCCTGCTATAGGTATGATTGCAACAATTGGGATTCCCAATCCAGATCGTCCTGGTTCTGAAATTGTGAAAGCATTCATACAATTAGATCCGAAATACGAATACGATGGAAATGAAGTTGCTTTAAAAAAAGATATTACTAAATTCGCTAAAGAAAACTGTTCTCCTTACGAGGTCCCTAAAATAATAGAGTTCTCTGAGGAGCTTCCTCTCACAGTAGTGGGTAAGGTTGATAAGAAGGTATTGAGACCACCAAAACAGTAATAGGGTTCAAATAATTAAAGATTTGAATTTCATAATTCCTTTTTTTTTTAACTCAACTTATAAACAAGACTTTTTTCTACAAAACCTCTATCAAAAATATCCATCACAATTATACATTTTTAAGGAAAATGGATGAATAATAGTTATAACATAGTTTATAATTATATAAAATAAAAAAAAAATTAAAAATAAATAGAAGGTCGAAAAAAAAATGTCTGTTTACGAGAAAAAATTTTGGAAGAAGAATTGGGACCCTGGACTACAAGATATTGATCCAAAGGAATTTGAAATATCATTTACTGATGCTATACAAAGAACTTTTGATGAATCGTCTGATAAAATTGCTTTAGCATTTCAAGGTTTAGAAATTACATTCGGAGAAGTAGATAAATATGCAAATCAGTTTGCAAATATGTTAATTGATAATGGATTTAAAAAGGGTGATGTTGTAGCTATCAATTTAGCAAACGCCCCAGAATATCCTATAGCAGTGGTAGGCATTTTAAGAGCAGGATGTGTTCTTTCAGGGGTTTCTCCACTCATGTCAGAGGTTCAAATGCAATACCAGTTAAGAGATTTAGGTGCGGGTGGAAGACAAGTCGCATTAGTCACTCTTGATGCTATTTTTCAGGAAAGATTAACGAAAATTGCGAAAAAATTACCCCAATTAAAGCTTGTCATAACCACTAGTATTATCGGTATGTTCTCAAAAGAAGATCAAGAAAAGATAAGAGCTGTTAGGGAGCTTCCTACAGGTAAAGTCACGCCTTTAGAAGGAAAAGTAGTGCTAGATTTTCATGATGATGTTCTTGCGAAATATCCAACGGATCCACCCAATATAAAAATTAGTCCTGATGATTTAGCATTTATTCAATACACCGGAGGTACAACTGGACCACCAAAAGGAGCGATGTTGACCCACAAAAATATCGTTTCTGATTTATTAATAATTCAAACATGGCTGAAATGGGAGAAAGGTAAAGGGATTGCATTATCGGGATTCCCTTTCTTTCACATTGCAGGAATATTTTTCTGTATTAATTGTATATACCTCGGTTGGATGCAGTGTCTCGTGCCGGATCCACGTGATGCTCTGGGTATATGTAATCAGATAAAACAATACAAACCAACCGCTCTAGTGAATGTTCCTTCATTATTTCAAATATTGATTAATTTCCGTAAATTCAAAAGATTAGATCATTCAAATTTAGAAGTCTGTATATCTGCTGCGTCTCCATTTCCAAAAGAATCACAAGAACAATTAGAGGCCATCGTGGGTGAAGGAAAATTATTGGAAGTCTACGGAATGACCGAAACATCACCATTAACAACAGCTAATCCTAATAAAGGAGTAAGAAAATTAGGTTCCATTGGCTTACCACTTTTAAATACAGATCTAAAATTATTAGATCCCGATACCGGAAAAGAAGTTCCCCTAGGAGAACCCGGAGAAATCTGTGTCAGAGGGCCTATGGTGATGCAGGGTTATTTAAATAAACCCGAAGAGACTGCTAAGGCAATTGATGACGATGGTTTTATGCACACGGGAGATGTTGCGTGGATGGACGAAGAAGGTTATCTTAGAATAGTAGACCGTACTAAAGATATGATAATCGTATCAGGCTTTAAAGTCTTCTCCACAAAAATAGAAGATGTTTTATCTAAGCATCCCGCCGTAGGTATGATTGCTTTAATAGGAGTTCCAAATGTTGATCGCCCTGGTTCTGAAATAGTTAAAGCATTTATACAATTAGATCCAAATTACGAATTTGATGGAAATAAAGACGCTTTAACAGAAGATATAATAAGCTTCGCAAAGGAAAAGTGCGCACCCTATGAAGTCCCGAAGATGGTTGAGATAACAGTTGAGCTCCCTTTGACTGTCGTGGGAAAGGTGGATAAAAAGATTCTTAGAGGCAAATAGAATTAAACCAAATTTTTAATTAAAATTGTAATACTTTTTTTTTTTTTAATTTTTACTCTTCATTTTGGACTACTAAGAATATTCTTAAGTCCGTATTCTTTAAAACAATTTGAAATTTCTTGGAATCCAGGGCAAGATTCCCAATCAAATGGAGTATCACATTTTTTACAAATTTTATAGAATCCGTATATATGATAAGCGTTGAACAACGTGAGCAGCAGTCCAAAAACCATTAGAAAATATATAAAATTAATAAAAAAAGAATTAGGTGTTGACCATACCCACCAAAATAAGAAAGCTGAACCTATTCCAATAAATATCTTTTGAATAATCTTTATTGCTTTCACTTTTGTTAAATTAAGGGGGCTAAGAAGGAAAGAAGATAGAAATATCATTCCTATAGTAAAAAAAAGATTGGAATCAAAAATTTCACCTAAGTTGAAAAGATATATAATGACAATTCCAAAAATCGCGACAGGATAACCTACAAAACAACCGATGCATAATCGAGTATTTTTTCCAATATTTATCGTATGGTTATCAAATGTATCACAATTTGGATGATGACTTAGTAGTAAATTTTTCATACATTTGAGATATAATAAATAAGTCTTTACTTTTCCTCTATTATGAAACTCAGAAGCTAATATTTTATCTTTTTTTTCCATTAAACAATTATTCCCAAAAAGTAAATTATACAAAAAGAATTAATTACAATATTTTTATTTATTTAATATTATATATAATTATAATAAGAATTATAAGTATAAGAATAACTTAGTAATTGAAAAATCTTTTATAGGATCATCCTAATTAGCGTAACAATACAAAATTTTGTCCAATATAGGGAAGAGGAAGAAAATATGTTTGCTGTTAGGAAAATTAATCATGATAAAAGCAAATTTAACAATTTAAAATTTAGGTGAATTTTAATTGACAGTAACTGCAACTAAAAATTTTATATATAAAATATGTATTGTAGGAGACGGTGGAGTGGGGAAAACGTCAATGGTATTAAGATTTACCGAGGACTCCTTTAAAGAGAATTATTTAATGACAATTGGAAGCAACTTTGCCACAAAAGCTATAGATTTACCAGAACATCCAAGTGTAAATGTTAAGCTTCAGTTGTGGGATTTAGCAGGTCAAAAACACTTTTCCTTTGTGCGTCCTCCCTTTTATAGGGGAGCTACTGCGATAATTTATGTTTTTGATTTAACAAGGAGGAGTTCGTTTTCTAATTTAATGGCTTGGAAGGACGAGGTAGAAAAAGTTATTGGCCTTAAAACGAGTATTTTAGTTGGCAATAAATTAGACTTAGCGAATCAAGGCGAGCGAGAAGTAGGAGAAAGTGATGGAGAAGCATTAAAGAATGAGCTGCAAGCTTTAAATTATTATGAGACGAGCGCTAAAGAAGGAGTTCATGTTGATGTTGTTTTTAAAAATACAGTCTTGGAGATCCTAAGGGCATCAAGCAAAATCTGATTATTAATTTAATATAAACATTAAATTAAAATTCATTATAATATTTGTAAAATTATAATTTTATTATCAAAATCTAATTTAAATTATTTCAATTTCGTGTAATCTCATATGATCGGAGGAGGACAAATAAAATACGACCGCGCTTTAACTGTTTTTAGTCCAGAGGGTCGTTTATATCAGGTAGAATATGCTTTAGAAGCAGTAAGAAGAGGCACAATAGCGGTTGCAATTAAGTCAAATGAAGATGTATGTCTTGCAGCTCAAATTAAAATCCCATCAAAGCTAATGGATCCCGATTCAATTGATAAAATATTCCAGATTGATGAACATATAGGTGTTGCAATTTCTGGTTTACATGCTGATTCAAGGACTTTAATTAACTATGCTCGCGTACAGGCACAATCATTCCGGTTAACCTATGATGAACCGGTTAGAATGAATATGCTAGTAAAAACAATTGCTGATTTAAAACAAATGTATACTCAATATGGGGGCATTAGACCTTTTGGTTGTGCATTATTTTTCATCGGAATAGATAGTACTGGGCCTCAAATATATACAACATCTCCTAGTGGCATATATCGTCCATATAAGGCATATGCATTAGGAAGTGGAGAAGCTCAAGCAAGAGAACATATTCAAGCCAATTATAAAGAAAATATGTCGTTTAAGGAGATCGTTGATTTAGCACTAAACGCTATTAAGGAATCAGTAGAAGAAGATTTAAGCAAAGACACTATAAGAATTGCTTATGTTAAATCATCAGAGGATAATAAATTTAAGATGTGTATGAAAGATGAAATAAACAAGTTTATTATCGAATTATAATTGATTCCCCATTTTAACTTTTTTAGTATTTTTCTATTAGTTTTATTTAGCGTAAATCTAAAAATAATAATTTTTTTATATTAGATATATAAATGTAGAATTAACAAGTTTTAATATGGAGTAGATTTACTAATTTTACATAGATCTTCCCAAAATAAAAATCAATGGGACTACAAATGGCAAAAAAGAAAAAAATAAGAGAAGAATTTAGCACGATATTTAAAACTGGAAATGAAGATGCAATCAAAGAGATGTTAGATAAATATCCGTGGTTACTCAGTGAAGTTTCGAGTGAAATGGATAGTAGAATGTTTGAGCAAAACCAAATCGTTGCAGCAATCGGAGTAATGGAGGATGAACTTGGAGGTCCTGCATCAATGGATGATATAATGTTATCGCTAAATGCAGATTTTAATATTCGTAAAAGCAAAGAGGAACTACAGCCCTTAATTCTGAATAATGAAGATTTAAACTTAGTAAAGAAAGAAGGAACCGGGTGGATTTTGACAGATGAAGGGGGAAGAGTCTGTGACGCGTTTCTTAATAAAAATCTCAAGGAGTTTGAATTATAAATAGTATTAATTTTTACAATTATGGGGAAATAAGACTATTATTATAAAAATAATCTTAATTTTTATAAAGTTAATATAATTTACATAATCTAGTTGTGAAAAAGATATATTTTTCTATTAATTTTAGTAATTTTTAACAATAAAAGTTAGATTTATGAACGACGATAACAAGAAGAATGATTTTTCCACCGAAGAATCAGATATTGTGAAAAACTCCACCAAACCAGCTTTTCCTCCAGAGTTAAATGAAAATGAAATAATTGGGAAAGCCACCAATTTAGTAGAGCAAGCTTTAATAAAAATTGGGGCGAAAGATTACGAGGAGGCTATAGTCTTATTAAGAAAAGCAAAAGGATTTTATAGCCAAATTGACAACAAAGAGGAAATTGAAGCTATTAGGCGAAGAATTTCTGAGATTTATATCTTAAAGGAGCAGCCAAGAGAGATTGATCTCGAAGTTACTGATAATGAAAATAAAGAACCAGAAGTAGAATTATCTGATAAAGCAATAAAAGCAATACGGGAAGCGAAGATTCTTATAGAAATCGAGGAATTTGATGATGCCCTCAATAAATATGATGAGGCAATTGTAATATATAAAAGAACCAACAATGAATCCAAAATTGCACAAATATATGAATTGATTGATAAATGTTATGATTCTAAAAGTGAATTTCTTAAAAAACCTAAATTAATGGCCCCTCAGAAAGAGGATATTATTGAAAATACAGCAATACAAAGAAAGGAACTTGAAAATCAAGAAAAGTTAAAAAGAATATTTGATTTAGAACGTAAAAAGGAAGAAGAAACAAATTTTGAGAACAAGATCAATAGGATGGTCAATCATGCTAATAAACTAGAGAGAGATTATGAATCAGAAAAAAAGAAAGCCATTAAAGAGGGAAACCTTCTTGAATCTGAGGCTCCGTATCAGCAGATAATCAATATCTACAATGAAATACAAAAAATGCTTGTTGAACGAGGATGGGGGGAGTCAGCTAATCAATATAATGCCCAAATTAAATTTTGTGAAGAAAAGAGGGAAAATGATCAAAAACTTCGAGAAATAGAAATACAGAAAGTTCAGAAACAAGAAGAATATGACGCCCATCTTAAAATTAAAGAAAACGGAGAACAAAGGGCTGAAAATCACAAACTGAAGGCTGCTCAACAAAAATACCAGAAAGACCTTGAAGATAAATTTTTTCAAACGCAAATTACTGAAGTTATTAATAATACTGAAAGAGCTGCCTATGAATACGAAAAAAAGAGAACTAAAGCAATTAAGGAAGGGGCTCTTGATTTCGAATCTATATATCCAAAATTAATAAATGTATATAACCAGATTATTGACAAACTTAAGAAAAGGGGTTGGGTAGAACAAACAAGTATATATTCTAATGAAATTACCATCCTAGAAGATAAGCAAAAAAGTGATGAACGGCTTCGAGAAATTGAGGCCCAAAAGATCATAAAACAAAAGGAATACGAACAATTCATTAAAGTTAACAACCATAAAATTCAACCTAAAATTAATGTCGAGATATCTGAAACCCAAATTTATGATTTGATAGATCAAGCCATCCAAAAAGAGAGAAAATATGAAACCGCAATTCGTAGAGGTAAAAATG
>Ga0114923_10003179_pt1 | contig 11089 bp, 9 predicted proteins | sample SumtaG_FD_89578 | JGI IMG/M metagenome (GOLD analysis project Ga0114923, IMG submission 89578) | Deep subsurface microbial communities from Indian Ocean to uncover new lineages of life (NeLLi) - Sumatra_00157 metaG | ecosystem: Environmental > Aquatic > Marine > Oceanic > Sediment | place: near...
ACCATCTACTTCTCTTTTGTTTATTATGGAAACAGCTTTTAAAATATTAGATTTATGATCATGTGTGTCTGACATTACAGCAATTTTCATTATTTAAATTCTCCTTCTAATTAAAATTTATAAAATTGGAATTTGATAAAATTAAATTTTTTAAACTCTCCTTTTATTTAGTATTTATTGAATTAAGATATAAATTTAAGATTTAAATATAGTGATTATATAAATATGATTGAAAAATTCTTTGAGGCTGAAAAGAAAGTTATTGATGATGAAATAAGTAAATATTTCACTATTCTGCTTAAAAAAGAAACTGATATACTCCTTAGGGATTTCATAAATCAGCTCGAAGAATTTATTTTAAATGAAAAAGCCAAAAGGATTCATCCTATCTTGTTAAATGCAGCTTTTGCTGGTATTGTTAATCCTATGTATCTTGAAGATCAAATAGAACTAATTCGTGAAGTATCTATCGCAGTTGAATTATTACATAGTGGGCACCTAATTCATGATGATCTTTTAGATGATGACCGTATTAGAAGAGGTAAGCCTACATTCCATATACAGTTAGAAAATGAATTAAATCTAGTATATAAAGATGTAGATATCTATAATAAGAATGAGTTTATTGGACTATATGGGCGGGATATGAGTATTTTGGGTGGAACACAAGGCTATCTTCTAGGATTAGATATATTGAAAGCCTCTAAATTTCCAGATCAATTAAAACTGTTGGCTATTAATGAATATACTAAGGCGATGAACTTTTTGATGAAAGGACAATTGATTGAAGTATATATGAATTATAATAATATTACAATGACTCTTGAGCAATATTTGAATATAGCTGAATGTCAACGAGCACGTATTTTTGAAGAATCTGCAAAAATTGGTGCAATCTTAGCTAAAGGAAATATACATTATCAAATTAAACCATTGAGTGATGCCATGTTAAGTATAGGTCAAGCTCATGCAATCCGTGATGACATTATTGATTTAGAAGACGATATTAGAAAAAAGAAAAAAAAAATTGTCTATATTTTAGCAGTACAAAATACGGATGAAGCCCAATCCCGGAGTTTGAATGAAATCTTTCATAAAGATGAGTTAACAAAAAACGATATAAAAGAAGTTCAAGATATTTTCGTCAAAACTAATGCAGTTAAGATTGCTGAACACTTAGCTAAAAACTTAGTAGAGCAATCAAAGAATTACTTAAAAGATATATATCCTGATTTGAATAAAAAACAAAAAGTATTTTTTAATGAATTTTCAGATTTCGTTTTTGGGAGAGAATACTAGCTTTTATTATCCAAAAAGTTATTTTACTACATAAGAAATTTGTTGTTTTTTTAACATAAGATTATTTAATACTTTGAAAACATCTAACACGTTAAAATTTTCTAAGGCAGATGTCCTATAAAAGCCATCAAGTTTTTTGTGTTTCAAGTATTTTTGAATTCTATCATCACTAATGATCTCTGACTCCGGAGTTTCACTTATCAAATCGCTTTTACTCCCAACCAAAATAATTGGAATCGCTAAATCTACAGCATTCTCAGTTAATTGATCATACCAAAAGTCCAACTGCTCAAATGATAATTGGTTAACTGAATTAAACACCAATAAAGCACCACTCGCTCCTTCAATAAATTTAGGTATCAATGGCTTAAATCTTTCCTGTCCACCGAAATCAAATATTGAATTTACGATAAATTTTTCTTTTAAATCGTTTCTCTCTTTTTGGAAATTAATTTTTAAATAAACAGAATGGAAATTTAATCCGATTGTGGGAGATGTATCAAAATTGAATGAGTTAAAGCAATATCGATTGAAAAGACAAGTTTTAGCAACTGAACTCGCACGGCAAATAACTGTTTTAAAACTGAAAACTATATCTCTTCGATCATAGCTCATGAGTCTCTATACCTTTACATCATGTTAATTAATCCTAAAGATCTTCTTCTCGAAATTTGCATGAGAAAATTGTGAGAACCTTAAATAATTTGCTTGAATAGTAATTAAGTATTTAATATTACTGGTATAGCCATACATTTGATTTTCTATCAATTATAACAATAATATCTAAAAACCTAATTAATTTTATTTAAATATAAAATTATAAACATTTATTTAAAAATTCGAATGATTGACAAGTATGTCGAGTAAATATCCTCCGGAACATATCATAATAAGACCACCAGTTGAGGCATATTCTAAATTAATTGCTGTCACAGGAGGTTGTTCATGGAATCAATGCAAATTTTGTGGAACATATAAAGGAATGTATGGTGCTACTCAAGATTATGCCATACGGGATTTAAAAGATGTTTTAAAAGATATTGATCATGCCGCAGAATACAATTATCATGGTTTTCCTGTATTCTTAGCAGGAGGTAATCCTACTTCTGCTCCTACAGATTATTTAGTAGATATTATTAAATACGTAAGGATTAGGCTGAATAATGTACCTCGTATCAGCTGTTACGCTAAAGCCTTAGACATCCTAAGAAAATCTGATGAAGAATTGAAAAAATTAGCAGAAGCAGGATTAGATATTGTATATATGGGACTTGAAAGTGGATCAGATAAAGTACTAAGGATTATGAAGAAAGGTACAAATGCAGAATCAATGATAAAAGCAGGAAAGCGAATTTTAGACGCTGGTATTAAATTATCTTTATATATCATCTTAGGATTGGGAGCACATGAATACTCCGAAGATCATGTTAAAGAAACTGCTCGAGTATTAACTGAGATTAACCCAACCATTTTTAGATTCAGGACACTGAACATGATGCCTGGCACTCCCCTCTATGATGAATGGAAAGCAGGAGAATTTGAGTTATTAAGTCCTGTCGAAAATTTAAAGCAAGAAAGGGATATTATCGCAAATTTAGGTGAGAACATTACCTCTCAAGTTTTCAATGATCACGTCTCAAATTATTGCTTGATTGAATCTGAAAATATCAAGATTGATAGAGATGCTTTCATTAAAACTTTAGATTCAAAAATCAAAGATCCGCGAATCAAGAACATGACAAGGAAGAATTTAACTCGAATGTAATGGTTTTAGACTCAAGTAATTTTAAATTTGATAAAGAAATGTTCATTTCAACCTATGAATTATGATTAATAATTAAAAAATATAGATCTTTTATCTGTTGTGTAAAGAATATAGACCAAATTTAAGTAAGAACAACAATAACTAATAAATATAATCTAGATAAATAAATCATTAAATAAACCAATAATTTAATATATTAGGTATACCTAATTAGGCATGACTAATTATGATTCAAAACCGAAATCTAAATAAAAAAATAAATTTTTATGGAGTAAAATAAATGTCTAAAAATGTAATTATTCAAACCAAAAATCTGACCAAATATTATGGCAAGTCAAGGGGTATTGAGAATTTAAATCTTGAAATTTATCAAGGAGAAATTTTTGGCTTACTCGGACCTAATGGTGCAGGGAAAACGACTACAGTTAGGGTTCTTCTTGATTTGATCAGAAAAACTTCTGGTGAAGCACAAGTTTTTGATCTTGATATTCACCATCATTCGATTGAAATACGGCAACGTACTGCTTACGTTCCTGGTGATTTAGGTTTATTTCAAGACAAAACTGCTAGAAGAAATCTAAAATATCTTCTCGGTCTATATGAAAATCATATCCCTATTAGACGAATTGAGGAGTTGGCGGAGATATTTGGGTTAGATCTCGACCGAAAAGTTAAGGAACTAAGTAAAGGGAATAAACAAAAAGTAGGAATAGTGCTTGCTTTAGCCCCAGAGGTGGATCTTCTAATCTTAGACGAACCTACTTCTGGATTAGATCCTTTAATCACAGCTCTTTTCTACAAGCATCTTCATGAACAACAAGAAGAAACAGGCTCTACTGTACTTCTTAGCTCCCACTTGCTTAATGAAGTTGAAAAAGTAGCTCACCGTGTTGGTATCATAAGAGAAGGATCAATAGTCGAGATAGCGACAGTACAGCAATTAAAGCGCATGGCAATGAAGGAGATTAAGGTTGAATTTGCCACTCAAGTAGCACTTCAGAAATTCTCCGATCAACTACCCTCAAAAATTGTAGAATCTGTTATTTTAAATGAAACACATGCTTCATTTATGATTACTCGGGAAGAATTAACTAATATATTAAACCTACTCTCGAAATCTGAGATCATAGACGTAGAAGTTACAAGTCCTGCACTTGAGGATATATTTTTGAAATATTATGAGGTGGCATCGTAAATGAAGGAAAGGAAATATAGAAAACGTAGTGGAAGAATGGGTAAAAAAGATTCTGGATCCTCAAAACGTTTTTTTAGTTCAGTTAAGGAGTTAATTTTAGAAAAGAAATTCATGATTCTACTATTTGGTGGCGGAATTGGCTTATTAAGCTTTTTTATAGTAGCTATGATAGGAGATCTGGATTTACAGTCATTTCAGGATATCTTTAGCTATTTCCCTGAGGGATTTATGGATTTTCTCGGAGACTTGGCGGTATTAGCTAATCCTTATGGATTTTGGACTTTGGAAATGTTGAGCTTCATCTGGTTATATGCAGGGATTTTGTTTGTCTTTACGGCTAGTTCTCTCCTATCTCATGAAGTAGAAAATAAAACGATTGATCTTTCACTCTCTAAACCAATTTCTCGGGATAATTTCCTTGGAAGTAAAATTACATTCCTTTATATATATATAATGGCAACAATCGGTATTTTCTTTCTAATATCACTAGGAAGTATGGCTGCTTCATCAGTATATAGAGCAGAAGGAATTTTCTTAGAGAGATTTTTAGCAGCTTATTTTTCTGTTGTTCTCTTCCTCGGAGCATTAGCAATGGTTGCCAAATTCATTTCGACAATATTCTTAAGTACGAAAAAGTCGATGGCATTAGGAGTTATGATCTTATTTATAATGTTTTTTCTCGGTGAATTTTACACATACATGGACGAATCTATCCAGGGTATTAAGTACATATCGATTTTCTATTATTTCAATCCCATCGATTATCTTGTAAATGCAAATGTCGTTATATTTACACGAGACATTTATATCTTAGGAATATTCAACGTTGCTCTCATTATTGGCAGTTTAGTTGTTTTTAATAAAAAAGATATCCCGAATTAAAATTTATAATTTTTTTCTTATTATTCATTAAAAAATAAGTCATCATTTGGAAATCTTAAGTGTATAATAAATTCAAGGTAAATATTGCCCTTATCCTTTTTACATTTAAATTTTTTCTTTAAAATATATATTACTTAGAATTTTTTGACTAATCGAAAAATTACATATGAAATTTAGGGGTTAAGATAAGTTTGAATTTTAAAACGAAAAAAATTACTCTATTTATTTTTCTAATAATGATTTTATCAACGACATTTATGGTTTATCTTAATGCGCATTCAGACTATGATTATAATAGAGCAAACGGATGTGTAGGGTGTCATACTAATACTTCAACTATGTCAATTTCCGTCAATACCAGCTCGGTAGTTGTTGGACCTTCAACTACGTTTGACATTTCAATAACTCTATCAAGTCACCAAAGCAGTAAACCTCTAGCCTATGCATTTTGGCATGGTTCCGGTGATGGAATTGGTGTACCCGTACCACTTGGTTCGCCTAATGGAAACATTATAAATAGTTGGTCTGGTTCTACTTTGCACTATCATGCTACATGGGCCAACCCTGGAGAACCTAGAACTGAATATTTTCGAATAACAGCACCTAGTTCAATAGGGACAGCTTATCTTTACATTAGGGGTGTTGGTAAGGGAGGTTTAGGAACAACTGAGCAAACCATTACTATAAATGTTGAAAGTACTGATATTACACCTCCAGATGTTTTGATAACATCACCAAGCAATAATGATTTAGTGAAAGGTGCAAGCGTTTCACTTAGTGCAACAGTCGACGATAATTTAGGTGATGGAGTAGAAACAGTATGGGCTGAAATTTCAAATGCAACTTATAACGAAAAAGTTTATATGACAGGAACAGAACCAAACTATAGTAATACATGGGATTCCACTGTAGTTTCAGATGGTATTTATGCACTCGCTCTAAAAGCTAACGATACAGCAAGCAATTTGAATAATACCGAGTCGATAAATATAGAGGTAGATAATACAGCACCTTATATAACCATTGTAAGTGTCGTTCCAAATCCCTCAAATGGTATTACTACTATAACAGCATTGAACACAAGCGCGGATATTAATAATGACGGGATACGTGCAGTAATTTCAACTCCTATAGGTTCAAAAATCTTCGTCAATTTACTATACCAAAACTCTAACAAATGGAACAACACTTTCTTTGTAACCCAAGATGGAGTATATTCAATACAAATAAATGCTACAGACTTTGCAAATAATACTAGAAATTCCTCTTCTCTAACCATTAATGGTGATGTAACAGTCCCTAACATTGATATTACGAATCCTGCATATAATGGAGATCAAACTGGAGGTGATACAATTTCAATAAGTGGCACTGCCCATGGTACCGGGTCAATAATAAGTAGTAATTACATTAATGATACCCGATGGGGTGTATCAAAACAACCTCAAACTGATCCCAGTGGATTATCTAGTGGTTCATATATCTTTAATAACAATACAAAGATTTTGCCTGGCTTTTATTGGGTTGAAGTAAATATAACTGATAATGCTGGTAATACTAATAAAACTCTTCGGTATTTCGAAGTTATATCATCAGATATTTTCCCTCCTATTCTCGTGATATCATCTATTAGTCCAAATCCGACTAAAAATTATACAGAGATTACGGTTACATCAAATGAAAACCTAATAGAACCTCCAAGATTGAATATCACTACACCAAATGCTACGATATTATATAGGACGATGAAATTAATTGGTGTGCTTACTTGGCGAGCTAATCTAACAGTGTATGACACCGGTCTCTATATTGTTAATATTAATGGAACAGATCTCAAATCGAATACAAGATACATATCAGACTCATTTTATGGAGATGTTTCACCACCAAGAATTTCAATTTTAAGTGTATTTCCTATTTTATCGAAAGGCTTAACAGTTATTACAGCATCCAATTCTAGTTCTGATATTAATTCAAATGGCATTTGGGCAAATATTACCACCCCCAGTCGATACCTTTATTTAAAACTAAATTATCAAGGGGGAAATTTGTGGAATGGTACATTTATAGTAGATGAAGATGGAATTTACAAAGTCAAGGTAAACGCGACGGATTACATTGGTAATACTAATACAACTGATTCATTAATAATTACAGGGGATGTATCAGCGCCTATGATAATGCTTAATAATGTGCTGCCAAACCTATCAAGTGGGTTATCTGTTATTACCGCTTCCAATGCAAGTCGTGATATCGATAATGATGGTATCTGGGCTAATATTACTACTCCAAGCAAAATATTTTTTGTAAAACTTGATTATCAAGGTAATAATTTATGGAATGGGAGCTTTACAATTTCTGAAGACGGCATTTATACAATTAGAATAAACGCAACTGATTATGCGGGTAATACTAATATCACAAATTCAATTAATCTTACAGGAGATGTTAGCGCACCAGAAATAATTATAAACTCCCCATCTGAAAACACAGAATTTAGTAATAGTGCACCTACTTTCAATCTTACTATATCCGATTTAAATTTAGATGAAATTTGGTATTCTCTATTTAATGTCACACATTGGACGGATAATATAACCTTTACTGAACTCATTGGAACTATACAATTAGCATTGTGGAACACATTGCCAACAGGAGTCATCACTATAAGATTTTACGCGAATGATACGTTAGGACACATAAACTTTAAAGAAATAAATATAATTAAAAGTCAGATTCAACAGAACACTAATGGCAATAATAGTGATAATGGTGGTAACGGTGGGAATACATTTATTCAAGATTTAATGACGGTTGGGGGAATTTTGATTTTAACGGCGTCGATTTTCATTTTCATGTTGAAAAAGGCAAGAAATAATAATAGATTTATGTCCTAAATTCATAATTCTTATTTTTTTCATTTTTATATCATCTTCTCTCTATGATATTTTTCGCTTACTAAATTTTAACTAATGCTATTTTATAATTTATAACAAGAAAAATTTTATCACATGATTATTTTTCTAACAAAAAAACGGATGATTGTGAATGGGATCTTTAACAAAAGACGAAGTAGAAAAATTACCAAAACAATTTGAGACGGTTCCTTACAGTACATTCTTCAAGTTGTGGTATGCTATACAGAAAGCACTCCCGCCAGATAAGAAAGGAGAAATTCTCACCAAAATTGGAAGAACAATTGGAAGAGAATTTGATGAGGAAGGAATCGAGACAATTGATGATTTTCTAATTCGATTACAGCAATTCTTAGAACAAAACTGGGCAATAACTGATAATGCTAAAGTAGAAGTTATAAAGGATAAAAGTGGAACTGTTATGAAATTAATCGCTAAACAGGACAGCTGTAAAATGTGTTATGCTAATACCTATTACAGATTTCATGATAGTGGGACCCCTTCCTGCATGTTTCCTCAAGTCATTATGGGCGTATTATCAAAAGTTAAAAATAAGTTCGGATTTAAGAACATGAGATATGAGGGCATCCAGAAGGGCGGAGTTGGAGAATGCGCAATGACTTGGAATATTAAATAAAATAAAAATAAGCCCACTTACTGCCTATATTAAAAACTAAAAGTAAAGAATGATTACTCGACTTGTAACTTTAATGGGAATATTCGTTTACTATAGGCTTAAATATTAGTATTAGCTTCTTAATTTTGGAATGTCTGGTTTGAGAACATTTTTTGCCTATGAATTGGAAGATAATGGGGAACGAAAGGAATTATCTATCTCAGAGAAGGATGTAAAGCAGTATCTCAATCCAGAACAGGTTTTGGTTCTAATTCGAGAAGATCTAAGAAGGATCTTCATTTGGAAAGGCGCCAAATCTCCAGTCAAAAAGAGATTCATAAGTTCTAGAGTTGCACGGGAATTACAGCAAGAATTAATGAAAGATACTATTTATCATCAATGTAAAATTGTGTCTGTTGACCAGGGAGATGAAGTACGAGAATTTCTTGATGCATTTAATCTGGAATCAATGGAAGTTAAAGAAAGATTAGCGGAAATGAAATATATTCGCAATAAAGATAAACCAAAGATTAAAGAAAAAAAAGTATATCCCGAGGAGAAAGAGTATAGGATCAACGAACATCTAATGCTAAAGTTAATTAAAGGAAAGACTGAAATCTTTATTGATAAGGACCCTTTCCACCAATGCAAGTATCTCCTCTTGAATCTCACTCAAAAGGATTTTAAAAATTTTGATCAAATTGACTCAATTGATCAAGCTTTTGAGATTTATAATAATATGGATAAGGCTCATGAAAACGATTATGAAATAATAGATCCGGAATCAGAATTTATCGGCCATTGTTCTAATCTCCAGGCGTGGTATGAACACGACTATGATCTCAGAATACTTCATAGCAGCTTGTCCATCCCCTTACTTAAAAAACTTGCTTTCTTAGGAGATGAAAAAGCAATTATTCGATTGAAGGAAAGCATCGCAACTAGACTTGCATCAAAAAATTTTAATACAATTATCTTTTATCTTAACGAAAAGTACCTTAAACTTTTTTCAAATGAAGAATTAGAAGTAATCTTTGAAGATTGGCTTGAAAAAAATGTGGAATTTGCTTTTATGGAAAAAAGAAGGGTATGGTATCCTCTTCTCAAGGAACTGATTGAACGAGGGGTACCGAGAGCCCAAAAAATTATCAAGAAAGAAATTATTTTATATCTTAAGGAAGATAATTTTGAAGCTTATCGATATCTATTGCAAAAGGATTACTTCAAGCTTCTTACTGTGGAGGACCTCGAGGAACTTTATGATCTCCTTCCAAAAAAAGATTTAGTTGCTTTACGACGTATAGAATCTCTTATTCTTAAAGCCACTCTTAATAAAAGAAGAGATTTAAAAGTAGAACCTTGAAATTAGATTCATAAATTTAATTAAAAACTAAATGTTTTCGTATTTTTTTTTAAGATCCTCCCAGAGTTTTATTATTTTTTTAAATCCTGAGAATCTCATTAGATTTACTTCTAAAAATTCCTTTACTTCATTATATCCTTGTAATTTTATAAGATTTTCCTTATCATCTTCCATTTCCCTTTTAATATCAAGAAATTTTGTTTCCCATTTAAGATTAGATTTAAGGAGGTTAATTGCCCTGCTAAAAGTCTCAGCTACTACAGATTCCATAGAATATACCCACGGCTTTGATTTTTTAGAAATTTTTATTAAATTAAACTCCATTAAATTATTCAGCTCTTGAGATATCTTTCCTGATGAAACACTTGTTAAGTTATGAAGTTCAGATTGAGTTAGATCTTTGCGAGTTACAAAATAAAAGATAATCTTTGAAGTTATTTCACCCCGAACAGAAAAAATAGTAAATTTCAGTAAGGTTTCAATTATTTCATCTTCAATCTTTATAATTTCAGGATCAAATTTATCATCTGCCATCATTCTTAACTTTCTTTCTTTTTTTGTTTAAAGATGAATTCTATGTCAGACCATATATTCTGAACTGTTTCAAATGTCTTTGTTAAACCTTTAATTCGTTCGGAAAGAAACTCAGCTCCCTTTTTTTCCTTAAATTTCTCAAGCTCAACGATTTTTTTTTTTAGAAATTCATTAATTTTAGTAAAATCATCAAAAGTTGCATCAGCTGTATTTCCGTATGCCTCGGGAGCATTTATATATAAATATTCATTTGTTCTTGGAATTCTTTCTTTTCGTACTATACCGAATTTCAATATATCCTTTAATTTTTTAGATATCGTTCCTGAAGAGAGTTGTGTTAAATCTATTAATTGTTTTTGTGTTAATTTCCTATGTATCGCTATATATCCGAGTACCTTTTGAAGAGTAGGTTCAACACTTTTCGCTCTACCAGAATCCATTATAAAATCAATTAAAATCTGCTCAAATACCTTTAATCTCCCTTCAAATTTATGACTTTCAACAAAATCTTGATTTTTTA
>Ga0114923_10003180_pt1 | contig 11086 bp, 23 predicted proteins | sample SumtaG_FD_89578 | JGI IMG/M metagenome (GOLD analysis project Ga0114923, IMG submission 89578) | Deep subsurface microbial communities from Indian Ocean to uncover new lineages of life (NeLLi) - Sumatra_00157 metaG | ecosystem: Environmental > Aquatic > Marine > Oceanic > Sediment | place: near...
ATGGTTGGCTACCAACTTATTAGAGTTGCACAGGATAGTAGCCATTTCGGACTGTTGGCTGATGGTTATCACTATTATTGGGGATCTGGTTTTGATAGCATTGGTACTTTTTATTTTACCACCTCACCCCTCCACCAAGGAGGTACTTCGAAGCTATGGAAATATGTTAATGACACAGCTACACCGATAGCTGAGAATGCCGGTACTTCACTCATCCAACTAAATAAAGTAATGTACAACGGAACTGTTATATATACAACCAATAACTCTGATACCTTTTTGAGAAAGGAAGATGGCACAGTGATTGATTGGACAGAACGTACAGGAATATACTCCAGCATCAGCGACACTTTTTACTATGGTCCCTTCGGATTTAGATTCGATACGGATGAAGAGTTTGATAGTAACGTAAATCTATATGGCAGCGTGGGAGATGACTTTGATGCAGTCGATGGAACTTTTATCACTTATTCATGGGAATCTATAAAAAAGTATAAAGTACAACCAGACAAAACTCTCGTTGAAACCGTTCTTTTAGACACCCATACTATCGATTATTACTGGATTATGTACTATGGTAATGTTTATTTAATTCATAGTGTGGACGGTGGTAACACATTCTATTTTGTAGGGAAAGACGCATCCAACAGCAGAAATATATTCAAGCTCACTGGAGTCAATATTGTCGAAAAGCTGTTGAATGATAATGAATTTTATATAATAACAATCTCATTTGACGATCAAGGTAATTTCTCGGCGGCAGCACAACGGATGGCTGATGGCAAATACGGAACTTTAGACGGTTCCTTTGATACCAAATTATATACATTTACTGTACGATCTGCGTTTGCTACAGTTACGGATGTATTGCTTTATTGATAAATAAAGATTTCATGACTTTCATTTAATTATGAAAAATATATTGACAAAAATTGAAAATCGGTGTATTATAAGATAAGGAGAAAGAATTATGATTATACATTATCTACGGAAGAATAATCAGGTTATTGTAAAAGATTCAGGATCTTACATTCAATCAAGTGGACCTATTCGTGGAGTACTTGTTTCTACTGGACCGGGAAAAGTAGGATGGTCTCTTTGGAATGAAAAGGCTGAAATAAAAGCGTATTGCGATACTCAATCTGAATTTTGGTCAGAACATGGTATGGAGCGGGGTGCAGCTTGGTTGAAAGCTCAAAAATGTGCAAAGAAATTTGTTCGATTTGATAAGAAGCAAGCAATTCGAATGGCTGTTAATAGACTTGAATTTCCCATACTATCACCAGTATCATCATTATCAGCACCAAAATTTATTCATAAATATATTCGATTGATGGTAGAACGTTCAGTGAGATATTATTGGAAGTAAAACATGAAAACAACTTCTAAATTGAAATTTTGGAATATAATCTTTTTTGTAGCTGTTACATTTGCAGGATTATTTACAGGAATGATATTAGGTTCTCTCAAAAATGAATTTATGTGGAATATAAAAGGGATATTAACAACTTTTGGTTTTGGTTTTGGCTTTCTAAATATGATAAGTATGATGTTTATATCTGATTATTTTTCAAAAATGTTGACAAAGAGATTAAGGAAACAGTAAGAATATAATGAAAATTAGTGTTCGGTTTAAGAAAGAAGATTTGTGGATTGGAATATATTGGGATAGCGACCATCTTTGTTTTACACGAAAATTAGGTAAATCCCGTTATGAAATATTTATGGTTAATGTATATGTTTGTTTTGTACCCATGGTTCCTATCCATATTCGTTTTCAATTAAAATTTCTTGCTAAAGGGGATGAAAGGTGAGTAAAGTTATAATCCTAACAGGTTTACCAGCATCAGGAAAAACCACATGGGCCATTACATACATGCAAACTCATCCTAACACTAAACGAGTAAATAAAGATGATTTGCGAGCTATGATAGATGATTCAGAATACAGTGGAGATAAAGAAAAATTCATTCTTCAAATTCGTGATACCATTATTTTGACAATGTTGAAAAAGGGATTTGATGTAATTGTTGATGATACAAATCTATCACCGAAACATGTGAACCGTATTAAAGCAATCACACCGAATACTACAGAGATTATTATCAATGATGAATTTTTGAATATCTCTATGAGTGATTGTATTATTAGAGATCAACAAAGGGATAATCCTGTTGGTACAAAAGTGATTGAAAGAATGTATAATCAATTTTTATCTAAACGAGTTATGAGTAAAGAAGAGAAATCTCGAATTTGGTTTGAAACAAATACTCGTAAGAAAATAGAGTATATACCTTATGATGATAATTTGGAAGATTGCATTATTGTAGATATTGATGGTACTCTTGCTTTACATAACGGTAGATCACCTTTTGATCTTACACGGGTATTGGAAGATTTACCGAATATTCCAGTAATAAATTTGGTTCACAAATATTACTATGTAACTACGATAGTTAAAACAACCAAAATTCTTCTTGTCTCTGGTAGAGAAGATACTGTACAAGTAAGAGAAGATACTGTAGAATGGTTAAAGAATTATGGTATCTCTTTTAATGCTTTGTATATGAGACCTGAAGGGGATTATAGAAAAGACGTGATTATCAAAAAAGAAATTTACGAAGAATATATTGAAAAAAAATATAATGTTTTATTCGTACTTGATGACAGAAATCAAACTATAAAGGGATGGCGTGAGCTTAATCTTCCAGCTTTTCAAGTAGCGGAAGGGAATTTTTAAAATGATGAAGAAAATATTAGCAATAGATTTTGATGGTGTATTATGTGATTCTATTTTCCCTGAAGCAGATCATCAAAATCTTGTCAATAAGTTTTTTCTTTGGTATGCAAAAAGAAAACAGCGGCAAGGATGGTTAGTTATTTTATGGACTTGTAGACAAGATGATGGATTAGAAAAATTTGCATTTTCACAACAAAAAGCAGTACAGTTTCTTAAATCATTAGGTTTCATTCCTGATTTTGTTAATGAAAATGATCCAGAACGTATCAAATTTTATGGTACTGATTCACGTAAGATGTCAGCTAATAAAGTTATCGATGATATGAATATGGGATTACTAGGTTGGATTCTTCGTATTATTCAGGCACAAAGTAAGAGAAAAACAATTAGGAGACAAATAAATGAAATTAGTAAAATTTATCAAAACACTTATTGATAGTATAGTATATCCACTTGTTTATTTGTTATGGTGGATTGCATGTCATATAGGGAGAAGTGATGCAAAAAGAAGATAAAGATTATAAACCAATTAAATTTGATAGTAAAAAAACACGTATGGAACTATTGCCACCGGATGCTTTGATTTCTGTTGCTCAAGTTCTTACTCATGGTGCAGAAAAATATGCAGATAGAAATTGGGAAAAGGGTGAAGGAATAATTTGGGAAAGATATATCGGAGCTTTATTAAGACATATGATGTTATTTATGATGGGAGAAGATACAGATCCAGATTCAGGATTACCCATTTTAGCTCATATGAGTTGTGACGCTTTATTTCTTTTAGCTTCTTATTTACGAAAAATTGGAGAAGATACTCGATGGAAGCTCCCAAAAGAATTCGTTGATGATATTAGAAAATGTGTTGATGATTTCAATACGAAATGGGAGAAGGAAAATGTCACATAAGGGATATAGTATTTTATCGAGACAAGAATTAGAAAAGCTTACTACAAAAAGATTATTGGCACTAAAGAAAAAGTTGTATCCTTTACGTGCTAAAGCAGCACCTGAATGGGAAAGAGAAAGTACAATATACTTAGAAATATCAGATCAAATTGATCTTATTAAAGAAGTGTGTAAAACAAGGGAGCATGTAACATGAAAAGAATTATTAAGAGAGATTATTTTTATATTCCATGTTGGATTATGAAAACAATAGCAGTTTTTGCAGTTAGTGCTGTATGTGCTTTATTGTTTTATGTGCTTATATCTTTGATTACAGGGGAAAAATTATGATAGGGAAAAATTCTGATATATATATTAACCTTAACTATAAATACTATAATGCTAATGAACATATAGAATTTCCAAATAGAGAGGATTATGTGTATTATTATGTGTATCAAAAAGGTAAGCTTATTATAGAAGGTAGTAAAGATACAATATTACAAGCAGATATTTTTGCTACACTTGTTTACACTTACTGTGGAGGGGATTCAATACAGGCATTACAATCTAAGGGATATACAATTGAAAAAGATTTAGGTGGGGATCAATACAAAGAAGCAATAAAAAGATTTCGTGAATGTCAGCAGGAATTAGATAAGGAATTTAAACAAGATGCTTTGAAAGTAGTAGGCTTGACAGATCATACCAAAGCTGATAAGATATTCCAGTATTGTGATAGAGAAGGACATTCGGAAGGTTATAGAGAGATACTTTGTATACTTGAAAACATCTCTGATTTATTTTTGGATGATTAAATAATGAAAAAGAAGCAGCCATTAACAAATTTGATTTTTTTCATTATAATTAGTGGTATGGTTGCATTAATAATCATATCGCTTATTGGATATGCAGTACATTAAGGAGAAATTATGAGAGTAATATTTGATGAGATAGTTGAAGATACAATTCATATTTCTAAGATAGAAGATGTAAATGATTATTATATATTTGCAGTAGATGAAAATCATCAAATTTCATATCTTGATAGATATCGAGATTCTGCATATTTAATAGAAAAATCTATAGGTGGTGATCAACGGGGTTCTTTAATTTCAAATACACCCGGAAATGTAAAATTATGGATGGAAAGAAAAAAAGAAGTACATGTTTTTCAATCAACAGAACTATATGAAACAGCTTTGATTAAAAGAATAAAAGAGTTATATTAATATGGCGAAAATTGAATCGTGGCAGTTACAACAGAGACAGGCTTTTCCTTTAGAGATCAAAGAACGATATACTGAAACACGTATTCAAGCATGGTATGAACATTGGAAAGGGAAAGTATATGTAAGTTTTTCTGGTGGAAAAGATAGTACAGTTCTTCTACATCAGGTACGAAAATTATATCCAAATGTTCCTGCTGTATTTCTTGATACAGGATTAGAATACCCTGAAATAAGAGATTTTGTTAGGACTTTTGATAATGTCGAATGGATTAAACCAAAAATGAATTTTCGAGAAGTTATTGCAAAATATGGTTATCCAATTATCAATAAAGAAAACTCTCAAAAAATTGATGAGATCCGAAATACTAAAAGCGATAAACTACGTAATAAACGATTATATGGGGATGCAAATGGAATTGGTAAACTACCAGAAAAATGGAAGTTTTGTATAGAGGCTGATTTCAAGATATCTTCTAAGTGTTGTGATGTACTAAAGAAAAATCCAGTTAAAAAATATGAAAAAACAATGAATCGTAAACCTTATATTGGTATCATGGCAGGAGACAGTTCTCTTAGAAAAAGAGCATATCTTGAAAGAGGATGTAATTCTTTTGAATCAAAAAGACCGATTAGTAATCCTATGGCTTTTTGGCTTGAAAAGAATATATGGGAATACATAAAGAAATATAATCTTCCTTATTCTAAAATCTATGATATGGGGTATATTCGAACAGGTTGCATGTTCTGTATGTTCGGTGTACATATGGAGAAAGGGGAGAACAGGTTCCAGATTATGAAAAGAACGCATCCCACACAATACAATTACTGTATGAATAAATTAGGATGTGGAAAAGTTCTAAACTATATTAATGTGCCGTATTAAACAGGAGAAATTAAATGTCAAAATTACTAGAACTTATTGAAGGAAAATCTTTTGCAGAAGTAAAATTTCTTCTCGAATCAAAACCATATTCATGTAAGATTAAAGAAGATGAGGATTATCCTCTTTACTTTATGGTTTGTTATAATCAGATTGAGTCTGATTTTAATAATGAAGTAGTAAGAGAATGTCGGGGGATCATTCTAACTCGAAATCCATATGAAATTGTATGTAGACCTTTTGATAAATTTGGAAACTATGGGGAAGGTTATGTTCCTGATATTGATTGGGATTCAGCAAGAGTACAAGAAAAGATAGATGGTTCTCTCATCAAAGTTTGGTGGTCAGAAGAATATCTTCGATGGATGATTTCTACTAATGGAATGATAGATGCGTACAAAGCGGAAATTCAGAACGATCTATCTCCCTTCAAAACATTTGGTGATCTGTTTAAATCTACTTTTTTTATTTTCCGGCATCTACGACCAGACTGCACAACAATGTTTGAAGTTGTTTCACCCTGGACAAGAATTGTTGTACAATATAAAAAATCAAATCGTTATCATCTTGGAACACGACATAATAAAACTGGACAATACTTTGAAGAACCAATTGAAGGTTATCAAAGACCAATAGAGTTTAAATTGCAAACTATTGAAGATGTAGTTCAAGCAGCAAGAGAACTTCCATTTAATCATGAAGGATATGTAGTAGTTGATAAAGATTATAATCGATTGAAAGTAAAATCACCGGCATATGTGGCTGTACATCATTTGAAGAATAATGGAGTTATAAATAGAAAGCGATTATTGGATCTTATTTTGTTAAATGAGATAGATGAATTTATTACTTATTTTCCTGAATATAGAAAAGTGGCTACAAAGATAGATAATAAATTTTTTGATTTTATGTACCAATTATATTTGGATGTGAATACGTTTCTTATGCGTGTTCCTATTAATTTAGATGGTGCGGATGGAAAAATAAAAAGAAAAGAGTTTGCTATGTGGGCTACTAAAACAACTTATCCTGCACTTATGTTCTCTTTATTAGATGGAAAAATCAAAACTGAAGGTTGGAGAGAACATATTTATAGTATTGACTCTGAAAAATTATTAAAAATCATTGACAAATTCTCAATAGAGTAGTATAATGTAGTAATAGGGCGGTAGATCAGTGGTAGATCGCTGGATTTTGATTCCAGTTGTCGGTGGTTCAAATCCACCTCGTCCTGTAAGGAGAATAATAATGATAGAGTTAACAGTAGAACAAAAAGCAGAATGTTGGGATAAATTTGAATCTTTGGCACAAGATTTATCTACAAGTGATCTATCTGGTAATTCCCTTATGCTTACAATGTTGCTTCGTGAAATCAAAGCTCAAATAATAATTGACAAAGGAGATTAATTATGACTGAAGTAATCGAAACTATTGTTGCAGTAGTGTTAGGTATTCCAGCATTTTTTATTGTATGTATAATATTTATAGCTTTAGGTACTATTGCAGATCTAAATATCAATAATCCAGAGCCATTATGAATTTAGAATTAATAGAACCACATGATCCGAAAATAAAGAAAAGTAAGAGCAAACAAAGATCTGTCAATGATCTTGCTGAATGGTATCCGATTATTGAAAAAATAGTTTTAACACCTGAAACAAAAATTATAGATGTAAGAGATATTGAACTTCTTTCGGTACTAGATGGTCAAAATAAAACAGAACTTCAGATTGCAACAGAACGTGTAAACAATGCTATTATGCAAATAGGACTTCCTTGTTTTTTAAGAACAGGACTTACATCTGCAAAACATGATTGGATAGATACTTGTTATCTAAATAGTATGGATGATGTTTCACAACATATTGTTAATTTGATTGAGTTTTCAGCAATATGTGATGTGTTTGGTCCATCAATTGATATTGATACTTTAGTGGTAAGATCTCTATTAAATACGAATGCTCTTTTTACAGCATTTAATGATATGCTTATCACATGTGAGATGCGTGTATTTGTAAGAAATGAACAAGTAACATATATTCAACCATATTGGCCTAAAGAATCTTTTTATGATCATGTAGAAAACTCTGAATGGTCAAATAGAATATCTAAACTTCAATATATTGATCTTAACTCATTGGATCATATTAAAAAAGGAAGTATTTTAATTAATAAACAAATTCCCGGTTATTGGTCCATTGATTGGTTATACACTACAAATGAACAGTGGTATGTAATTGATATGGCACGTGGGGGACAATCATATAAATATGAATATGATCAATCTTATTTTAATAATAATGAATAGAATTAAATTTTGGTTTTATAGATGTTCTTTAAAAAGAAGAAGTACAAAACCTATAGTAACTATAAAACAAATTTATCCATCACTTATCTCACAATATGTAAAGCCTTTATATCCAACAGGAAGAACAATTTATGACCTATAAAAAATATCCAAAAATGAAACATCTTCCATGGTCGAAAAGTGTAACAAATGATGATAAAAAATTAGATGATGTGCATCATTTTGAACAGATGGAAGAAGTTGTTGTCATGGAAAAACTTGATGGTGAATGTACTACCATGTATCGTGATCATATTCATGCTCGATCTATTGATTCAAAACATCATCCGTCTCGTAGTGTAGTAAAATCCATTCATGCTGATATTAGATATAAAATTGATTCTAATATGGCAATTGTTGGTGAGAATATGTATGCAAAACATTCTATTTTCTATGATAAATTGACAGCAGATTTTTATGTGTTTGCAATATACCATCAATGGAATAATGGATCTATTACTCTTTTAAGTTGGGAAGATACAAAAGATTATGCAGAATATTTAGAATTAAATATATGTCCTGAACTATATCGTGGCTCATGGAATGAAGAAATGATCAGAGCATGTTGGAATGGAAAATCATTTTATGGAGATACAAGTAAAGGATATGTAGTGAGAAATACCTATGATTTTAACTATAATTCTTTTTCAGATAATATAGCTAAGTATGTAAGAGAGAATCATGTACAGACAGATAAGAATTGGTTTTTTCAACCGATGATTAAAAACGAATTGGAGGGACATACAAATGTTTAAAAAATGGGATAGTATAGAAAATCATTACAGACAAAAATTTATTCAAATGTTTTTTGAACATAACCCTGATCTTTTAAAAGAACAATATATTGTTACAGAAAAATTAGATGGTGCAAATTTTTCTATTATAGTTTCAAAAGAAGGAGAGACTTCTTTTGCTAGAAGAGGGGCACTTTTAGGAGAGGATAATTTTTTTAATTATCAATTCATATTAGAAGATAGTGATTTACAGGAATTTATCGATAATATAGTCAAATTTTGTAAAGATAGTAAACGAAATATTCAATTTGTTGGTGAACTTTTTGGTCCAGGAATAAATGGTCGTATCCAATATGGACCTGAAAAACAATGGATGTGGTATGCGGTTTATGAACATTTTGATGATTCAATAAATTTAATTTCTGTTAAAGATCATATGGCTTTGGTTTTGAATGATATAGATTTTGAAAATGGTCCAAAGTTTATGGTCCCTGTACTTGATATCATTGGTCCATTTGAATCAATGGAAGAATTTAATGGAAAAATTACAGAGATTGATATTCGCAAAAACTCTTTGCTTACACCTTCAGATTACGATAAACCAAATATGATGGAGGGTGCTGTTATTCGTCCCGTATGTGCAAACTATTATTCACCAGTTAATGAGCTATTCATAATCAAATTTAAGAATCCTGAATATTTGGATAATCCTAAAGATAAAAAACCAAAGACAGATAAACCACTTTCAGAAGAAATCACTAACATAATAGCTGATATAGAAGCATATGTGAATGATAATAGATCAAAGGATCTATTTTCAAAGCATGGTGAAATAGATCATCCGTCCCTTATAGGTAAGTATATAAAATTGTATTATGACGATATTATTCAAGATTTTGAAAAAGATTTCCCTATTGTTATTAAGGAACTCGAAGATAAGAAATCCATCAATAAGCATCTGAATAGATTGATCGTTGAAGAATTAAAGAGGTTTCTCTAATATGATAAATAACACTATTAATATACGATGTGCTCACTGTCAAAATTCTATGAACGTGAAAATCCCAAAATTAGACCAGCAGCAAAAATATATATTTTATCTACAATCTCTATTAAAATTGAATAAAATTCCTTTTAATTCATTTAATGTGAGTAATACCTATGGACAACATCTATATTTGTTTGATAAGGTAGACAAAACAGATCCAACTATCGATATAAGGATATAAAATGAGAGAATGTCAAATATGTAATAAAATAATATGGTTATGGCAGAAAAGATTATATGGTACAATTTTACATAATAATGTAAGACTTATTTGTTGGTATTATCATGATAGGTGTAGACATAACAAAGGAATAGAGGAGATAACATGAAATTAATCGAAGCAAGCATATTAGAAAATATTCCCAAAGAAGATATTAAATCAATTGATATTGGAGATGTGACATACATTAATGATTTGAAAGGATTGGCAGGTCAAATGTTTCAATATTGCATCGATAATAAAGGAGAAGCACTTTCTGCTGTTCAAATAGGAATACTTGAAACATGGTTTGTTATGCGAACTATAGAAAAGGAATATGCAATAGTTATTAATCCTTCATATTATCAGGACGGTAGTCGTTATCGTGTGATAGAAGGATGTTTAAGCTATCCTGATGAGGGATATGTAGTAAAGAGATATAAAAGAATTAAAGTTGATTTTTGGACTATTCATGATGGTGATTTTATTTATCAAAAAGAATCTATGATGGGATATGCCGCTGAAATCTTTCAGCATGAGACTGATCATGGTCATGGAAAAACAATAGCTCAAATTGGGAAAAAGAGATAAATCTTGTCATTAGCGAAATCAATAATATCAGGTAAAGAACATCGTAAATTATATAGAGGTACAAAAGCTAAAGATTATAGCTGCCATAATCATTGTTCTTGTAAATGGTGTGAAAATAATAGATTGTTTTTTGATAAGAAAAAACGTAAAGCTGCGGATCAAGATTTAAAAGAATTTGTAGATAGAGAGGAATAAGTATATTGAAATTCAAAACAGAGATGACAAAAGAATTATTTAAAAATAAATATTTATTAAAAGGGGAGACAGATCCATCTCAAGCGGTAGATCGTGTTATATCAATAGTGGCTGATTATTATCCAGAATATGCAAATAAAATTCGACATTATATCAATCAAAGATGGTTACTTCCTGCAGGTAGTATATGGAGAGCGGCAAGAAATCCTGATAAAAATGTATCAGTAGTTAATTG
>Ga0114923_10003181_pt1 | contig 11082 bp, 13 predicted proteins | sample SumtaG_FD_89578 | JGI IMG/M metagenome (GOLD analysis project Ga0114923, IMG submission 89578) | Deep subsurface microbial communities from Indian Ocean to uncover new lineages of life (NeLLi) - Sumatra_00157 metaG | ecosystem: Environmental > Aquatic > Marine > Oceanic > Sediment | place: near...
CGCCATCCACCGGCAGAACCTCGGGCAGGATTCGGCGTCGATCGCCAAGAATGTCAGGCACTTCATGGAACGCGTGGAGACAGAGCATCGGGATCTCGAGCAGATGAGGGTCCACATGGAGCAGGAGGGACTGTAATGCGAGGCGAGCGAAGTGGTGGCCGACGTTATTACAAGCATCGGCCCTTCGGTTCCAAGCACGATGATCCCCCGGAACCTGATCAGTGCATATGTCATCTCATGGAAGGTGAGAAGAAGTGCGCTTACTGCCTCCAGAAGCTGCTTGAGGGACTGTGATGAAACGGACAACAGTCGTCCGGTGGCTGATGGGTATCTTCGTGACCCTCGTGGCCCTCACTCACTACAACTGCTGATGGTCATCCGGAATGAGGCTCGATTCCAGGGCGTCATCAAGCGGGATCTTGAGCTTGCTGGAGCGTTGGTTCTCAACATCCATGGCGGGGCGGTCTCCGGGATCAGCTACCAAGGATCCGGATGGCCGGACCTGATGGTCTTCCATGGCAGTCTGCCCGGGGGATGCTGTGGTCTCGAACTGAAGATGCAAGGTGGATCCGAGCGCACGAACCAAGTTGTCAAACTCCGGATGCTCCAGGATCGGCGCTTCAGGGGCTTCTTCCTTCGCTACTGGAAGGACGGCGACCTGACATTTGAGGTCCAACGACACGTGGATGACAAAACGCGACAGGTTCTCTTGGTTTCCGGGTGGGAATCTTCTTGCAAGGACAGCGACGTTCATGGTAGAAGGGAGCGTGGGCATCTGTTGCTCAACGCTGTCAATGAAGCGTGGGAGCATGAGTTCGGCAAGGTAGATGCTGAGAACCACGATAGTGATGGCGAATGATCTACAGTTCGTGATCCTTAACCGGACACAGAGTTGCAATGGGGTTCCCGTAAACCCTCCCTACCCCTCCAAGCTACGGCAAAACGTCCCTACTACTACTCTTCTTTCATCTCAGTAGAGGTAGTAATGGTAAGGCGAACACAGAGCGGTATTTTTGAGGATACTGGAGCGGTGGACATAAGCAGGCGGGCAGAGGGGTAAGAGGGGTTTCTGGCAAGCCCATTGCAACTCGGTGTCCGGTTAATGATTCGTGACGGGGAGCATCATGGCAAGACCAAAGAGGGATAGAGATAGTATCTTCGAGGAGACCGCTCAACGGCTGAGGGATCTTGCCGTCGCTGAAGCACGACACGCGAGGTACATCAGTCGTAAGTGTGACTGGGATGATCCTGCGGATCGTTCGCTACATATCTCCTCGATGCGGACGAAGGAACGGCTGGCCTTCAGGAAGAAGCACGTCCCCGATGGGAAGTGTCCCATCTGCCAGAGGATTGAACTGGACTACAATCGGTGGGTCCACGTGAAGGGAAGTCGAGGAATCGTCTTGGAGATGTCGTGTGGCGATTGGGGGATGAGACAGAAGAGGGTCTTCTGTATCTGCAGGTCATGCTGGACAGTTCATGTGAGGAACCCGATGCTGGCGAAGGATGGTAGGTACGAGCTCATAGAAATCAAGCGGATGATAGCAGTCTGCGATGATCCGAACCGTTATGAACTGGTCGGTCTGGCTCTGTTCGATGCCATCCAGAAAGCAGGGATGTCACAGGCTCACTTCAGTCGTCGAGCAGGATGGTCTGCACCATACACTCACAAGCTCGTATCTGGTTCTGTGCGGACTATCGGGAAGGAAACGATGGAGGTGATCGCGACCGTGCTTCTGGAAGGAGGAGTCACCTTTGACTTGCCGCACGTCGATCTGAAGAAGCTGCTCGCGGCGGCGGAACGTAGGATAGAGGCTCTGGAAAGTGATGGGAAGGAAGACTAGGAGCCTCCCAATAGGTTAAGAAGATTCTAGGGGAATTCTCTTGCACTCCAGACGAAGATTTGGTATAGTGGGCTCTTTGGGGCAGGACACACTTTGCCCAGATGAGACGTTAGAGAAGAGACAAGACCGTATTGCAGGGGAGACCCATGATGCCACTCAGGTTGAAGAAGGGCGATCGGGTGGTCTACCGTCGGGGGGATGCGACCGTCGAAAAGAGTGTCGGCAGTCGCGACTACCTCATCAAGTTGGACTCGGGCAGGCGTCTGGTCGTCGAAGGCCGGAAGCTGACAGCGTTCGAGGTCATCTCCGTTGAGGCACCCGACGCTCAGGCCGATATTCCCGAAGTGCCCGACAACGTCGAAGAGCCGTCCGTGGGAGCTTCCAGCGAAGCGGATGCTCTGCCCGAAGAGGAGGCGGAAGCCGAATCGCAGTCGGGTGAAGGCGAAGAGACGTCGGGTGAAGGCGAGGAAGACGCGCCGGGGCCGGATGCCGAGCCCGTCGAAGAGCGAGAGCCCGTCGAGGAGGAGCAGTCCGGGACGGGAAAGCCGATACTGGCTCAGAAGAAGTTCGATGGGATGAGCAAGAAGGAGCTCTACAACCTCGCTCAGCTCTACGAAGTCCCCGGACGGTCCACCCTCGATATCGACGGTCTGCGTCTGGCCCTCGTTCCGCTGCTCGATCTCCAGTAGACCGGGAGTTCATTGACACGCTTGTGAAGGACGGGACGGATGGCCGTCATCCAAGGAAGGAACTGGCCGTTTGATCCTGATGTCGTAGGTCCTCCAGATGGAGGATCTGCTCCAAAACTTCACAAGCGACGGTGTCAAGGGACGAAGCGGGATGGAGACCAATGTCCATTCTATGCGGCGAGACGTAGCGTCCTTCCGGATGGAACTGGATACTGTAAGAGCCATGGAGGGACCCGGAAGCTCGGGTATCAGAAGGCGAGTAACGTGGGACTGTATTCCTATCGTGCGTCCACGAAGCTGAAGGACCTCCTCGCACGCGCACGCGAGGGAGGGTCCAAGGAGCGTCTGGACCTCGCCCAAGAGCTTGACCTCGCGCGTGTCTTGTGCGAGCGGAGCATCCGTCTGTTCGACGTGTCCTGCCTCGACGAGGAACAGTCGAAGAAGGTCGAACCCGAGCTGAAGCAGGCGGCTGTCCGTCAGTTGGAAGCGTCCATCAAGCTGGTCGCAGACCTGACGAATCAGTACGCGAAGCTCTTGGTCGTAAGCGACGAGGTCTTCAATGCTGCCCAGATGGACTACATCATTCAGGGCATCACTGAGGTCCTTGCCGTCCATCTCGAAGACTGTCCCGATAAGATCGACCCAATCATCAAGGGCATCGGGAAGCTCTGTGCGCCGGAGAAGGGAGGCGGTCGTGCGGTCAACATCACCATCGGGTAACAGACGGCTCCCAGACGTGCTCACCTTAAATACCGCATACGCGCACGCGCACGCGGACGAGGAGGCTGCGAGGGGCTATGTGAGGCTGCTCAGGCGCGTCCGGGGATATGGGTCGGCCGGTATCACGCTGGCTGAGGCGGACGCAGCGGTGAGGCGTCTGCGGGCTCTGGCAGCGAGTAATCCGCGTATCGGTGTGAGGAAGGGAAAGTAGGATGCGACCAATCATTCCGAATGGGAGGCAGTATCTCAACCGGACGTTGGACACGGTTGGGAATGGAAGCGGAACCAAGAACGCGATCGGGGACTATTCGGGTGGCGGATTGGAGACGTTCTTCATCGCGCCTCCCGCGACCCAGACGTTCCTCATCACCCGCTTCCTGCCTCAGGTCGTGGATGCAGGCTCCTTCGATGCGGCATCTTGGGGGAACGGGATCACTCTTGCGAACGGTGTCAAGGTCGCTGTCGTTCGTGGGTCCACGGATGAGATCGACCTCACCGATGCGAACACCCTGAAGACCAATGCGGATTGGGGACGGGTCTGCTTCGACGTCTTCGTCTCGACATGGGGCGTCGGCAACGAGTATCTCCATGCTCGCTGGTCCTTCTTCAAGGGTGGAGTCCCCGGGCTGTATCTCCACGGGGCTCATTCCGACAAGCTGGTCGTGACCCTGAACGACGACATGTCCGACCTCGTCGCTCAGTACTTCGCCGTTCAGGGACACGTCCTCGAACTGGATCAACACGGAGTCATCATCAAGTAGATCAGCGCGGTAGACCTCCAGCATGGAGGTAGTCATGTCCGAATCACACACGAAAGGGAACAGGTTGATCACCCGTATCCTGGACAGCGTCGGTGATGGAACCGGCGAATTCCAGATGACGGGTGACTACTCTGAGAACCCGACGGAGTTTCTGGCGAAGCCTCTGCCCGAGGACGGTCTGTTTGAGGTTCATTCGGGAGCCTACCATTGGACGATGGTAGGGAAGAGTATTCCCGGAGCCGGATACGGGACTAGTGAGGTTCCGCTCATCAACGGCGTTCAAGCGCTCTGGCGGCACCAAGGAGTGCTCATCACTCACTTCATGGCAGGAGGCGCGGTCACCACGAACGTCGGTTGGACCTTCTCACCCATCCGTATCCATGAGCATCCGTCCGGCAAGACTGTCGGGATGTCGACGTTCACCATCGGCTTCGAGTTTCTGCGGACATGGGGGACACCTCTCATCCTTGAAAACGGCCATGATGAGCTAGTCTTCATCATGCACGATGACTTCACCAACATGATCGAACACTTCGTCGTCATCCACGGCTACGATCGAAGGAAGCATCCAGTCCAGATACCTTGACAACGTCCACCATCCCATCCTCTGTCCACATCGGCATGCCGAAGGGCTTCAATGCTCTAGCGGATGCGGACGATCGGGTGGCGGTCGAACACGCGAGGTTGGACTGCAGGATGACTGAAGTCGCCTGCTCTCTGGCTATGCGGGATCTGCTGGACGGATCCAACGTAGCGATCTTCATGCCGAAGACGGCAAGGGCGAAGTACATCCTGACGACTTGGCTGGCTGATGCTGCCGTCAAGGTTCGGAAGTACTCGACCATCGAAGGGGATGCTCAGTTCGCTTCTTTCACGGTCGCTTCCGGTGCGACTCTGTGGATCTGCGGCGGACTGAAGTTCCCCATCGAAGACATCCCTTTCCACTCCGCTGCACGTGTCTATGGGGTCGGTTGTGACGAGGTTATGACCGACCTCAGGACCCTCTTCCCCTCTAGCCTGTTCTGGCTCTCGGGGGTCTTGGCGGACCGCGACCATTGGTTCTACGATTACTGTCGCCGAGGTGACGTGAAGTTGTTTCCCGGATCTCGTGGATCGCCTACCAGTCCTCAGAGCGGTGGGAACGGGGCAAACGGAACGTCCAAACCGACACGCACAGTAATCGATGGACAGACCTCTGTCGACGTCAAGCTTCATCGCTTCGACAAGGACGCGGTCCTCCTAGCCTTCCCAGACCAGGAGCGTCTCGTTCCTGCCAAGACTGATTCCTTCTACGAGCGTCACTTCGCGCTCCTAGACGTGCTCCCGCGATACGAGACACAGTCGTTCATCGTGTTCGCACGGACCAGATGCAAGGTCAAGACGGACAAGCCTCTGCATCTGCTGTCCCAGAATCAACAAGCCGAGGCGAAGGATCAGCACGGAACACCGGTCGTCAGCTTCGATGTGAGTCAGCTACAGAAGAGGTATCTGGCTCAGAAGCGTCTGGCTGTGATGCAGGGAAAGAAGCCGTGGTTCCTTCTGCTGAAGTATCGGCGAGGAGGCTTCACCACGATCGAGCAAGCGATGTCGTATATGGTCGCGGTCACACGTCCGCGCTCATCCGTGGCAACGCTCGCTCACACGGGCCAGTCAACGTCCCGCATCTTCCGCATTGCGATGCTCTACCACGACATGGACCCGAATTGTCCCAAGCGGATATCCGACAGCAAGACCGTCTTGGAGTTCCAGAACGGCAGTCAGTTCTTTGTCGGGACGGCAGGCGGTCACGGGTTCGCGCGTGGAGACACGCTCCAGCGGGTCCACGGTTCAGAGGTCAGCAAGTGGATGCGCTCCAAGCGGGCGACAGCATCCATGGAGGACGTTGAAGACCTTGCCGCAGGACTCCTCGGTGCTGCATCCAACGGCGAGATTGTCTTTGAGACAACGCCGAACGGACGCGAGTGGTTCTGCATCCAGTACGAGGAGAGTAAGCTCGGGCTGAATGAGTTCACGCCCATCTTCCTCCGTTGGTTCGATGACCCAATGAACCGTCTCCATCCCGGTCAGTACAACGCGGAGGAGATCCTCGATACGCTGAACGGCGAGGAAATCGCGCTGATAGCGAAGCATGGTCTGGACATGAGCCAGATAGCTTTCCGTCGTCAGGCGAAGAAGATCTACAAGAGGCTCTTCCCACAGGAGATGCCCGAGGACGACAAGACTTGCTTCCTCGCATCGGGCGTCTGCTTCTTCGACACCGACGCTATCCTGAGCATGCTGGAGATCATGCCCGAGCAGCGGACGGTCGGCACATGGAAGCATCTAGCGGGAGGCTACGAGGTCCGGTGGAAGGAGCCGGACATGACTCGTCAATACGTCGCTGGTTGTGATACAAGCGAAGGACTTCCGGGCTGTGACCTGAATGGAGTAGGGATACTCGACAAGGAGTCGGGTGAACAGGTCGCATCAGTGCATGGGCTCTTCAATCCTCGGGTCTTGGCAGAGCACGCTGTCCGCATCTGCCACGACTACAATGATGCGATGCTAGGCATCGAGCGTGAGAATCATGGTCACGCTGTCATCCAGAGGGTCATCGCGCTCGGGTATCGAAAGCCGCACTTTCGCGGCGGTCCGCTCTTCTTCTTTGACAAGAGGCAAGAGGTCAAGAAGTCACGTGCTGGATGGACCACGAATGGGGAAACTCGACCCGTCATGTTGGAGGATTTGGCGGAAGCAGTCGAGCAGCGATGGTTGAAGGTACACGATCAGGACTTCTTGGGGGAGTGTTTGTCATTCCGTCTGCAGTCGAACGGGAAGTTTGAGGCAGACAGCGGAGCCCACGATGATCAAGTGATGAAGTGGGCAGTCGCTTGGCAGATGCGAAAATACAAGCGTCCGAAACCACGTATCGCTATCGCCGGATGAGGTGAACCTTCAGTGGCAGACGAAAAATGTCCGATCAGCGGAGCCGAAGGCTGTGAGCTGACTACCATCAGGGTGGAAGTTCAGGGTCTTCGCAAGGACCTGAAGACAATGGGCAAGACCGTTACAACCCATACCCGGACTCTGTTCGGCAACGGCAAGGTCGGGATGAAAGAGGGCTATGACAAGATGACCGTGAAGGTCGGGGCTCTGCTCTGGCTCAACGGTGTTCTCGTCATCGCTCTCTTGGGCAACCTGATCGCACTTATCGCAGGAGCATACAAGTGAGTGACACCGCAGTCCAGGAAATTCAGCCCAACGAGGAGGCGATCCTTGCCGCCTCGAAGGACGACGAATCGTTGGTTCCGCTCCGGGACTATGGCTCCAGAATACGGGCCATCTACATCACGGACATGGAACTTCTTTACGACCTGATGGGCGTCGAAGGCTGACTCCCATCGAAAGGAGGTGATCGTGCGAACCATCGGCTTCACGCTGATGCTGCTCGCTGTCCTGATGTTCATCGGATGCGGCTCCCTTCCCAAGGGAGGTGACCTGAGCCCGGGGACTGCGGGCGGAGCCGCGACGGCGACGGGAGCGTTCGGTGCGCAGACGGTCGGAGGTGATCAGGGCTCGGGGCAGACCCCGCAGACCGGGACCACCGGGACCGCGACGCAGAACTGGAACTTCGCCGCCGAGGGCAACGGCTCTGTTCAGCTCGCCCTGATCGAAGCTCTGGTCCAGTTGATGGCGAAGCCCGAGGAAATCGTCGCCGCGATGACGGCCCTCAATGGTGCGCCGGAGAACGTTACAATCAGCGCCTCCGACAGCACCATCCAGTCCGGAAGTGGTGAACAGACAGGCTCCACGGCCGGAACTGGTTCCATGACCGGGACTGGAAGGACAGTCTCCATCCCGGACAACCGCTGATAGGAGGGCCTGATGGCTCAGCCTGGACGACCTGAGAAGCCTGACTGCTTCTGGTACGACGTTGGTCAGCGGCTTCTCGCGAACTTCGGGGTGGACCCGACAGTCAAGGGAGCGGTCCTTCAGACGCTTCAGCCGTTCATCCTCGCCTTCATCGGTGAGGTCAACAAGAAAGAGACACTGACCCGAGATGAGGTTGTGTCCCTACTGAGGGACCACATCTACGGATGGCCGAAACCGGGCCGAAGCTAGGGTCAGTTTTGAACCGGGCGGGGAGGGGCGAGCGAAGTTCGGAGGAAGCTGTCATCCTGTCGCTGGATGGTGGGATCATTCAGCGTAGAGGGGTGTCGGCGTCATGGATCATCCCAACCTACCTCCGTCCGCAGACCCTCTCCCCGCATCTTCTTTCTCCTAGGACAAGCCATGAGCGATGACAACGGACACAATCGTCTGCTCGACCATCGGGGCCTTCCGATGACGAGTGCTCCGGCAGTCCATGGGGCGCGGAAGAAGTCGTCAGGCATGTCTTCCGTATTCTACTCTGACTTCAATTCGTGGGTCTCGTCACTAGCCTCTACCAATATGCCTCCTTCCGTGCGGGCGCGCGACCCGTTTCACAATCACGCTTGGGTCTTCGCAGCGGCGATGACAACGGCGACGGTCGCGTCACAGGCTCCCTTCACCATCATGCGGGAAACCGATGATGAGTTGGACAAGCGGAAGAAGCATCACATCAAGCGGTACGGCTCGTGGCAAGGTCCTCGTCGCGGCTCCAAGCGAAGGTCTCTGCTCCGTCACATCCTTGTCGGCAAGGGACGCCGAATTCGAAGAAAGGGACTGGAGCCTGACTTCGATCACCCCATCACCAGCCTGATGATCAAGCCGAATCCCTATCAAACGGGATCGCAGATGTGGCAGATGACTCACCTCTGGATGGCCATCCGGGGCGAGGTCTTTTGGGTGATGGAGCGCGAGGATGGTGGGATGGTCATCGGGGACGATCTGCCCGACCGCATCTGGCCTCTGTCGCCGGATCTGTTCACGCCGATTCTGGAACACGCGTCCCACGGTCCACTCATCGGCTGGGAGTTCCACGTCCCACGGTGGATGGAGAAGCGCTCGCTTGGCTTCAAGATCGCCTTGCCGCTGACCGACGTGGTCCAGTTCAAGTTCCCGAACCCGACCAATCCTCTGCGGGGTCTGTCCAAGATCGGTGCTGTCGCAATGGGCATCGAGATGGACATGCTCGTAAAGGAATACAACAAGAAGATCATCGAGAACGGCGGCGACCCGGGAGGTATCATCCTGTATGATGCCGACTTGGATAAGGACGAGGAGCAGGAGTACATCGCCAAGTGGGAAGAGCGTCATCAGGGTGCGGGCAATGCTCGTCGAACTGCGATGCTCTCGGGTGGCTTCAAGTATCAGCCGCTCGCTCTGTCGCCCCGTGATCTCGAATGGCTTCAAGCGCAGGAGTGGGACCGCGAGGAAATCCTCGCTGCAATGAATGTCCCGCGTTCGGTCCTCGGTGTTCCGGATCAGAACTACGCGACTCAGCTCGGGCAGGACGCCAACTTCTGGGACAAGAACCTCCTGCCTCTGCTTCAGCTTGAAGAGCAGACGCTGGATGGATCGACCCTCTTCTTCGATCAGCCCGACGATGTGGTTGGGGTCTTCGATGTGAAGGACATTGAAGCCCTGAGAGCAGGAGTAGCGGACAAGGTCAAGATTGCAACCGACCTCTGTGGGGATGTGCTCCACGTCCCGCCCGAGGTCGCCTTCGAGACGGTCGGACTTGACATGGAGGAATACGAGGGATCCGATATTGCCTTCGTCAAACCTGCCCTCACGACCGCCGAAGACGTGATCACGTCCGCATCTGAGGAACCTCCTGCTCCTGATGTGGGGCTCCCTCCCCTTCCGCCAGTACCCGATGAGGAGCCCCCTGAGCCCCCTGAGCCGCTTCCTCCAGACGCAGGTACGGCGGCAAGGCTCATCACTCCGGGGATGTCAGGATGGGCTCTGGCGCGTGCTGAGAAGGCAGCGGCGGATGACTTCGAGGAAACCGAGCAGGTACACGAGGATCTTTTCAAGCCGCGATATCGGTCGTGGGTCAGCGGCGAAAAGATGGTTCACCTGACTGCGTTCGATTCGGTCGAAGCAGCCCTGAAGATCGGCTACTTCTCGAAGCTCGGCCCTGAAGACACACAGCGGTTCATCGCTGCTCTGCCTCCCATTGATCAGACAAAGCTGCGCCTGAAGAAGAAGGTCCGGCCGCTTTATCCAGCGAATCTGGAAGCGACCATCGAAATGACCATGACAGAACTCGGCGGCGTCCCGCTGTTCGAGATCGACGATCCAGTCTTCCACGAGATCATCAACCGGCGCGAGACTACGTTCGTCAATGCCACGCCGGAGACACTACGGCAGAAGCTGATCAACGAGATCATCGCTGCAACGCAGGGAGGCGAGGATGTCCAAGCTCTGAGAGTCCGTTTGGCTCAGGTCTTCGACATCAGTGCCTCATCCGCAAAGACACTTCAGGTGGCGCGGACTGAAACCGCGTCGCTTATGAATGAGGTACGGGACGCGATTTTCGATGGTCAGGGTATCACGGTCATCGAATGGTCAACGTCCCGCGATGAACACGTCCGGGATACGCACGTGATTTACGGCGACTCCGGTGAACACGAGCAGGGATTCAACTTCCTGGTGGTCACCGAAAAGCAGGCGCACGGGATCCTTGCTCGCCCGGGTGACACACGCTGCACCGACTTGAGTGAGTTGGTCAGTTGTCGTTGCAAGAAGTCAGCGAAGAAGTGAGGTGGCAATGGCAGTCCTACTCGACGACCTGAAGTCGGCCGAGCTCATCGAACCCGGTGAGCTGATCGCCCGGCTCGCAGGCATCCTGCAAGAGAAGGAGCAGGCGGGCGACACTTCGCCTTGCCCGCGAATCCTCAGGCAGGACGACGAAGGTCACGTCGTCATCTCCAAGGGCGGATCGATTCTTGTTCCGGAGACAGGTCCAGCGGACTTGAACGTCCCGGATCTGGCTCAGGTCAGGTCACTCGTTTCCGACCGAGGAATGGAGTGGCGTGACGAGTACAAGGATCGCGTGATCCCGTACTTCGCATCCGATGAAAGGGTCGACGGTCACGGCGACATCGTTCGCCAGTCGTGGGTCATGGAGGAGTTCGAGAAGAACTCTCCGATGCCGTA
>Ga0114923_10003182_pt1 | contig 11082 bp, 12 predicted proteins | sample SumtaG_FD_89578 | JGI IMG/M metagenome (GOLD analysis project Ga0114923, IMG submission 89578) | Deep subsurface microbial communities from Indian Ocean to uncover new lineages of life (NeLLi) - Sumatra_00157 metaG | ecosystem: Environmental > Aquatic > Marine > Oceanic > Sediment | place: near...
AACGCAAAAGTTGAAGATATCCGTGATAAAAACTATGCTCATGCATTAAAAGATATTTTAATATTACCTCATGTAAATGGACCGATGAAGACTTTTGAATTAATAGAAGACAAGGTTCATGCACCTCTTTATTTAATTGATGGTGTGGGTCCAACAGCATGTGCTGAGCTAGAGCGAACTAGAGGTGGCGGAGATTATTGTAATTTTCAAGACTTTTATGAAAGAGTAGATAAGCGAGTTATCAGTAAAGATATTGTTCATAAAATGATTTTATGTGGTGCTTTTAATTATATCGACAAAAGAACTATCAAGGAACTGCTTCATTTTTATCATACGTTAAGACGAGTGACTTCATTGGTAGCTGGTCAAGATAAAGTAATTATTGGAAAAGGTACTGATAAAGAAAAAACGATAAAGGTTCCTAAAAAGGGCGAAGCTTTATTACAAGCTGTAAAAATGTTTAAAGGAAAATTGGATGTTCCTGAACTTTACCAAGATGATGTAGAGCTTGAGGTTCAGCGCATGCGTTTATTACCTATTTATCGACTTGACGTTCATGATCACTTCCAAAAAGTTCTTGAAAGCAATCAATTTTTGTATGGTATGCCAGGTCGTCCAAAACAAGTCACTTATAATGACGGGCGTATGCGATGCCTAGTCTTACGAACTCAAGATGATCTTGCATACTTTTATGACAAGTATGGTCAATATAATAAAAATACTGAGATTGGCTGGGCTGGCTTGCTCCAAAAGTCAGATGAGTTTGTTTATAAAGATCGCAAATCCAAGAAACAAGTCACTGCGTTAAAAATGTTTATTTCTAATGATGGAGATTCCCTTGAATGCTTACTCTGGCCCAACCTTTATGAACAAAAGGGTAAAATAAGAGAGAGTGCGATTATTTTTTGTAAAGGCAAATTAAAGCCAGCGAGGGAACCCGGCAAATGGTCAATGAGTGTACAGGAAATGCTAGAAATTTAAAGATAGAGAACTTTACTCAACTTGTACATTTGCTTAACCAATCTATTTATCATTCCCACCTAAAGTCAGAAAAACTCATCTCAACTTTATATGTGAACCTCCCTACTTGGGGAGGGCTTAGTTATATGCACCGAATGCAACATGAGATTTTTACACCTATTGGTGAACCGTCTGAAAATGAAATGACTGGTGCGGTTGAGGTCTTGGCTAGAGAGTTAAAATATATTTTAGAACATGGAACTCAATTTGGAGAACCTATCTTTGCAACCGATGATGAAACTGGTGAACAAAACTGTATAGGTAAATCTATGCAATTATTGGATCGATCACGCCTAGAGCTTCCTTTATTGGTTACGTCGGATTCTTCAATTGAAAATAGATACTTAGACTGCATAAAGGATTAAATTAATGAAAAGTTTTTTTGGAATAGTTGGACCACAAGAGTTCGTTGACAAAATTTATTCTCTTCTTGAAAAAAGCGAACAAATTGATGGTTCAATTAATATAAACCTGGAATTGGTTGCGGTGTTGTCAGAGATTTATAAAATGACTCCCGCAACTTTCAAGGGTCCGGTTCAGGTTACTGAAAACGATATGCGATTGTTTTTTTCAAAAATGAAACGTGGAGCACATGCAGTTAAACATGGACCAACATTCAATAACTTTAAAGACTTAGCAGAATACTACAAAACCAAAGTTGGAGATAAACGATTTGGTAAAAATTGGATGCTTCAAACATTCAAAGAACAAACAGATGAACTTTCAACAGGGGTATATTTAGTAAGAGGACTTTTACAAGAAGAATTAAAAGAACTTAAAACATTATTAGACGATTTTTTTGTTGTGCAGGTAGTACCTGACACTCCAAAGGGAAAAGACAAAATACAAGAGAAAGTAGAGGTATTACCAGAAACTGATTTAAAAATAAAATTAAAAGAAAATGAAGACGCAATTAAAAGAGAAATAAATAACATGCTTAAAAAGCTACAAAAAAAACAGAAAGAAAAAATAAATGACAACAAACCAAAATTCAGAATTACCAAACGTGAGTTTCGACCTTGGAACTCTTGAGGGCGGTAACGACAATCAATTCGTAAAGTTTGAAAGAGAACGAATCCAACCAGATAAAAAACAACATTACCGAATCCTTCCTCCTTTTGGGGAAGGTGCTAATGGAACATTGTTCCATAGATATTCTATTCACTGGGGATTAACTGGTGAAAGAGGACAACAAAAACCTGTTGCTTGTTCATATCCGACAGAAGGATTTTGTCCTATTTGTAAAAACGTATTTGATTCTGATGATGAATTAAAACGTGCTGAAGAAGCAGGGGATCAAACAGCCGTAAAAAGTCTTACAGAATATTTAAAGACTAGTCGTGCTCGTCGATTTTTTGTTTATAATGCTGTAACTACTGATGGTCGAGTTGTAATCCTTGAAATACCAAAGACTGCTCATGATCAATTAGTTAAATTAATTGGTGAATGTGTTTATAAAGAAAATAATGCATTCGATCCAACTTCACTAACAGATGGTGCTTGGTTTACATTTTCTAAGGAAGGAAAGGGTTTCAGTACTAAGTACACAGTCAAGATTAAAAAAGTTGAAGTAATGGTTGATGGTGAAGCTCTTGAAAAAGTAGATAGAAGCGCAATGGCTGATGATATCTTAACAAGAATTATTGATCAACTTAAAGCAAAAAGTGAAGATGGCCCTCTTTATGACATCCATGCTCTTTATGATTCACGTACTGCTAGAGAACTTCAAAGTTTTTTAGATGGTGGACTCATTCCTGATAAGAAAAAGGATGAACCAAAAAAAATAGTTGATACACTTAATGATCCTTCTACCGAAGATGATATCCCTGATTCGGTAACTGATGGTCCAGTAAATTCTGAATCAGAAGTTGAAAGATTAAATAAGCTACAGGCTTCGGGAGCGTAACTTATGCAGGGGAGGAGTGACGCTTCTATCGGAGCAGAGGATAAAACCTCTGCTCCATCTTCTTTATTGCCACCTGTTGCAGGTGAACAAAAAGAGTTAGCACAATATTTAACTCTTTCTGATGAATTGACGAAAGTTAATTATTTAAACGCTCTCGATTACATGTCTAAATTTATGAAGGCCAAAGATATAGCATCAGCCCTTTATTCCAAATCCGTGTATGAACATGATGTGGCAAAAAGGGAAAGAAAAAAATATTGGTCGATCGCAAAATTGGATAAAGCATCAAGCGTTTTAAAACAAAAAAACCTAAAGATAACTGAGGCTGCAACATCAGCATGTGCTGATATGGATCTTGATTATTTACAGGCTTGTGAAATGGAATCGTATTGGAAAGCTAAGGAAGAGTATTTTAAGAATAAATTATTTTCTTTTCAAAGTGGATTTGAAGCGTCTTTATCAGTTTATAAAAAAGAAAAAGAACCAACAGGGTCTATTTCAGCCTTGCCGTCAGGAGATAGATAAATGGAAATATTAGAGGGTGGAATGACAAACAAATGGATGAGTATGTTTACTAAGGATGAATCAAATATTGTTGCAGAAGATGTTATTCCTAGAACAAAAATAATGACTGCTAGCCCAAGTCTTAACTGGGCAATGAATGGCGGTTTTTATCGTGGATTTACAATTTGTTTATATGGTCCAGAAGGATCTGGAAAGTCATTAACAAGTTTGATTGCAATAGCTGCGCTTCATCAATCAGATCCAGAAGCAATAGCCGTATTGATATCTACAGAAATGCGACCACCAACGCCTGAACGATTAAGGGTTTTAGGAATTGATCCAGGACGATTGATTATTCGTCAAAAAAATACGCTTCATGATGTTTTTGATTGGATTGAAAGTGGTGATTCAATATTTACAAATTCAGATGGAAGTAAAAAAGGTTCAGGTCTTAGGTATGTTTTAGAACAGGGTGCTCCAATTAAGGCTTTGGCTATTGATTCAATAAAAGGAATTGTTGGACCAAGAGAGCAAGATTCAAAATCTTCAGAGAAAGAGATCATGGGAGATCTTTCACGATTTCTAAATCCTGCACTTAGACGAGTTCTTCCTGTCATTAGACAATATGAACTTATGACGATTTTTGTTCAACAAGTTAACATCAATATGAATGCAGATGAAGTGAAGTATCAGAACAAGAAATATGTTATCCCATCTGGTCAATCGTTGAAACACTTTTGCGAGAATATGGCTTTGATTGAACGAGTAAATGCTAAAGATAGTAAGATCTTTTCAGAAGAAATGAAAGGTGTCAGAAAACTGCCTGTTCAAGAAGGACACACGATCAGAATCAAAGTTGATAAGGCTAATTTAGATAAACCATTTCGTGAAGCTGAATATCGAATTCATTATGGAAAAGGTGTTGTTGATCAAGGAATTGAGGTTGCATTATTGGCCACTGGTCTTGGTGTGATCTTCCATCCAATTGCAAAAAGCTCTGGGAAACCAAATAAAATGATGTGGCAATTCGGAGATCAAAATTGGAAGGGCTTCGATAATCTTTGTCATGATCTAGATGAAAAGCCAGAACTTCAAAGAGAAATCATGGCAGCGGTGTACGATTTAGACAAATGAGTAAAGTGCTTGTAGTGGGAGATCCTCACATTCAAATTCAAAAGTTAGGAGATAGTAAGATGTTTATAAAACGTCTTACTGACCTAACCGATGAACATGAGAGAGTAATTATTCTTGGGGATCTTTTTCATACTTTTGCAGTTATTAGATCAGAAGTTTTAAAGCTTTGGTCTGAATACTTTAATCAACACGGTAAAAAAACAACGGCTTTAGTTGGAAATCACGATTACGCAGGACAGCGTGGTGGAAGTCATGCTTTAGAGGTTTTTAAAAATACTGGAGCCACCATTGTTGATCATCCAATGGTCATAGATAACATTGCTTATCTTCCTTTCTATCGTGATAATGAGCAGTTTGAAAAATATTGTAAGAATCTCTCACCTGGAATGATTTTGTTTTGCCATCAATCTTTTACTGGTGCTGACTTTGGTAATGGATTTTTTGATCCAAATGGCGCTGATGTTTCTTGTGTAAAACATTTAAAGTCTGTTGTTTCAGGTCATATCCATAGGCGTCAAACATTTAACAATATTTTTTATCCAGGTATTCCTTATCAACATTCATTTGCGGAAGCAAATTGTGAGGCAAGAATATTTACAATAGATCTAAACTCAACAGGGTATCAAATAATTAGAGGTCATGATTTAGATTTGCCACAGTATGTTGTTATAGATGGGAATATTGCAGATATTCCTGATCTATTACCAAGTCCAAATCGTTCATGGAGTTATAAAATCGTGTCTCGGGGTTCCCCTTCCGAGATTATTGATTTTTGGAAAAATCCGATTGTTCGGAATTTTCGTAATGGAGCAAGGCGAATAATAGACGCAATTGTTCCTGAGAGGGGTGAATTACCTAGTGAAATCTTCGGAGAACATAAAACCAAAAGGGATAAATTCGAAACGTTCATACGATCAAAAAAATGGAGGACCTCCTCAGGTAGAGTCTCAACTGCCGCCAGAGCTTTCGTCTCTTTCTGAAAACTTATTGGGTGAGATAACAGAGAAGTGGTTATTGTCAACAGGTGTTGTTCCAAATGGCTCAATAAATACTTTATTAATGTACGGATATTCCCAGTTGGGAGTTGAAAAAGTGGTTCTTGAAATAGATCAAGATGAAGCCAATTCAGGTAAAAATCCTAAAGTTACTTATAAAATAAAATTATCTCCATCAATAAATCTTAAATGGGATGCTTTAAAAAAAGCAGAGAACATTAAAAATATAATACTTAGGAAGGCTGCTGTACTTGCAATAATTAAAGCAGGTGCTCCGGTAACCATTAAAGATGACATAATTAAATACGCTTCCGAATATTTACCAGGACAGTTTGAAGTGGCTGTGGAGATTGTTGAAAAGATATGAGTGAAGAAAAAAAAGAAGTAGCATTATACTACGGCAAATATCCAAAGATGAAAGAGCAATCATTTAGTCGTGAGGATGCAAAGCTTTTAGCTCAGTGGATGGATGATGGAAAACCGGGGCTTGCAAAAACAAAAGCTGAAGCCATGTCAGCAATTTATATTATGGGGTATTCGTGTAAAGAAATTAATAAATGGTTTCCAGATTACCCATTAGAACTTCTTTTGTTTGCTAGATATCAACATGATTGGGATTTGCTTCGAACTGAATATAATAATCGAGTAATGAAGGATGCTTCTGGTTCAGCAGATGCAAGTCGTAATGAATCAATTAGATTTGTTTCTGACATCATGACTGCAACCCATATGAAATGGAGAAAACAGCTTGCTGAATATTTAGCTGATCCAGACAACATTGAACCACCAAATTTTTTACCAAAGAACATGGATCAATATGGAAGGATTTCTACATTGCTTCAAAACATTATTACCCCACCACTTCGTGGAAAGCCCGGACCACAACAAGGAGCAGTTAATGCTCAAGGATTGCCTGCAACACCACTTGTTTCTGTAACGGTCAAATCGAATGGTGGTAAACCGGATATTGTAATAACTGACTCTGCTCAAGATGAGATTAAAAAGAAATTAATGGATGCCACATCAGACGACTGAACAGGAGCGACTAGCGCTCCTAATGACTCCTTGTTCAGATAAGGAGCATCTTCATGCTTGGATTAAATATCATACTGGATTAGATTTTCCTGGGACAACTATTTCTCGCTTTTCTACTTCAAATCCGATGGATTTTATATGGACTGTTTATTCAGCCATTATGGACGGAAGACCTTTGGGTGTTCTTGGTTTAGCTGGACGAGATTCATTTAAAACGCTTGGTTTGAGTGTTATTGACTTACTTTCATTTGTTCATGATGGAAGACATACTATTCATATTGCTATGACTGCACAACAAGGATCTCGTGCAAGAAATTATCTTGAGAAGTTTTTAACTCGAAATGAATTTTTAAATAACGCAATCATTAAACAAAACACTAGAGAGATTACGCTTAAAATTAATAATGAAGAAGTGGGTATGGAACTTCTTTCTGCCACACCCAAGCAGGTGCAAGGCGGACACTGTTCTTTACTTACTTTTGATGAAGTCGCATCATCAATGGAACCGGCAAACGTAAAAGCTTATAAAGATGCTCATGGAATCTTGGGTTCTAGTACAAATGGAAAGCCTGCTGTTACGGTTAAGATTACCTCTCGTCAAACAAGCCATTCTTTAGCCGAGGAAGAAATCCGTAACGCTGCTGAATCAGGATTAAAAATTTTAAAATGGACAACTCTTGATGCTACTGAAAGATGTTCTGATGAACGAAGTGGAACAATCCCTACCTATTTATATATAAATCCATATCGGGGAGATAAATTTACTGAAACAGAATATAGTTCACTTCCCGATGCAAGAAAAGAAGGTTTTGAATTAACTGAAGATACGTTTGATAAATGTCGTCAGTGCCCAATAGCTGCTTTTTGTTGTGGAGATCTTAAAAAACAAATTTCAAAAAGTCCATTACTTAGAACTATTGATGACGTTATTAATAAAATTAGGCTTGCCGGATCTTGGGACTGGGGCGTTGCTCAAATTATGTCACTCAGACCATCTACTGAAGGATTGATTTACTTTGAATTCGATCGTCAAATTCATGTTCCTGGATGGAATGCTATGTGGGAAACCCTTATCGGTGAACCTGCTGGTTTTGAAGTTACTAGAGAACAATTTATCAAAGCACTTAAGAAAAAGGGTGCCACATTCTATGCCGGAAATGACTGGGGTTGGTCATCACCATCGACCTGTGTTGTTATGGCTATTGATAAAAGAGATTTTTGTTATGTTATTGATACGGTTGGAAGAACTCTCACTAGTGATCCAGAATTTATTGAACTCATTAGAACAACGATTAATAAAAAATATGGTATTCAAATGTATTGTCCTGATTTGGCAAATGGATCAGGCAACGAACTTTTACGCCAAGCAGAACTTCCGACAACCGATGACATTAATAAATCAATTAATCTTGGGATAAATGTAATTAAAGGCCTTTTAAAGGTTCCTGGTACTAATGGTCAGTCAAGAATGTTTTTTGCACCAGATCTAGATTCAAAAAGAAAACAAAACCATAAGGGCATTTTAGAAGAGTTTGATCTCTATCATAAAAAAATGGATGTTGCTGGTCGGATTCTGGATGATGATGATCCAGCAGATGAACATAATCATTACCTAGATGCATTGCGCTATATGTGTTGGTGGTTGTTTGGTCGTATGCGAATGAGACTTGGTACTGAGTATTCCGGTGCTGGAATGGTGGATTCTCAAGGCAATCCAACTAATATCCCTTCACTTGAGAAAATTGCATTAGATCATGGCATTCAATATCTCGATAACAGAGATGATGGTGGGAATGACGATGACGATGACGATCCAAATGGCAGACCTGGATCGGCTCTGTGGAGCTGGACGTAAGTATGCGTATTTATAAGATTTATTGTCTTACATGTAAAATTACTGGAAAATCTTATATTGGACAAACAAAGCAACGATTATCTAAAAGATTTAATCAACATCTTGAAAAAAGAAATCAAAGATTTCCTCTTGGTAGAGCATTAAAAAAATATGGACGAGATGCATTCAAGAAAAAAATACTTGCTGTAACTTATGCTCAGGATGCAACAGATGCCTTGGAGCAATACTATATACAGATATTAAAAACCCAAAGACCTAATGGATATAATGTCACTCATGGTGGCCAAGACGGTGCTTTTAAAAAACATACTCCAGAAACTATTGAATATTTAAGAAAGATTGCTACAGGTAAAAGGCATTCTCTTGAAACGAGATCTAAAATGTCTGCCTCTCGTAAAGGTGTCTCAAAGCACTGGTCATCAATGAAAGGCAAAAAACATAGCACTGAATCCAGAAAGAAGATGTCTCAAAGACAATTAGGTCAAAATAATTCATTTTATGGAAAGCGTCATTCAGAAGAAACAAAGAAAAGGATTGCTGAATCCGTTAGGCGCACAAAAAATGCTAGGGCTTAGGACGTAAAATCCTAAGGAGTATAATAATATAAGGATTTCTATGTCACTATTAAACGTTAGTCTTAACTTGGTCGCTTATGCTGATGCTCCTTCAAGCATCAATCCACAAGTAAAACATGCAGATTTAAAATGGTCTTTGCTTGGCTTACCTACTGATAATCCAAAACAAGTTCCTATTCATTTATCTCCTGGAGAGAGTTCAACTGTAATGTCGGTTGCTCGGGCACTTAGTTTTACGGTTGGAACTTCTTTTTCAGTTTTGCAGGTAGCGGGTACTACTAATGCTCAATTGGTTGGAGATTTTGGTGCTAGAACTGCAAGATCTGATGGCGACGGAACAACTGAATGGGCTTTAACTAAAGTAAATAAACTTGTTACCCTGACATGGACTACTGTAGGAACTGCGCCAGTTTTTGCAGGAATGTCTGCTGGAGATGGAATAACTCTTGGAACAGGATTCAATGTACTTAATCAGGGTGATTTTACAATTGTTAGAGTCGGTGCAGATTTTGTTGAATTTGAAAATGAAATAGCCACCAATGAAACTGTTACTGTTCAGGCAGAAATATATTCTTCTGGACCAGTTCAAGTCGGAGATACTTTAGATTTAACAGATGTAGCTTTTTCATTTCCTAATCGTGGTCAATTTATAATCACTAGAGTTACTGATGCACTTGTAGAGTTTTCAAATCCAGATTCTATACCTGAATCAGGAATAACCGGAGTTACCGCAACAGGATTAGTAATTTATCCAGATATATTTAAATGGATGCTTATGGCTGTTGATAGAAAAGTTGTTGTTAAATTAAATGGGGATACTGGAACAGGAAACGAAGTTGAACCTCCAACTGATGGAGACATCGTAAATAGTCCTGGATTGTTTCTTAAAAGAGGAAAGGTTTTCCAAGTAGATATGGAGAACACCGGACTTGAAGTTGCTAGTGGGATCTTGTTTTTAGCTGAGTAATGAAAATTGTTTTATCTTTAGATTTATCCACCAAAACCGGATGGGCTTATTACGAAAATAAAGAGTTAATAAGTTATGGAACAATTTTTCTAGATAAAAAAGCTAAAGATTTTGGTGAATACCCATTAAATTTTGTGTCTTTTGCAGATGAGATTTTTAAAAAGATTACGGACAAAGTAGACGGTTTTATTATTGGTTCGAATGAAAGTGTAGTTGTGATCGAAGAAACGACATCAAGTAAGAATAATTATTCTCAAAAGATATTGGAATATATTCATTATCGTATCGTAAATCATTACTGTGATTTTACTGATGTTAAATATGTTCGTACTGGTGTGTGGAGAAAATTTGTTGGTGCTTATCAAAATGCTGATGAACGAAAATATAATTCAAAAATAAATAGATTAAAAGCAAAAGAAAAAAAAGCTGGAAGAAGAAAAATAGCAAAAATTGATGGAAAAATAACAAGAGCATTAAATCGAAAAGATTATGCATTAAGAGCATTTAAAGAAATATTTGGAAAAGAACTTCCTTATTCAATGAATGATGCTTGCGACGCAGCTTTGCTTGGGTTGGCATATATAAAAGGAGCACCCGTTTGTGACGGAACGGTAAGGGGTGGAATATTATAATGGGAATTTGGGATAGTACTAAAAAATATATTGAATCAGAACTAGATTCTAGAATTGATAACTTCAAAGGCCCGGTTAATATGTCCGAACCTCTCAATAAAGCACTTAAAGAAGATGGTTATGGTCGTAAGGGTCTTATATTTGATCCGTTTCAAGATCAGGGATATTCTGGTGGTCTTTTTCGTCCTAAAGGTGCTGGTAGTGGTTTTCTTAGTAACTTTATTCTTAAATTAGTTAGTCGTCGTGATCCAATTGTTTCAACAATTCTTCATCTTAGATCTAATCAGGTTAGTACGTTTTGTCGTCGTCAATCCAATAGGTTTGATACAGGATTCAGAATCGAATGTAAGGGAGAAGATGAAGTTGATCAAAATGAAGTAAAAGAAATAGAACATTTTCTTCTTAATTGTGGTGAGACAGATAACAGAAGTAAAGAAGATATTCTTACACTTCCTGAGT
>Ga0114923_10003183_pt1 | contig 11082 bp, 11 predicted proteins | sample SumtaG_FD_89578 | JGI IMG/M metagenome (GOLD analysis project Ga0114923, IMG submission 89578) | Deep subsurface microbial communities from Indian Ocean to uncover new lineages of life (NeLLi) - Sumatra_00157 metaG | ecosystem: Environmental > Aquatic > Marine > Oceanic > Sediment | place: near...
ATGAGGGATTTAAACCTTTTATTTTAGAAGCTTTCAATTCTTTAAATTGCCATTAAAATATTATTTGATTTTTTTATAAAAACCACTATTCTTATTTCAGTTTCCACGTTTTTCTAATTAAAAAAAAAAGATTAATTTAGTATGATTTAGAGATTCATTGCAATAAGTTTCTTTTTTGTCTCGATTGCGTCTTCTTTAGTTATAGTATAGAACTTTAAGAAGATAAGCATGCTAATTAATTTATTGTGTAAAAACATGAGATAACGAAATTTACGCTATTAAACCTCATTTCTTTAGTGCTAAAATGAAGAAATTATCTTTTTTTGTGGGCCCTCCCATCATTTTAAACTCTTTAATTATAAAATTTTGTAGCATTTTTTTTATTTCCTTCTTTGAAAAGAAATGGTAAAATCGATGGAAGGTTACATTCTTACGAGTAAAAGTCCAAGGTATAAATTTATCTCCAAATTCTTTTAAACCTAACTTTTCCTGCTGATGTTTATATCTTGGATTTATTCTTTTAAACCAATCTAAGATAAAGTGTTTTTTAACTCTTTTATGCCATTTTCTCCATACAGTAATCAATAGATATCCTTCATCTCGTAATATATCAAATAAGTTTTTCATAACATTAGCTCTTTCAAGCTGTCCCTTTACATGGTGAATGGTAGCAACTGAGAATACATTTTGAATAGAATAATTTCTAATTGGAATGAAATTTAAATCTCCTAGGATCAATTGAATTTTGTTTAATTCTACATTTGAATAAAGATCAGAGCTTCTTAGTCTTTCTAAAGCCAATTTTAATAAAGCAGAAGAATTATCTATACCAATTATTTTGTTATTAGAATTTTTAAAAATTTCAAAATGCCTACCATTAGCACACCCTAAGTCAATACAATTTCCTTTAAATATATACCCCTTGTTGCTTAAAAAATATGAAAAGTCTTTAAGAGCTTTCCAAGGTTTTTTTCTTTTTGAATCATAGTCGTCGGCAATACTATCATAAGAAAGTTTCTCCATTTTGATTCAGTCACTTAATTAATTATTATTAATTTCACTTTTGTCATCAATATTGAATATCGTTAAAAGAAAATTTCTTACAGTAGGTGTAACCTTTTGTTGTTCAACTGCCTCATTCCATTTTTGCATAACTAGATAATTGTTATTCATTTCTTCAATTGTTTTTTTACCGACTTTTATCCATTCATCAAGATCTATGAGAGGTGCGTTTTCTTCTATTCCAGGGCAGTACTGTTTCCCTTTTTCTGTATAAAATATTTTAATTTTTGCTTTAGTTTTATCCTTTTCATCCAGAAAAATCTTAAATGAGAAGGGAAAGGTCCTACAAAACATAGGTCTAATTTTATAGATCTTACATCTTTTATTATCATTGTCATAAAAATAGCACGATCCAGCGTTTTTTTTAAGACCTACAAAGGCTAAACCCTTTTCTGTTTGAATTGGTGAAATTACCATTTTTTTTCTATCTTCTTCTGAAGGATCCCCATCAAAAACATAGAATCCTAATATTTCAATAATTTCTTCGAGTGTTAAGTTTAATCCCTTTTTTATTCTCAATATATCCAGATAGGTAACATTAACTAGGGTTTTTGAATCTGAACAGCAATTACCACAGTTTAAACATTTAAACCTAAATTCTTTAATTACTTCTTTTTTCTCATTCATCACGTATAAATTGAAAAGTAGATATACTTTAAGATTAAATAATATTTATCAATTTTTATGTTTGCTTGCGTATGTATTTAACACGTTTTTGTGAATTTTAAAAAAAATAAGGAAAATTATCTAAAAAGTTCTCATGTAAAAATTTTGTTGGATTTTTAGGTTATTTTGAATTTAATTCATCTTTCAAGATAGAAACCAACTTATTCTTCTCATCCAATGATAAATCATTGTAAGGCTTACCGCTAGAGCTGTAAATATCTGAGCCTCCTCCCTTGGAGGGTGAATTATTCGAATTGCTCTTATTTTGATATTCCATCTTATCTTATTAAAAAAATTAGTAACTTTTAACTCAAATACCCCTTGAGTTAATATATAAATTTTTTACTAACTTATAAATTCAACTGATTGTCCTTCTTTTCCCGTGAGATCAAGAGAAAAGTTTTAAAAATTTGTGTACAAAATATCGGGATGTATAAATTTTAAAGTTATTTATAGATGTTCTTTTTCTAATTCTTGAGGTGTATACTCATATGTTTGAAAGAAACGCATTTTTACATCTTCTAAAGTGAAGATTTGTGTTTGAGGTCCCCCTGTTTCAACCACAAATGAGCTAATCACGGAGCCCAACCTACAAGAATCTAGTAATGTCATATCTAATGATAAGCCAGTTAAAATTCCAGCTCTATATCCATCACCTGCACCAGTAGTATCCGCTATCTCTTTTTGTGGTTTACATATAGGGATATCAATTTCATAAATTTTTTCTTTCTGATCTTTGTACATTAGTTCCGAACCATCCGCTCCTTTTGTCATGATGATTGCTTTAACATCTTTTAAAATATCTATTTTTGATAAAGCCGCTTTTTCTAACATTTGATTAATTTCATAAGTGTTTCCGATCAATATCTCTGTCATGCTTAAGATTTTCAGTAATAAATCCTTTGTAAATAATGGTATAACTTGCCCTGGATCGAAAATCATCGGAATTTTTAATTCATATAATTGTTTAGCAAAATTATACATTGCATCAACGCTTTGAGTCGAGTTAATGGCGTAAATATAATGCTCAGGATCTTTAATTTTTTCTTTTAAATCAATATCTATACATTTATCTAAGGCACCACCATGAAAAATGATCATCTGATTAGATTTAATATCATTTACGATATAACAAGCAGCAGTAAAAAGATCTTCATGGGTATCTACACTAAGATTGACATTTTTAAATTTTGTTATATGGTCTTTATATGTGCTGAAATCTTGACCCACTGCTCCAAATAAGCTGGTTTGAGCAATGTTAAGGAGTCCTAAGTTATAAGCGATATTTCCCGCTGTTCCTCCAAAATGTTGGATACGACTATTTGCTGTAACTGTACTTTGATATTCTCCCTTTTCATAGTCAATCGAAACAGCATTAATGAAATTTTCATCAAATCCCATAATATAGTCAAAAGCAAGCGAACCGAGAACTATGACTTTGTTTTTAATTAAATTCATGCTACACTGTATAATATTATCGAAATATTGTTATTATTAAAGAGTGAATTTGTTAAATTTATTTCGGAAAAAGATTTAGAATATCATTAATAACTTCGACCTTATACAAATAAGGAATTACAATTTTATGGAATCTTTAATTTGATAATGAAATGAAAGATCTTTTGAACTCTATCTCTAAGTTAAAAAAGAGCGAAATTAAAAATTTAATTAGTTCTCGAATTAAAGAATTTTCTCAAATTAAGAACTCTTCAATTAACGATATTTTCAGAGAACTCTGTTTTTGTATTATGACGGCGAATTGTGGAGCAGAAAAATGCATTGAGATACATGAAAAGATCAATGATGGGTTTAACAATCTTCCTCAAATCCAATTGGTTGAGAAATTTAAAAAATTAGGATACCGTTTTCCAAATATTAGAGCTAAATATATTTTTGAAGCTAGAGAATTTAAAAATGATTTGGAAAATATTATAAAGTCTCGGGAACAAGAAATTGATGTAAGAGAATGGCTTGTAAAAAATATAAAAGGATTAGGATATAAAGAGGCAAGCCATTTTTTAAGAAACATTGGCTATAAGAATTATGCTATTGTTGATTTTCACATTGTAGATTTACTGGTTAAATATGGTCTAATTAAAAAACCTAAAACCATGACTAAAAAGAATTATTTAGAAATAGAAAGAATTTTACAAGATTTAGGGGCGGAGATATCTCTAAATTTAGCTGAACTTGATTTATACCTTTGGTATATGGAAACAGGGAAAGTTTTAAAATGAATTAATGAAATGATTATAAGTGATAACTGAACTTATTTATTAATTCCTAAACGAAGATTTCCTAGAGGAATTTCAGCAACAAGTTCAGAACTTTCAATTTTCTTAGATACATGTTTAGCGTTATCGTTTGATATCAAATCTAACATGTTTTGATAAAGAACACTGATGTTATCAACCCCAATTTTGAAATAAATGTCGTTCTCTGAAGGGGAAATAATTTTTAGTACATCATATAGCCCTTTTACTGCTTCTTTTATTTTTTCAAATTTTTCAACAGCATTTTCAGCTGAACTAGCGTTATACTTAACCATAATACATAAACCTCATTGTGTAAATAAAATAAAATAGATGTTATAAGGTTAAGGATTATATTTTATTTCTGTTCCCACATAACAATTTTTATTTTTTTTTTTTTTTTATTTTACCACATAACATATAAAACTTTTTAAAAATTAAAATCGCAACAAAAGCAAATCATTCTAAGCTAAATTCATAATTCTTGGAACTTTTAATCATTTTCAATAGAAAATCGTTGATTTATATTTTATAGAATTTTTACATAATAGGAGAGATTTTTATATTAGAGCGATATTAATATTATAAAAAAATGTTTCATAAATAAAGTAGGGTGATTAGGAGCGATGATGTATGGTCTAATGTTTATAGTCTCTAAAGATGGAGGGGTTGAACCTACGAAATTTGGGATGTCCTCTTTCACACCTGATAGATCAGTAATATTATTAGAGGAATTCTCTCCTGCCGTATGGTTGTGGCATGGTGAAGCACAAAGTTTAATTGATCGTCGTATTGCTAATAGACAGGCTGAAGCTCTAAAAGGTTATGGCTACAGAGCAGCTGACACCGTTATAGGAAGTAAAGCGAGGACAATATATGAAATCGATCAGAGAAAAGTAGGAAAAGAATCTGAAACCACTTCCTTATATGCAGAATTTGAGAACATTATATCCATGAAAACTGCACCATTGGATGAACATATTGTAATTTTTCAATCTGGGGAAGCAAAAATTAGGCCCCTTGATAAAAAAATAAAGGAACGATTAGATACAACTCCCCCAGTTCAAGAATCCAAGGCCATTTCTGAAAAACCTCAAGAGCTAGAAAAGGATATTAAAATCCCAATTAAATCTGAGTCAAAATCAATAAAATCAGAAGTTTCACAGAAAATAGAAAAGATTTCAGAGTCTCTGGAAATTCTTGATAAACCTGAATTTGAATTTGAGTCATATATTAAAGAGCTTCCTCCGTTTAAACAAGAATCCGCGAAAAAAGAGACTACGCTATTTTTAAAAGCAATAGAATCATCTCCAATAATAAAAAACCTTTTGGAGCGTGTCGAACAAATTGAAGGAAAATTAGATTTTTTAATTAATAAAATTCAAGATTAAAAAATGATTTTATTTTAAAAGTTCATCCCAATCTAGTTGATTTTCAACTAAATCTAAAGCTATCTTAACCTCATCTTCTTGAATTCCTGGTTTTAAATTTTCCATGTTTCTAATTGTAGTATAAGTGTCAGAAGGACTGAGAATAATGGGAATCCCTTTTTCATTCGCTCGAGTAATAACAGTGAGGTCTGGTTGGATGAAACCGGTTAATATTAAACACGAGCAATCCGTTTCCAAGGCTGCCATGGCTAAGTCGGTTCTATCTCCACCAGTAACCACCGCAGCATTATGAACTTGTCTTAAATATTTTAAAGCCGGCTGTACATTCATAGCCCCAATGACATAATTCTCTACGCGATTATTTAATCCTGCTGAAGCGGGTTCATTTATAAACTCTCCACCTATATATTCTTGAATTTCAGAAACTCTTGCATTCCATAATTCGAATCTATTCTCTACAATTCCAATAATTGGTATGTTAAATTTAGTAATATGATCTGCAGCTAATTCCTTGATTCTTGGGATATACTCAAAATTAATTTTGTTGAATATTATACCTTTAAAGTTTACATTCCTGAAATCAAAATATTTCTTGGTAAAGAAGAAATTATCTATAGATTTGTCACTGGAAACCTTTTCAATATAGATTAAATCGTTAATCCCTAAAGCTTGTGCTATGGTAACATCATCTAAACCCACTCGAATAAATTTTCTAATATTAGCAGATCCTTCGATAATGATATAATCCATCCCTTCAGAGATTTTTTCATAGGCAGACTTAATTTTACTTAGATACTCTTCTTTTTTCTCAGTATCAACAAGATCTAAATAATATGATTCAGGGATTGACAGTGGGCTAACGATATCATAAGGTTTTGAAGATTTTAATACAGCACTTAATATAAATCCAACATCATGGTCAGCTTTATTAGAAAATGCTCCTTTAGGCACTCCAATTGGCTTAAAATAGGTTACTTTCTTCCCTTCATTTTGCAATTTCTGAAGTATTCCAATTGAAAGAAGACTTTTTCCTACATGTTCACGTAAAGATACTAAATATATTGGTTTAGCCATTTTTTATCCATCTTTTTTTTAGTTTTTATTAAATTTTTATAATTCCTTAATTTTTTTATTTTTAATCCTCCTCGCGTGAGATGGTAATCTTAATATCTACTGCCGAATATCCTTTCACAAACGATAAAAGAGGATTAATATCTAGCTCAAGAATTTCTGGAAAGTCGTTTACTAATTGTGAAAGTCTAAGTAAAACATCTATTATTGCATTAATATCGGATGATGACTCTCCTCTAACCCCTTGCAATAAACTATAAATTTTTGTATTTTGAAGTGTAGCTCTCGCATCAGTTTCAGTAAAATTATACGCTAAAGCAAATGACACGTCTTTTAAAAAATTTGCATAGATGCCCCCAGACCCAATCATTAATATTGCGCCAAATTCTGGGTCCTTTGACATACCAAGTATTAATTCATTTACTTTTTTTTCTTTTTTAAAATCAACCATTTCTTGAACTTCAACACCATATAAACGAGCATTTTGAGGTCCAAACTTCTTTGCATTCTCGAAAATCTGTATAAACGCTTCGAAGGCTTGATCGGGGGTTTCTATATTAAGTATAATTCCTCCTACATCAGTTTTATGAATAATTTGAGGGCTTACTATTTTCATAACAGATTTTCCTATTTCTTCTTGTAATTTCCTTGCTTGTCGGGGAGTTCGAGCTAATCTTGACTTTGGAGAAATAATTCCATAGCAATCAAAGACTTCACTTGTTTCATAACTTAAAAGTACTGTTCGTCTATCTTTCCTAGTATTTATAAAAATTTCTCGAACTCTTTCTGTATTTACCTCGAAAGATGTAATCTTTTGCTCCTCTAATGGAAAGCTGTTCAAATATTCTCTTCTCTTTATTAGAGTTCTAAGTGAATGAGCAGCTCGATCGGGAAAATGATAACAAGGAATATGGTTTTGTTTTAAAAAATTTCGCCCTTCAGCTATAGATTTTTCACCAATAAAAGAACATACTACAGGCTTACCCTGTTCTTTCAAGCCATTAGAGAATAATTCATGAATTAATTTAGCAACCTCAGTGGGTTTTGTCTGTGCTTGGGGTGTTACGATTAATAATGCTCCTTCTGTTGAGATTTCATCACTTAAATTAGCATTGTTGATTCCAAAAACAGTTTCGATAGTAAACTTATAGCGATCTGGAGCAGCATCTCCAACTATATCTATGGGGTTAAAAATAGCAGCTTCTAATGGTAATTTTTCTCTTAATGTGTGAAGTATTCTTTCTGAAAATGATGCAAATTTCAAATTTTCACGCTCAAATGCGTCTGTCGCAACGATTCCAGGACCTCCTGCATTGGTAATAATTGCAAAAGAATTATGCTTTGGAACTGGTTGATATAGGAAAACTTCACCATAGTCGAAAAGATCTTCAATTGTTTTAGCTCTTATTACTCCACACTTTTCAAATGTTAAGTCAAAAGCTATATCCGAACCAGCTAATGCACCAGTATGACTTGACGCAGCTCTCGCACCAGCTTCACTTACACCTGATTTTAGAATTACAATTGGCTTTTTTCGAGCTGCTTTTGGTACAATCTCTAGAAATCTTTCACCATCTTTAATACTTTCAAGATAACATAGAATAACTTTGGTTTCTTCATCCTCTGCTAAATATTCAATAAAATCAACAACTCCTAAATCTGCCTTGTTCCCCAAACTTATATTGGCGGAAAAACCAAAAGCCTGAGTCATTGAATAATCCATCATTCCTGTTAACATAGCACCTGATTGTGAAATCATAGCGATATGACCTTTTTTAGGAGTATCGGCAGCAAATGAACCATTATAATTTAAACAAATGAGTCCCAAACAATTAGGACCTAAAATTCTCATATTATATTGATTTGCAAGAGCGATTAATCTTTCCTCGCGTTCAACACCTTCTCCGCCTACTTCTTTAAAACCCGCTGAAATTAAAATTAAGCCTTTTATTTTTTTCTTACCACATTCTTCCGCAAGATCACAACAGAATTTACCCGGAATAACAAATATTGCTATATCAATCTCATCTGGGACGTCCAAAACACTTTTATATGCTTTATGTCCCGAGATATTTTCCTCTCTCGGATTTATTGGATAAATCTTCCCAGTATAGCCAGAATTGATTATATTATTTAATACAGTATTTCCTACTTTTCCTTCTTTCGCACTTGCACCGATAATAGCAATAGATTTGGGCTTGAAAAAAAATGATATATCGTGATTTGCAGACAATTTACAAAGTAGTAATTTTTTACTAATATTATAAAGTTTATAGCATCAACCTTTTTAAAATTTATTACAACGAAAATAATATAAAAAACTCTTTAATAAAATCCATTCTTATGATATTACATGACTTTAATTATAATTAAAACAAACAAGGGAGATATTAATCTTAATTTATTTGATGAAGATGCTCCAATGACCGTTGCTAGCTTTCTATTTTTGGCAAGAACTGGGTTTTATAATGGCCTAGTTTTTCATCGAGTAATAGCTAATTTCATGATTCAAGGTGGATGTCCTCTGGGAAAAGGTCATGGAGGCCCTAAAAATAAAGGAGTTAATTCTTTTCCCCATCAGGGAGGGGAAATTAGTTACCCTTTTGCTGATGAGTTCCAATCGGGGAGACAATTTAATAAATCGGGTATTTTGGCTATGGCTAACGCAGGAAAGAACACAAATGGTTCACAATTTTTCATTACTCATGTTCCTACTCCACACCTTAATAATGCTCATACTATTTTCGGGGAAGTCGTAAGTGAATCAGATCAAGTAATCGTAAATTCGATAGCTTCAGGAGATAAAATTTTAGAGATTAAACTCTTATAAATTAGTGGAAATATCTAATTTTATTAAATAATAAGCCTATTAATCTAAAACTAACTTATTTTTAACTTTAATTACTTTAACTATTCTTCACTTTCACACATCTTTTTGTAAAAATTTAAAAAACCACATCTTTATTATTTTAACTGGAAAGAAATAATTTCAAATAATTTAAGAATTTCGCATCTTAACTGAAGTAAAATGACTCCACATCTTAAAGATATAATTAATTCGGTAGAGACGGAAGACAAAACTGTAAAACTTCTAAAAGATGAAATCTCAAAATTGAAATTTACGATAAAAGAGCAAAAAATATTAATTCAGAATCAAAAAGTCAGAATCAAAACAATAGAGGTCCCTGAAGACATAGAAATCCTAAAAGATATCATTATAACGCAAAGACAAGAATTAAATAAGAAAGACAAAGATATAGATATTCTAGAACAAAAATTAGAAGAGATAATACCTAATGCCGATATGGATACAATATTGAGAAAAGAGGAAATAGAAAACGAAGAATTAATCAATGCCAAAAAACTAATCATTCAGTTAACAGAAGAAAATGAATTGTATCAGGTAAATGAATCAAATGCTAAAAATATAATTTCAGATTTGATAAAACAGAAAGATAAGTTGATTTCAGAAATTGACAACTTAAAAGAACAAGGATCTTTGTTAAAATCCAGAGAGACTCCTTTAGCTTTAGACAAACAAAAATTTGAAGAAATAAACCCTGCTGATAATAAGATAAATGATTTATTAGTAAAAGTTGATGATTTAATAGAAGAGACTATTCATTGGAAAGAAGATGTGGCTTCCACAGAACTGGATAAAGAAAACTCCAGGGATTTTAAAAGTAATTTTAACGAATTAAGCAATAAAATTACTTTCCTTGAAGAAGAAAATAAAAAATTAAATAGGAACTTAGAAACAGCTAATAATATAAGTAATCGATTAGTCGAAGAAATCGATGGTTACTTGATTGAAATTTCAGATCTAAATAATGAAATTCGAGATAAAAATGTTAAAATTAGTGCTTCAAATGAAAAATACAGTAGTTTAAAGAGGCAAAATATTGAACTCCAAGAAAGAGCTCTAGAAAATTTGAATAAAGAAGACTTTACGAGCTCTCAAAAAAGCATTAACGAAATTCAAGAAAATGATTTAGAAACTATAATTGTAAATCTGAAAGGAGAGATTAATAAATTAAATAATGAGATTGAAAATTTAAAAGAAGATAAATCAATTGTCTCTAATAAAATAAATCAGAAACTGCGATTAAAGCAAGGAGCTCCCAATTATTATCAAATTGACCTTTTTATGAGATTGTTTCAAATTTTGGATAAAGATGAAAAAGATATCTTAATTGAGGCTATTATTGAAGATCTTATTAAATTAAAAGATAATGATATAAAAAGATACATAATTCTATTATTAATCACTCTCTTAAATGATTTAAAAGAGGACCAGAGGATATATAAAGAACTAATTAGATTATTCAAAGACGATGATTGGCTGATTAGATTAACTCTAGTTAAAACCCTCTACAGAACTGATAATGATGAACTAATTGATATATTTAAAAAACCGTTGAAATCATTACTTGATGATGTTGATCTAGATGTAAGAGAAGCCTCCGAACAAATTTTAAGAAAAATTTCCCTATAACTTATTAGAATGAAATTTCCTCTACTATCTATTTGTGGATAATTTTTTAATTAAAAATCTTAGAAAAATAAAAATATAATAATAAGGAGAACGTAATAATAAATAGAACGAATTTTGAATATAAAATTAGCCTAGAAAACATAAT
>Ga0114923_10003184_pt1 | contig 11079 bp, 14 predicted proteins | sample SumtaG_FD_89578 | JGI IMG/M metagenome (GOLD analysis project Ga0114923, IMG submission 89578) | Deep subsurface microbial communities from Indian Ocean to uncover new lineages of life (NeLLi) - Sumatra_00157 metaG | ecosystem: Environmental > Aquatic > Marine > Oceanic > Sediment | place: near...
AAGAACTCGACCGCGACAACCTCGTTGGCGGCATGAAGCCCATTATTGACTGCTTGATTAAGCTAGGTTTTCTGGAAAACGACACCCCGGACGTGATACAACACATGGACGTGTTCCAGACCAAGGTCAGCACGAAAGCCGAGCAGCAAACGAGGATCACGTTAATTGAACAAGCCGGGTAATCATCCCAAGACGCAGCGCCGACGATCAGCCGCCAGCACTGACGAATATGGTTTGACGCCGAAGCAACGTCGCTTCTGCGATCACCTCCTTGCCGATCCCGAACAGAATCGACGTAAAGCATACAAACAGGCTGGCTACACCAGTCACAACATGCAGAAGGTTGATCGTGGCACGCATCAGCTGATGAAGCTGCCACACATTCAGGCGTACATCCAGCTGCGGCGACGGGCGATGCGGCGGAACACCAACATCGGGCAAGAGCGGATTGTCAATGAATTGGCGCGTATCGGCTTCCTCGATCCAGCAGACCTGTTCGACAGATGGGGTGCGCTTCGTCACATTCAGGATGTCCCAGCTGCAGCCCGAAGAGCGATCGCTCAGATCGATGTGTTCACGGAATACAGTGGTCGCGGCAACGATAAGGAAGTTATCGGGCACACGACGCGCATCAAATTTGTCGACAAAAAGGGCGCTTTGGACTCAATTGCGCGTATCCTTGGCTACTTCCAGCAAGACAAGGTCGACGTCGACGGTGTCGCTAAGTTGATGGAGATGATTGGCGAAGCCCGAGGAGGGACAATTGGAAGGCTCAACCGCACAGCTGACGACGGTAGCGGATCACTTCGCGGACCAGTTGTGGCGACTCAACAATCTCTATCTGATTCAAGACAAGGAAGGGAACGAGGTCCACTTCAAGCCCAACTGGGCACAGACCCAACTGCTCGAAAACTTCTGGTACATGAACGTGATTCTGAAGGCGAGGCAGCTGGGGATGACGACGTTCATAGACATACTGCTGCTGGATAATGCCTGCTTCTACGCCAACACCCGTTGCGGGATAATTGCTCACACCAGAGAAGACGCCAAGGTCATCTTCGAGACCAAAGTCAAATTTCCGTACAATCATCTTCCAGACCAGATCCGCGCTTACCTGCATCCGCGTCAGGACACCACGAACGAATACCTTTTTGGCAACGATTCATCTATCCGTGTCGGTACCTCGATGCGTTCCGGCACGTTGAACTATTTGCACATATCCGAGTACGGCAAGCTGTGTGCAAAATATCCAGAGAAAGCTGCGGAGGTGCGAACCGGCGCACTCAACACCGTCCAAGCCGGTCAATGCGTTACGATCGAATCGACCGCTGAAGGATCGTTCGGGCACTTCTTTGAGATTTGTGACGATGCTCGCAATAACGCCAGGATGGGAATCCCGCTGACAACGCTCGATTGGCGATTCCATTTCTTCCCGTGGTGGCGCGAACCCCAATATTCGTTGCCTGAAGAGATGAAAGATCGCGTCATTATCACTCGCGATGATCTTGAGTATTTTGCCGAAGTCGAAGGCGAGATCAACCGCAAACTGACAATCGGTCAGAGACTATGGTACGTGAAGAAAAAGATGGAGCAGGGCGAGTACATGTTACGTGAGTACCCGTCGACGCCGGATGAGGCGTTCCGCGCCAGCATCGAGGGCGCGTACTACAAACAGCAAATGACCTGGCTGCGGCAGCAGAAACACATCTGTCGCGTTCCCTATGAGCCGCGACTTCCCGTAAATACTTTCTGGGATCTCGGCATGTCGGATGACACACACATTGTCTTCCATCAGCGATACGGCATGGAACATCGTTTCATTGACGAGTACATCAATCGCGGTGAGTCGCTTGGTCACTACACGAAAGTTCTGCAGTCGAAACCGTACACGTACGGTCAGCATTATCTGCCGCATGATGTCGAGGTCCGCGAAATGTCCACCGGCATCAGCAGGCGCGAAAGTCTGACAAAACTTGGGTTGAGACCGATTCGCGTCGTGCCGCGCATTGACGAAGAAATGGATGGCATCGATGCGGTGCGATCGGTGCTGCCGACATGCTGGTTCGACAACCGGAATTGCGTCGAGACCATCAAGGCTCTCGATCATTATCGGAAAGAATGGGACGAGAAGTTGGGGACGTTTAAGAGCAAACCATTACATGACTGGTCCTCTCACGGAGCCAAATCATTTGAAGGCTTCGCCGTAGGCTACAAGGCTCCGCAGCAAACCAAAGGCAGAAAGAAGAAACCACGCAGCTGGCGGACTGTGTGAAGCTGTGGCACAGTACGCCTGCCAGGGCTGGGCAGACAATAATAATCGGTCCAATTTCCACAAACCGCTCATCGAGGAGGGAATGCGGATGACCTGATCGTGAAAATACACCCCACGATTGTCAAAACGAGGAAGTTCGGTGACTTCGAGATTCTGTTTCAGTACGTCGATGAAGAACCGGCTTTGGTCATTCGGGCGCATCGATTTCTTTCGGTTCGCAAACGCGCATACGTCATCACGCTGGAGTCTGCGTGGAAATATGTCGATGACGTCGAGAGTCCTGCTTCGGGGCATTCCCAATACATGGTTCACGCATCTGCTCAAATTGAGAGCATGCTGGGTCTTGGTGACAGCATCACGACACGGTTTCGGATTGCCGAAGCGATCATGGATTGTCTCGAAGATTTGATTGCGATGAAACCGATGAAGGTTGAAAAAGAACCGCACGCCGACATCAGCGGCATGATGCATGTTGGTGACGAATCCTTCGCAATTGACGTTCCAGCAGACGCTGGTTTGGTCAACGCGACCGATGGAATGACTAAAGTCGAAACACCACTTGAAACTGCCAGGGGAGAACCATAATGGAAATTGCACACGTCGCGGAAGTCTGTCACGAAGCGAATTGCGTATTGCAGCATTACAACGGCGATACCATTGCCGCACCATGGGACACGTTACCAGAAGATCAAAAAGAACGAGTCATCAACGGTGTTGCTCTGAGATTGAAAAATCCAGATTCCGATCCTGAATTCATGCACGAGAATTGGCTTCGCGATATGACAGCCGATGGTTATGTTCTCGGCGACCAGATCGATCACGAAAACAAGACGCATTCGTGTTTGAAAAAATATGACGACCTGCCGTTGAATCAACGGGTGAAAGATACGCTGTTTGGCGCGATCGTCGATTCGCTGCGGGAGTGTGTCACCTAACGGAGTACGCTTATGTACAGAGAATTTGAATTACAGCCGTCGAGAAACGAAGGCACAGGTAGTGGTGACGGTCCTAATGTCAGCACGATATTCCCGGATGGGCCTCGTGACAGTGCCCAGGAAAAGCGTTTCCGAGGCAGGAATCCTGTCGGTGGCAAGGCTCGCGTTTATCTCGATTTGACGGTAGGTGGTGCAGCGATGCTGCTTGACGTGGATGTCATCGGGATAGTCAACGGGAAGCGTCAAATCCTCGCAAGTTTTACGCAGCAATCCGTGGCTGCTCTTGAAGTAATTACAATCGAAGAGGCTCCCGACAATTTATCGACAGCCTGGGTCGTCGGTGGCACGACACCCAGCATGACCTGGAACGTACAGGTGACTCGGAGCTAGTTCGTGGCATTAGAAAACATAGGCGTCGTCAAGGAACACGTACCATTCGAGTTGCGCGCCACCGAGCATGATGCCTCTGCCGAGGAAAATGTTCACCCGCTCGATACCGAAGCGGGGCTGGCAAGAGAGCGTATTCTCAAAGAGTGGTGGCATGAGGCGCGAATCTCGGCAGCTGACAATCGATTCGAGCAGGCACTCGATGCCGATTTCAATGACGGTCTGCAGTGGCGCGATGATGATGCGCAGGTGCTTCGAGAACGTGGTCAGGCACCGCTAGTATTTAATGCAATCGCCCAACACATTCGTTGGATTCTTGGCACCGAGCGCAGAACCAGGGTCGACTTCAAGGTTTATGGCCGCGAAAAAGAAGACGAGAGACCTGCTCAGACAAAAAGCAAACTGCTCAAATTCACTGACGATGTGAATCATGCGGCGTATGCGCGCTCCATGGCGTTTGCCGATTCCGTGAAGGTTGGTGTCGGCTGGCTGGAATGTGGTATCAGATCCGATCCAACGGAAGAGCCGCTCTTTGATCGCTGGGAATCCTGGCGCAATATGTGGAATGACCCGCTGGCGAAAGAGCCGGACAACACTGATTCCAGATTCCTGTTCAGGGCGAAATGGTTAGATGAAGACATCGCTGCGACGATGTTCCCTGATCGTCAGGAAGTCATTCGCCAATCCTCTGTTTCGCACCAGCTGTTCTCTTTCAGTGAGGACGATGATCTTGGCTTTACAGGTCTGTATCATGCCTTCACACCAGGCTCGACGACGATCCAATCTGGTCGTTCCATGTTCAGCGATAGCTTCCACATCGGCATCAGGCGGAAACGCGTTCGGCTGATCGAGTGTTGGTATCGCGTACCAGAAAAAGTGTCGATGCTTCGGACCAGGGTCAGCGCACTTATGAGTCCGATTTTCCGCAATCAGTTGATGCGGATGAATGGAAACGAAGTCCGAGGTCAGGCTCCTCCGCAAGTCCAATCACTCCTCGATGACGGGCATGCCTCTATTTACGACGCAGTGAAGATGAAAGTCCGCGTTGCGATTTTCGCGAATAAAGGCATGCTTCAGGACATCGCTTCACCATACCGACATGATCGATTCGCGTTTACACCTGTCTGGGCTTTCAAACGCGATCGCGATAACCAGCCTTATGGTGTCATCCGCAATATGAGAGATCCGCAAGAGGATCTGAACAAGCGCAAATCCAAGGCACTGTGGATACTGTCCACTAATCGTGTGATCGCTGATGACGATGCAGTCGAAGATTGGGATGAGCTTGAGGAGCAGGTCGCCAGACCCGATGGTGTGATCAAAAAGCGTCGTGGCAGTGACTTCGAGATTTCCAACGAGACGGCACTTGCTAAAGAACACGTCGGCATGATGCTGCACGACATCCAATTTCTTGAGAATACGTCTGGAGTCACCGAGGAGAACCGTGGAGAGGTTACCAATGCTGCTTCCGGCAGGGCCATAAACCTGCGACAGACTCAAGGCTCAGTTGTCACTGCTGATCTTTTCGACAACTTCCGGTTTGCGTTGCAGCTGCATGGCGAGAAAAAACTTTCCTTGATCGAACAGTATTACAGCGAGCCAAAAGTTATTCGTATCACCAACGATCGTGGCGCGGATTTCATCAACATCAATATGCCAGGTCAGGACGGCGATGGCGCTCTGCAAATAGAGAATGACATCACCAAGACCAAGGCAGACTTCATTGTTGATACCCAAGATTTCAGAGAGACTGTCCGGCTCGCGATGTTCGATTCGATGATGAATGTCCTGCAGGGACTTGATCCAGAAGTACAGATGCAGTTGCTCGATATGGTTATCGATCTCGGTGATTTTCCTGGCCGCGACGAGATGGTCAGACGTGTCCGCGAGATCAACGGGCAAGTTGACCCAGATGCACCTGATGCTAAAGAGTTGCGCAAACAGCGAGACGACCAAAAAGCAGAACAAGCAGATAGGGACAAGCGTGCCCAAGAGGCTGACATCGCAACGAAAGAGACCAGGGCTGCGAAGACGACATCTGATGCCGCAAAAGCGGAAGCAGAAGCAATGTCTAAAGCTACCGAGATCGCCGAAGCACTTGCAGCGAATCCACAACTCGCTGCCGCCGTCGACGAATTATTTGCCAGTTTCAAAGAAGAGAGTGGTGTTATAGATCCGAACGCAAGTGGATCTGTTGTGCCATTCGAACCACCGCAACGTCCGCCACCTGAAGGTGGGGACACAATTTAATAACCAGTCGCAGGAGTGACGCCATGACAAAGCATGTAGAAACAGAAGAGAATATGGCTGCAGCAGGTCTCGGACCAGAAGAGATAGCTGCGTTAGAAGAAGAGGACGCGGAGGGTACCGGCAAAGAGCCAGAAAAGAAAACTGCCACCGATAAAGACGGTGACGGTGCCAAAGCGGACTCTAAGTCGGAGGTTCTTCCCCAGGCAGCCGATAAGGACGATGCGGGTGCCGTCGCCGACCAGAAAAAAGTCGATGACAAGAAACCCGTTGAGAAAAAGGCCGATGAGAAAGACGACGGCAAAAAGAAAGCTGATGCCGTTGGCGAGGGTGCCGACGACAAAGGGGATGGGGCGGGGGCTGCAGCGGATACATCTCTCGATCAGGATGGCGCAGCTGCAGCCGCCAAACCTGCCGACGCAGATGGTGAGGACAAAGCCGTACCAGCCCCACCACAAGTCGATTCCTTCCGCGCTCAATTAGCCGCACGCGGAATCCCGGAGGACTACGAGGATCAGCTGAAAGAAGCTAACAATGCTGTCGAAGCTCTCGATGATGAACTGAAAGAGGGCACGATCGATTACGCTGCGCATGCCAAACAAAATCGCGTGCTAACCACGAAACTCTCTGATCTCACGGCGATGAAACGCGAGGCCGAATTTGTCGCTGGCAACAACGAACTCATGGCGGATCAGCATTGGGATTGGGAAGTCGAAAGATTCACCGAGGAAAATGCTGAGTTCAAGAATCCAGTTGTCTATGGTGCGTTGCGTGGTGCGCTCGAAGAGTTGTACACCGACGAAGAAAATGCTGGCAAAGCTTATCGGTGGTTCCTGCGTGAAGCCGCAACAAAAGTTCGCGAGGCTTTCAATTTGGACAAGAAGGCAACACCAGCTGAAGAAGGCACCGAGTCCGAAGAAACGCAAAGGACCGAAGACATTCAGAAAGAGCAAAAGGACAAGGAGCAAAAACCTCCTCCGCAAACGCTGGGTGGTCTCCCTGAAGCGCATGTCGACGAAGAGTCGCAGGATGAATTTGCGCAATTGGACAAGCTGGAAGGCATGGACCTGGAAGCCGAGTTGTCGAAATTGCCGAAGGCAAAAGCCGACCAGTATCTGGACTCGCGGAATTATTGAGTCGTGTCTCTGTACCACGATCTGGAGAAGGGGAGCCGCTTGCAAGTTGATCTCAAGACCAACCACAAGCTGAAAATCACCAATGGTGATCAGTCCCAAAAGGTCGTGGTACAGCTGATTTACAAGCGTGGGAACAAGTATGCACGTCTCGCGATTGATGCTCCACCGGACGTAGGAGTTGAAGTCTTACCCCCGGATGGTGTTACACTCGCCGAACAGGGCGCTTGACGCTCACATTTTTGATCGTCGCAGGAGTGACGACTTACCATTAAGTTGGAGGTTTAGTCACTATGGCACAGACCATCATCGGTCTAAATGACCCCAAAGCCGTCAAGCGGTTTTCCGCGTTTCTGGCGGTCGACACTGCCCGAGTGTCGTACTTCAATAAAAAGTTCATGGGAGTCGGCCCAGAATCCGGGATGCCAATCCAGATGCTTCCCCAACTAGAGTCCGACGCAGGTGAACAAATCACCTTCGACCTCTCTATGCAGCTTCGCCAGCAACCGATCGAAGGCGACGATGTTCAGGAAGGAACTGAAGAAGACCTCAAGTTCTACACTGACGCCGTTTTTATAGATCAGATGCGCGGAGGAGTGAACAGCGGCGGACGGATGACGCGCAAAAGAACTATTCACGACCTTCGCCGGGTTGCACGCGCACGACAGGCGGAATGGTGGGGTCGTATCTTCGACGAACTTTTCTTCATTTACCTTTCCGGTTCGCGTGGCGCGAACACCGAGTACATCTTCCCGCTCTCCTACACTGGATTCAGTAACAACGCACTCCAGGTGCCGGACGCGGAGCATGTGATGTTCGCTGGTGACGCCACGAGTTTCGCGACGATCTCGAACGACGACCAGCTAACCACGCTGGAAGTCGACAGGGCAATCACCAAGGCAGTCATGATGGGCGGTGGCACGCAGGGCACGCCACAGATCCAGCCGGTCATGGTCGAAGGTGAGGAGCATTACCTATTGCTCATGTCGCCATGGCAGGCGTTCGATCTCCGAACCGCAACCGGCGCATCCAACTGGCTCGAAATCCAGAAGGCTGCGGCAACTGCCGAAGGCAGAAAGTCGCCGATTTTCAAAGGCGGACTCGGCATGCACAACAGCGTTGTGCTGCACTCTCACAAGGGAATTATCCGTTTCACGAACGCTGGTGCCGGTGGTGCCGAACCTGCGGCTCGCGCACTGTTCTTTGGCGCGCAGGCTGCTGTGGTCGCGTTCGGGTCACCGGGTACCGGGCTGCGGTTCAACTGGCACGAGGAAACTCGTGACAACGGGAACCAGCTGGTTATCAGCACGTCGTCAATCTTCGGATTGAAGAAGACCCGTTTCACCATCGAAGGTACTGCGAAGGACTTCGGTGTCATTGCACTGGACACGTATTCCGCTGATCCAGGCTAGTAACGCACAGGGCTGAAAAGAGATGCCCACTTAGGAGATATTTATGCCTGCATTAGAAACAGTCATGGGTGGAAACTCTGGCCCCAGCATCGCGTCAGCGCAAGCCGGTCAGACAACGACTCAACAGACCCGTATTACGCTTGCGGCAACAGACACGGAGGACGTGGCAACGCGGATCAGGTTGCTGAAGCTCCCTGCCCAGCATCGCATCGTGACGCTGCACCTCATCACCGAAGACCTTGATTCTGGCGCAACCGGTACGATCGATGTCGGTGTCGAAGACACTGTCCAAGATCCTGCCGATACGACTGACGCCGTGTTGTTTGCCGCTGCCCAGTCGATTCAGGCCGTTGGCGACAATCGCTACGAGAACAAAGCGGTCTGGGATTTCCCGGTCACTAACTACGACCGGTTCATTATCGTCGATGTCGATGTTGCAAGTACCACAGGTTTGGTCGGCGACATCCACGCGACACTGGTCACGCGTCCAGAACTCGGCGCGCAGTTCGAAACCTAGACTAGCCTCTTCGGACGCTGGTTTGTGGACTTGGTGGGGGCTATCATGCCCCCACTATTTTGAAACTGGGGAGTTAGATCATGCTTGTAGAACTGCATATTCGACGCACTCGCAACGGTGTCGGCTCAACAATTCCAATGCCGAATGGCAAGTACGAGTTCAAGCCACGTAAGGGGTCTGGCGAGGCTCACGTCTGCGAGGTCAAAGACGAAGCGGATCTCGCTATGTTCTTGGCGATCCGCGAGTACACGGAGTTCGGCGAAGAGATGGCCGATGTCATCCCAGAGCCGGAACCGGTGCTTGAAGAGATTCCTGACGAGCCGAGCGAGGACGACAAGCTTCAGGAAGAAGAGGACGCAGACCTCGAACTAGCGATGTGCGAAACGATCGTAAGTATGACGGTCAGTGAAGCAACAGACGAACTTGGTGGCCTGTCTGATTCGGCACTTGTGGCATTAGCAACGATGGAACGTGCCGGAAAGGCTCGCGCCACGTTGTTAGAAGCTATCGATGACGAACAGGATGCTCGCCAGCAGGAAGGTCAAACCGAAGAGTAGGTAAAACCACATGGCGAGTGCCCAGGACATCAAGCCGCCTCTGACGTTAGAGGAACTGGCGACACTCTTCCGGCAGGATGTTGATGATTTACCTGGGGACACCGTCACCGACGTCAACTGGAAGAACACCGACACAGGTCTTCTGTGGTCAAACCAGGAGATCGTTCGGTATGCGAATCAGGCTGTCAACGAATTCTGCTTTCGCCAACCAATTCTCGACCAGGACGCCACGCCAGCGATCACACAAATAACCATCGTCGCATCGACAGGCGTTTACGTTCTCAGCCCAAAGATCCTATCGATTCGACGCATGAAGTTCGTTGACTCCAACAACGACGAGTTCATTCTGCTCAAACGGACAACGCAGTGGATGGACATACACAGGTCGAAGTGGGATCTTGAGACGTTACCCACCGAGGGTGTGGTCGAGTTCTATATCGAAGATACCGATACGCACCAGCTGCAGTTGTATCTCGTGCCTGAATTAGCTGGCACGATCCACATGACCGTCGACCGTCTGCCGACCAAGTACATGTTGTGGACGAATCGTCACCAGGACATCCCGGAAATCCACGAACAGCATCATCTTTGCCTGCTCGATATGATGAAGCATCTCGCATACAAAAAACGGGATGCAGAAACCGAAGACAAGAAGCTGTCAGCGGATTTTCTGGCTTCATTTAATGCGCTGGTTGGTGACAGACCGAGCGCACGTCTGCTAAGAGTGCGAAAGCAGGAACGTAACTATCCGCGTCAAGCACGCGCACACTTCTTTTAGGAGACCGCCATGGTTTTGAAAGTCAATGCAGAGGAAGCGAAACAGATCGATGTTGATCTTCCGAACGTGCCAACGATAACGACTGCAGATGCAGCGATCGCTGTGCCAGGTGTTAAGGCAGGCGAACTTTACTTGGTCGCGTTCGATCTGGCTGCATTGGATGTCGGGTTGTTGGTCCAGTCTATTGCTCACGCAACTGAAGACGTGTTGACCGTGCGGTTGGTCAACCCCACCATTGCCGCTATCAATCCCGCTCCCGGCATCGAGATGACCTACATCAAGCTGTGAAAATTACTCCAGCTTTATGTGGCACAGTCGTCGCAATTGCAGCGACTGTTGTCAGTGGGGCTATCGCATTTTGGGTATGGGACCAGGGTCTGGAAGCGCACGAGCATGACACCATTAAGATACAGATGGTTGCAGGTGATGTTGAGCTAGACCTGCAACGTGTTGAATTGGAACTTAAATTACTGCGCACGATCGAGGAACGTCGTGCCCTAACAGCAGACGAGCAAGACCGCAAAGATTATCTTCTCTCACTGAGGATCATCTTGCGCGAACAACAAAAACAAAAAGTGGGGTGAGCCATGGCTATGCTGCTCATTGAAGGCTTCGAGCAATACGGCGTTGGCGCACAGCTGCCTCGTGGCGGCTGGAACTCGAATCTCATTTCTGGATGGAATGCCCTCAGTGGTGCAGGAGAACCACGGCATGCCGGTGGCAAATGTGTCGAAGGCATAGGAAACGGTGGTTCTCTAGTACATGGCGTTAAGGCATCAGTCGATTTCACTTGTGGGTTCGCCTATTTTCTGGCCGATGCTGGACCGGATAATACGGTAGT
>Ga0114923_10003185_pt1 | contig 11076 bp, 14 predicted proteins | sample SumtaG_FD_89578 | JGI IMG/M metagenome (GOLD analysis project Ga0114923, IMG submission 89578) | Deep subsurface microbial communities from Indian Ocean to uncover new lineages of life (NeLLi) - Sumatra_00157 metaG | ecosystem: Environmental > Aquatic > Marine > Oceanic > Sediment | place: near...
GCATGGATAAGTCGCATCATGGTGATTTGCAGGGGAGCTAGTTTATCCCGCTCATCATAACTGCCAATGTCTGCCAGTCTGGGCACTTGTCGGTAGAATGCTCTTGCTAGTCGTTTGGCATTCTTGAGCTTGGAGCAACTTTCCAGCCTACAGCCAGTAGGGACATGGGTTATGATCCAGCCTACCCCTTGAGCGGAGTGGACTGCGATCCAGCCATGCACATGGGCCATGATAGGTGACATGGGTTCACGGTTGTTGTTTACACGATTGATCTCTTGTCGTTTCCATTTCATGGTCAGGCCTTTTCTAGTCATTTTCGTATAGCTGTAAGTTTTTAGCTTTGCTCTTACGTGACCACCAAAGCCCGCAACCTTGACAACAATAATGCAGTAAACGGCCCAGCCGACCCATGAGAATTAGGGGTCCGCCACAATGGTTGCACTGCATTCCATCGTCTAAGGCGTCTTGTGCGGTGTAGGTGCTGATAGGCTTACCATACAGATCTTCTAAGCTGTCCAAGTGTTGACGATCGGCGGCGGGTTTGGTGGAGTTCATTCTGTCCCTTTCGGTAGTGAGCAGCTTGGCTACTCAGTTTAGGTTGCGTTGCATAATATTTTACCTTGTACGCTTCACAATTATCGTCGCTGGTAGTTTTGAATTGTCATGGTTTGCCCTTTCAAGTTGTGAGCAGTTTGGCTACTCTGTTTCAGTCTAGTGGAGTCAATCAGTTTGGTGGCTAGAAGCCCAGAAGATCCGCTAAATAGCTTGGCTTCTTTTTTTCAATGGTGTAACCCTGTGCTTGCAGGTGTTGTTTGGCCCAGTCTGTGTCAATATGTTCACCACACATTTTGTAGGCCACAGCGAGCACAACATCTGCTTTGATTGTTGCACAGATTGTCTTGTCTTGTTGGGCATGATCCCAAAACCTAACAAGGTGTTCACCATTGGCACCAATTGTGTATTCAACACTGGGAAAATCATTATCTGTTATGTAGGGGTAGGGCATGGCGTTCCCTTCTTGTTTGCAAGCTTTTCTTTACGGATGTTAATGTCAAGCTCTTGAAGCAGGAGATTGCAGCGGAAGGATTGATCGTCTTGCCGATTCATGCATGACATACGTTTGATACCGGCCTCTTTCATGTCGGCTAATAGTTCACGCTTTTGACGGTAGAGTTCAGATAGTTTGGGCACTATGCACCTACCTTTCCGTTGCTATCAATGTCAAGCATAGTTTGATCATCTAGGCATCCATACGCAAGGTAGTAGGTGCAATCTACGCATATTTCTAGGTGGACTAACTTATCATCCTTATCAAGACCGTGTGCGGGGTAACGATTCCCACCTAGGTTACGGCGGCATATGTCACAACTATTCCCAGAGAATGACGTTTCCACACAATCGGATTCGTCAACATCCAGCTTGTTGCAATGAGGGCAACGGTTGGCATCGGGATAACATTCCCCACATTCTTTATTGTCGCCCGGCGATACAGCGGACAACCCCGCTAGTCCATGTTCAACTGCTTGCTCATATTCTTGGTATTCTTCTGCCGTTTCCATGGCTTGTCCCTTTCGGTTGTGAGCTAGTTAGCTCGGTTTACGGTTGCTGGAGTCAATCAGCTATTTGTTTTCTACGCTGCTCTAAACACCATTGCATATAACCGGCCCGTCTGTCTGCTAGTCGGGTGCAGGCGTAGGGTTGGCCTTGCTGCTTAGATGTAAGGGCATGTTTTTCTTGTCGTTGTAAAGCTGCTTCTAGTGCTGCATCACTTAGGTGTGCAAACTCTGCCATCACTTCAGCATCGCTTGGGATGTATTCGTTATTCATGGTTTGCCCTTTCGGTTGTAGGCTTTCGCCCGGTTTACGGTGTTGGAGTCAATCAACAATTACACTCTACCTCAAGGTATCGGGGTTGTCAAGTAAATAAACGGAATAATATGTTTTTATTTTGAGCGGGGTGTTGGCACGGTGATCGGCTTGGCAAGAGGTGAGCGTCAACCATTGGCATTGTTTGCTCAGACATGGTAGTTAGCAAGTGTAGATAGTTAACTCATATATACTATTATTGTGTTGTGGTTGGCTCAATAGCAGCTAGGCTTATTGGGTGACTGTCCCTAGTTTATGTGCTGCTGTGTTGCTTGCAAGTGTTATCATTGTAAACTCACAAAACACCTTATTCTATAGGCTCAAACGCATACTGTGCCAGTAGCTTGTCAGTCCGATACGGATAGATACGTTGCATGGCCTTGTTCGATGACCATTCAATCTGGCTGAGAGCGTGAAAATAGGGTGGTAAGGCGGTTTGGGGATCAATACTACCCTCGGTGTCTTTGTGAGTTCCGGTATGTATTTAAGACCCCTCTGCCTGACCACCATTTCTGCCAGTTGCTTATACATCTGCCTTATCTGCCCTCGCTGTGTGATGAGTCTCTTTTGCCCACTTCCTCCACCAGCCTGTCTCACCTGTGACACTATTACCGTATGGCGAATGCAAGAAAGATACCTCCGCTAGAGTATCAGGAACCTACGCCCGACCCCGCATTAGGGCCGCTGGGGGCACATAATCCAGATAAACCGGAGCCTACCAAGCCATTGATGCGGAGTGGTTTGCCCAGCAAGAAGACCTTTCGATTGCAGATGCAGCTAGAGGGAAAGTGGTCAAAGGCTATGCGGTTTCGGGATGCCAAGCGGAAGGCAATAGCCAAAGAGTTCCCCGCCCAGTGTTACAAAGAGATCAACCACGATGTCTGGATAATGACACTTCAGAACTTCTGGTCTTCTGCCTTTGGTCCCATGCCCAGCAGATTGCTCCCACCTGAGAAACGAGACTCTGTACCTGAGTTTATCGGTATGCCGGTAGAGGGGTATGAGCCTCAGAGAATGATCCGCAATATGAAGGGGAAGGAAGGGTTCCTAGAGGCAGTGCGGCAATCTAGCTGGGAACCGGCTGAGGCTACGGTGAGGGATGATGTCAACTGGGTCTACGCCAACATGCTGGTTTCCTGGGATGTTCTTGAGGTGATGAGTCTGCCTTCTCTGGGGGCTATTGGGTTACTAGAAACGGCTAAGGATGACCCTGCCTGGTTTTACCAGAATTACCATGTCAAGTTACTGCCAACCAAGAGTCAGCTAGAGAAGGGGGATAGCCTTACAGATGACGAGTCTCGAATTGATGAATTGATCAAAATGGTACTAACCGCAGAAGAAATGGATAGATTATGAGTATACCCCTGTTAGACCCTCTTGAGGTGCTTCAGAAAGTTGTAGAACAAATGGGGCGACATATAGCAGATCAGTATGGCAAGATTCTCCAGTTAGAAACACAAGTAGCCCGTTTATCGGCTCAACAACGAATGCCCTTTTGGATGGACGTAGCAGAGGCAACCACCCCTGTTTACATAACAAAAGGCACAAAGATCACGGGGACAATGGGGGGTAATCCAAATAATGCTAGGGTTCTAAGGGGACAACAGGTTGTCTGAACCAGCACCCGACTTTCCCTACCACCATATTGTACCCCGTGGCCTGAGGGCTAACCTGATCCACCGGCAACGGTTCTGGAAGAAGGGGTTTGAGAGCTTAGAGGCTGCTTCAGCGATCCGGTTGATGTGCCGGAAAGACCCTATCTTCTTTATCAATACTTTCTGTTGGACCGCCCAGCAGACCTGGAAGCCGGAACAGCCGGAGCAGCCTTTTATCACCTTCCCCGCTCAAGATGAGGTGATCCGTAAGCTGTGGTGGGCAATCGGGAAAAGGGATGTATGCGGGGTCAAGTCCAGGGAAACAGGTTGGTCGTGGATGGCCCTGTATGTGATGCTGCAACGGTGGCTGTTCTTCCGGGCTCAGTCATTCCTGGTGGTATCCCGTACTCAGGACTTAGTTGACTCGCCGAAAGACCTGGATGCCCTGATACCCAAGCTGGATTTTTCCCTGGTCAGACTCCCGGCATGGATGACCCCCAGCTATGAGCGTACCCAGCTAAAGCTGTATAATCTGGATCAAGAGAGTGTCATATCCGGGGCTAGCACTACAGGTAACATCGGTCGCGGGGGTAGGCGTACAGCGATCTTACTTGATGAGTTTGCCTTCTTTGACCGGCAGGACAGCTACCGGGCGTTAGCTGCTTCTCAGGGTACGAGCAAGTGTCGTTGGTTTGTCTCTACGCCTAATGGGGTGGGTAATGCCTTCTATGATGTGGCCCACAGCCGGACTGAACGGATTGATTTTTCCTGGGAAGATATCCCCTTCAAGCGGGCTGGGCTGTATACCACTGGGGCGAATGGCAATGTCAGGGTACTGGATGAAGATTACCAATTCCCTGAAGACTATCCATATATACTGGATGGTAAGCGACGTTCGCCGTGGTACGATGAAGAGTGGTTAAGAACACCTATTGCCTCGGTGATGGCACAAGAGCATGACCGGGATTTCTTGGGCTCTGGCCGTCCCTTCTTTGATCCCACTGAGATACAGCGATTACTGCTTACATCCTTTGCCCCCAGAGTTGTAGGGGAGATGGGGTTAGACGACCCACCGCGGTTTAGATCTACGCCCAAGGGTAGGCTTAGATTCTGGTTCAACCCGGATGCCAGAGGGGATGCACCGGCAGACAGGGCTTATTGCATTGGGGTAGACATATCGGCTGGTACTGGGGCTAGTAACTCTTGCATTAGTGTCCTGGACATGAAGACCGGGGAGAAGGTGGGGGAGTTTGTTTCCCCTCATGTCAGACCAGAGGCGTTGGCTGAGATGGCTAATGCTATGGGCCGTTACTTCCGGGACTTTCAGGACCAACCTGCTTATATGATCTGGGAATCACAGGGTCCGGGTACAGCCTTTGGGGCTAGATTACTGGAATTGGGATACCCCAATGTGCATTACCACCGAGACCCTAAGAAAACACACGCCAAGAAGACGCAACAACCAGGGTTTGGGGTCAGCAAGGACAGCAAGCAGATGTTGCTGTTTGAGTATGCCAGAGCATTGGCGTCGGGGGAGTACCTTAATCGTAGTGCTGAGGCATTAAGGGAATGTGGAGAGTATGCCTACTTAGAGGGTGGGGGGATTGGGCATGTCAAGTCAGTGTCAACAATGGACCCTTCCGGGGCTAGGGATAATCACGGTGATAGGGTGATTGCTGACGCCCTGTCGTGGTTGGGTCACAAGTCTACCGGGTCTAAGGAAATGAAGATGGAGACTGTCCCTGAGAGTTGCTTACACCAGCGGATTGAGGATCGGAGACGGGAAAGATCAGCTTTAGAGCAGGATGAGGTGGGCTGGTTAGTAGGGTAGTACCCCCATTTCCAATCTAATTACCCCCTTTTAGGTCTGTATACCTGTCTTGCATTTCACTTCACCCACAAGCCTGTCACACCCATGTCATTAGGAGGGGGAAGGAAGACCAAAAACCATACAGGAGAAAATGGAAATGAGTTGGTTAATTGTACTTTTACTTTCGTTTGGGTCTGTCTTAACCCCTGTAGAGAGCAAGAAATCTTGGACTGAGGCTGTGAATGGTGTTGTAGACGTAGTAATTGAGTCTTGGATCGATGATGAGGTTGTGGAAGATGAGGTTACTAGGAGCACTTGTGTTACTCTTAATCATGTCCATACAGACCCCTGCACAGATATGTACGAGATTCAATGCGATCCAGGTGGCTGCGGTAGTGGTTCCTGTTTGCAGTATATGTATACCTGTGTAGGAGAACCCTTCCCCGGTGGTGGGGCGTGCTGGCAGATTCAATGCTTCCAAACCGTAGGGATGTGCGTGCAATGTCAGCCTGTATGAACCGGGGAGGTGTAATTGCCGTTTAACCCAAAAAGTGAAGTGGATCTTGGCCGTCTGACTAGGGCTATGGACTGGTCACGTCGTAAACAGGAGCCATACCGTACTAGGCGGTACAAGATCATTCAGCAATATGTGGGGCATAACTACTCAGATAATGGGGCTAAGGCGTCTGTTCCCATTAACCTGGTAGAGCAGTTTCTTAATGTCTACATCCGGCAGTTGATCCCAGAGACCCCGGCAGCTTTTGTCACGGCCAGTAACCCCGGTCTGTCACCCCGTAGGGCTAAGTTGGAACTAGCCCTTAATCAGTTGGCGGGCGAGATTGATATGGCCACTTCTCTGAGACGGATTGTCTTTGAGGCTTTGGTCTCTGTGGGGATTGGCAAGGTGGGGTTGAATGTCAGTGAGCGGTATGAGTGGGGGGGTATTCTGCACGACATAGGACAGCCCTTCCTAGATCCAGTCCCCTTGGATGATTGGGTGCATGACATGGGTGCCACCCACTGGGGAAGGATTGACTTTGCTGGGCATAAGTACCGGGCACCGTTGGAGTGGGTTAAGGATTCCAAAGAGTTTAAGAACACCGATGAATTGGCAAAGACCGATCTCCCTCGGCTGAATGAAGGGACCGATGAGCGGGTAGACCAGATTGCCCGTTCCTCTGATTCAACAGGTGATGATGAGATACGAGACTACATCGATTTGTGGGAAATCTGGATACCGATTGAGAACCTGATTCTTACCCTGCCTGCCGAACAAGAGCACGGGGGGACTGCCCTAAACAAGATATTACGAGTAGAGGAATGGCAAGGGCCGGAACAAGGGCCATACCACCTGTTGGGTTTCTCCGATGTACCTGGCTCTACTATGCCCTTATCTCCCATCTCCACTCAGCTTGAGTTGCACAACTTGGAAAATGCCCTGTTCCGCAAGGCCAGCAACCAGGCAAAGAACCAAAAGACAGTAGGGATAGTGGATAAGAGTGCAGTTACAGATGCCGACATAATCCGGGACTCTAACGATATGGAGATTGTGGGCCTGGATAAGCCAGAAGGGTTTAGGGCAGAGCGGTTCAACGGGGCTGACCCAAGTACGGTGCAGATGGCTCAGGCTGTTCAAGGTTTATTTTCCCAGATGGCGGGGAACCTGGACTTGCTCGCTGGTGTGGCCCCCCAGTCAGATACAGCTACTCAAGACAAGCTCTTGGCATCCAATGCCAGTAAGCGGCTAGCGGCAATGCAGCAACGGGTACAGGTCTTTACCAAGGGTATCTTCCGTGATCTGGGCTGGTGGTTGTGGACTGATCCCCTGATTGAAATCCCCCTCACTAAGCGGATACCAGGGACCAATCAGGATATTACCATCCACTTCACACCAGAAGATCGGGAGGGTGACTTCTTTGATTACAACCTGGATGTGAACCCATACTCCATGCAGAGCCGTACCCCACAGGAAGAGATGCAAACCTTAATGGTCATCTTCCAGAACTTCATTATTCCTTTCAAGGGCGAGCTACAACAGCAGGGGGTAAGCATCGACTTTATGAAGTTACTCCGTCGGGTCAGTGAGCTAACCAACTTCAAGTCCCTAGATGACTTTGTGCGTTATCTGGATACCCCGGTGCGGGCAACAGACAGCGGACCTAAACCAACCCAAAATCAGACTACTACCCTACCTGGACTAGAACAGCAACGGAAGACTTCTTTGCAACCAAATGCTAATCGTAGTTTCCAGGATATTGGTTCCTTGGTGAATATGATCTCCGGCAATGGTGGTCAGAGCGGATTACAGGGGGTTGCATAGTGCCATTCTACTGCTACTCAACGGGGTCGGGGCCGGTAGTGGAATTGATGTTTCCAATGGGTAAGGCACCCAAGACTATTACTCTGGACGATGGGGTGGTAGCGGGTAGAGACTTTCAAGCGGAGCGGTGTGCTTTCAGTGGTACGCCGGGACAGTGGCCTATCGAGTGTGATGCCAGTGGGGTACATCCCGCCCAGCGTAAGGCTGCTTACCAAGAGTCAGTTAGGAATGGGGTGCCAACTCTGTTCACCGATGATGGGCGGGCGGTACTTAGGGATAAGGGGCATCGTAAGAAGTATCTGAAAAGTCTTGGAATAGTAGACAGAAATTCTTACGGATAAGGGGGAAGCATGGCAGGGTTAGGTCAGATACTTGCGCAGGGACAGCAAGCGGGGAATACCGGGGGAAGTGCAGAGGGGATTATCAAACAACTCTTAACACTAGGCGGGGCTTCTACACCTTCCCCTAAACAGAAAATAGTGAATCGGTTAGCAGAGCGAACCCAAGTAGGGAGACAACGGAGTGTCCCTGATGCTGGCCGTGTGCGGTCTTTCCTGAGAAGGGTAGCCACAAGGGGTAAAGAGTAGGTTGTTGGGCTGCACTTGTGTTAAGTGTGGTGTGGCAGGCTGTTAAGGTGTTTTATGCCAGATGAAGACAAACAGGTTATCGAAGATGAACAAGTAGATGGTTCTAAAGATGAGGTTCAGGAATCTACAGAGGACATTACAGACCCAGACCCGAACCCACTTGAATCATACGAAAAGGTTGAGAAACCAGAGGAAGATGAGCCAGCAAAGGAAGATGAGCCTAAAGAGCCAGAGGCAACAGAGAAACCAACAGAAACATTCGACCCCGAAATATTGGACTTGTCTGCCGGTCTTGGTGTGTCCGAGCAGCAGGCTAAATCCTTTGATTCGGTTAGAGACTTGGAGCGGCACTTATACCTGAAAGCCCAAGAGGGGAGTAAGGCACCCGCCGCCAAAGAGAAGACAGAGGAAAAATCAAAACAAGAACCCATCCAGTTGGCTAACGTGGCTGACTTAGATGAAGAAGTAGTGAAATCAGTTAATGGTGCTTTGTCCCTGATTGAAGAACGCTATGGGAGCAAAGTGGAGCAGTTGGAGCAAGTCATTCAGCAAGTGGGTGGTGCTCTCCAAAAGAACCAAGCTGCCCTATTCATTAGCCGGTTTGACGATGCGGTGGATAAGCTCGGTAAGGGCTATGAAGCTGAGTTAGGTTCCGGTGCTATGGCCGACCTTGAGCCGGGTAGTAAGGAACACAGCAACCGATCCAAGGTGATCGAAGAAATGGATGTCCTGGTCGCGGGATACAGCCTTCGGGGGAAACCCATACCCAGGGATGCAGTTTTATTTGACAGAGCGGTATCAGGTTTATTTGGGGAGAAGAACAAGGAAGCGGCAAGGAAGGAATTGAATGATGCTATGAAGGCACGTTCTAAGCAAACCCTGCAACGCCCCACTTCTCGAAGTCAAAAGCAGACTGGCACGGTTCGCAGTCGGGCTATTGATGCCGTAGCAGAGAAACTTGCATCTATACCAGGGTTGGGGACTGCTGAGGAAGAGAGTGCTTTAGCTGGAATGTTTGACGCCTCCAATAACTAGGAGGTTGTTTTTAGGGGATAGATTATGGGGATTCAAGCTAGTGACGTAGGAGACCTAATTAACACTACGTTAGCCAGCTTCGATCGCCTCAAGTGGTCAGAAATTGCCACGTCCGATCAGGAACATCACTTCCTGCCACAGATTCTCAAGAAGAGAAAAGTGAGCTTTGATAGTGGTCACAAGATTGTATTTGACGTGATGGTGGATGACAACGGGGGTGCTCGAAATGCGGGTCTGTTCGACAAAGATCAGATCGTGATTAAGGACGTGATGGCACAGGGTGAGATTCCTTGGCGTCATACCACCAATTCTTACGCTTTTGACCGGCGTGAGTTCGCTATGAACCGTTCACCTGCAAAGATTGTGGACTTGGTTCAGACACGTAGGGCTGCTTCCTTCTTGTCACTGTCTAATCGGATTGAGACGGATGGTTGGTCAAAGCCTACCAGTTCAACAGACGACATGACACCGTTTGGCATTAAGTATTGGATTACCAAGAAGATCACGGGTGATTCGGATACTGTTCAGAATGGTGAGTTTGGCGGGGGCAACCCCAGCGGGTTTACTTCCGGTGCGGGCAACTTGTCCAGTACCACCTATGTCAACTGGGCCAACTGGACCCAAGAGTATGGGAATGTCACTAAGGATGACTTAGTGGTGAAGATGCGGCGTGCGAAGTTTAAGACTAACTTCATGTCGCCCGTTAAGACCCATTTTACGGATCTGAAGCGTGGGTCAGATGACTATGTGATCTATTGTCCCTACGAGACTCTTCGTCAGCTAGAAACCATTGGTGAACAGCAGAACGAGAATCTTGGTCGGGATATTGCGTCTATGGATGGGGAAATCCTGTTCCGGCGTAACCCAGTCCGTGCAGTCACCAAGTTAGACAGTGACACGGACAACCCTGTTTACTTCATCAACTGGGCAGTGTTCTATCCGGTTTTCCTTTCGGGCGAATACCTTAATGAAGCAAAGGCTACGCCGGTTCCGGGTATGAGAACCACGATTGGGTCGCACATTGACCTGACGTGGAATCTCAAGTGTGTAAATCGTAGGCGTCTGGCTGTTCTTGTAACCGCTGCGGACAATGACTAAGGGGGATTGATATGGCTGGAACAGCAATGTACGGCTTGAACTCCAAGAGTGGCCCTAGTCCTGGCCTTTGGGGTTTAGCACCACGGGATATATTTTATGACCCGGCGGTGGCGTTTGGATACTACGAAGACTTTATTGAGTGGATGCCTTTGACTGCCGGTGCAGAAAGCGACCATATAAAGGGTTGGCAAGAGTTTGGTTCCACGGGAGCTACAGGTGTTCTTGAAGTAGATGAACAGGGCGGGATGTTCAGTCTGGCTTCTGATGGGGATGATGAGGGTGCTTCTATCAGTTCAGAGGTACTGCCTTTTCGGATCAGCAAGACTTTGCCCGACCTGTACTTTGAGTGTCGGCTGAAGAGTTCCACTATTGCTAATACCAAGCATGGTATCGTCGTGGGGTTGATGGACGGTACTGCAATAAGTGCCACGGTTCCCATTGCGGCAGATGGTACTCTGGCAGATGCAAACTTTGTAGGCTTCCATCGTCTTGAGGCAGATGGTGATACATTTGATACGATCTACAAGGCTAATACTGTTGCGGTAGTTACGGTCAAGGCTGATGCCACAACGATTGTTGCTGATACCTATGTGAAGTTGGGTTTTCGGGCACATCGTGGCACTTTGACCTACTTTGTGAATGGAGTTCCGTTGACAGATACCAAGGCTATCCCAGATGCCACGGGTACGGACTTCCCGGCTGACGTGAACCTGGGTCCGGTTGCTGCGGTGCTAAATGCTACGGCAACGACTCCCGGTGATACCA
>Ga0114923_10003186_pt1 | contig 11075 bp, 31 predicted proteins | sample SumtaG_FD_89578 | JGI IMG/M metagenome (GOLD analysis project Ga0114923, IMG submission 89578) | Deep subsurface microbial communities from Indian Ocean to uncover new lineages of life (NeLLi) - Sumatra_00157 metaG | ecosystem: Environmental > Aquatic > Marine > Oceanic > Sediment | place: near...
CAGGCCCCCGTTTCTCCGCTAGGGAACGTGGTTCTGAAACGTATCAACCCCGGTGATCCATCCTGGGACTACATCGCAGCCGTTGTCTTCAGCAAGGGTCTCTCGCCGACGCGCTATAAGGATCGGTACGGAGTCGATGATGCCATTCACTCGATATATGAAGTCAAGATACCAGACGAACGAGCCGTATTCAGGGCTGAGCCACTGAGCCAGGGCGATACCAATCTTCTTTTCCATGGTACCCGCGCCCGTAACCTGCTTGGTATCCTGAAATCGGGATTGATCGTTCCAAAGTATGCCGCAAATGGGTGGCGGTTCGGTGCTGGTATCTACTTCGCCGACCTGATGAAACGGTCCCTGAACTACTCCTCCAGCAACTCATGGTACAGGAAGAAAGTTATCTTGATTGCCGAAACTGCACAGGGGAGAGTAGCGCAGCTGACCGGTGACGATAGTCGCCTGCGCTCCGCGCCGCCAGGATTTGATAGCGTCCAGGGTATTAACGCATACTCAGGTATGGACGAATTTATCCTCTATCGCGCCCAGCAGCAAACGCTGCGGGCCATTGTAGTAATGGAGTAACAATGCCAGAGACAGTCAGTATCATAACCGAATGGCCGGACAATGGCTGGCCGGATGATGGTGCAACATTGGAGCACCTGGGTGTTCGTGTCGAGTTAGAATACGGTAGTGTTCTCTCTATCACAATACCCGGACGGGCGGATCATGAGGTCCGCGTCGAATTGTTTAGCGGCGACTTGGCCGTTGAACTCCACCACGAAGGAACCTTCGCTCGTTTAGACACGGGCAATATTGAGGAGAAACAATCTTGAATAACCAAATCGTACCGCAGCGTCAACCTGTGACCGCGACTGAACTTGAGACCTTGGTCGATCCAATCATCGATGGGTGGATCACGAGTAAGCAAGATTTTACCTCATGGGCAGTGACAGTCCAGCTTCGCAATGACAACCCGACGCTGGAGATCGAACATGACTCCGTGCGGGTCGTCGTCCGCGACAACATGGAAGAACGTATTCGCAATCAGCTGATCTACAACGCAGTAACCGACTATCGTCATGGCACCCTGGCTCTTACCTTTGAGCCTGGTAACATCATCCAGGTCGGTGCCCAGGTTGTGAAGAACGTTGCCAAACGTCTGTCGATCCCCAAAGCTCCCTGGAGCCTAGACGACGAGGACGAGTAGATGATTGGTATCTACATGGCTCTATGCAGTATCCCAATTATCTGGCTGATCGTGATTGTCGGCGAGGTGATTCATAGGATATGGATCAGTATGAATGGGGGGCCAAGAGAACCTCTTACCTTCGACATTGATACTGGTGTCATGAGTGGTTCTCGCAAGGGAGTCCCACCACACATTATGAAACTCATGTTAGAGCAAGAAGAGTTTCTCATCGCAGAAGCTAAGAAATGGAGAGAAAATGCTGATCATCCCCGATGAACACGAGGCGGAACTCCTCAAGTGGCTTCAGGACTATGGGGACTACATCGAACATCATCCCAAGACTGTGGATGATGCTGAAAGAGTCCGCTTAGGTGGCATTCAGGAGAAGTTGGAGATGTTTATCTCTAATGCTGAAGATGGGTCATATACCTGGGAGTTTACGCCGGTACAGGTGAACTTCTGGGCAGCCTTGATTGTCATGGCAGGGAAATATCTATCCTATTTAACGGCTCGTCGAGCCAATAGATCAGAAAGGAAGGAAACGGAAGTTATGCTGGGACGTTTACGTCGCATCCACTTCCATGCTTTCCAATCTGCTGATGTGGCCGGCCTACTGGAGGTTGTCAATGACGAATCCGAATAACTTCCCCTCCCCTGCCCAGCTGATTCAAGCTGGGCGAGGGACCCAGCAGTTGACGTTCTACCTTACCATCAACATGAGTGACTACATCGAACTGTCTCAATGGGAAAGCTATGACTATCGCGGTGAGTACACTGTAACCTTCGCGAATGTTATAAATTGGCTGACGTATTGGGAACTCAAAGTACAGAAGCTAATGAGTGAAAGTTCGCCTTTGCTGGAATGGTTCGATTCGCAGGAATATCGTGTCTGGACGTTTATGAAGGCACTAGAGAAAATGGGCGTCCAACGGGTGGAGTTCAATTATTCACCCGACTCGCCGTCTCAGCCTGATTCCATTCTGAGGCCGTTGTCATGACCGCATACGTATATGACTTCGAGCACAATGAACAGACGTTCCGCATTCGTCTTATCGCCGAGGATCGCGAAGGGGCGGAACGTATGGCAGAAGAGATCCAACCCGATTGTTGTTTCTGGTTTATCAGGGAGGAAGCTGCGTGAGCCTCAACTATACTGATTTGGCAGACCACATCGGCCACTTCGTCACTATCCAGGGTGTTACGCACCAGGGTGTTCGTACCTATGTGAACAGAGACCTCGTTACTACCGCTATACTACACTGTTTCACATGTAAGGTTGACATCGTGACACGAGACTATGACCATTGGCGGATACGCCTAATCGCGGTAGGACTTGATAATGGGTATATAGTACCTGCTGACATCGATCCTAGAACGGCTCATTACATGATATACCATCTCGAAAATCTCTCGGGTTGGGACGAAGATGGTTTCGGTTACGGTGTAGATGAACTGGCCGAGGCCGAAGGTTGGGAGAAGGTGAGTGTACAAAGCTGACGCCATAGAACTCGGGCCAGCGGTGTTCACCTATAATCCTGACGAGTACCTGTGTAAATCTATGTACGATACTGGGGAAATTGTCTATTTTCCCCAACACTATCACGAACCAACTGATGAATTAATCGGGGTAGTGTATACACGGGGAAAGGTTTTCTCAGGGAAGCGTAATTACGGGGTGTACTTTTTCGGGCGCACACGGCTCCTGGGAACAACACCAAGGGCAGATTTTAGGCCCATTTCGACGGGCAATCTTATGATGGCTATTCGTCGAGGAGACTTTGAATGATCTGGAGAACACAGACGAACGACAAGGCACTCTTCGAACTGGTCCGGGCTCTTTCCCCAGGGCCAGCATTGCAAGAGTTTCGCCTCAAAGTGTTGGTGAGTAAGATACTGGAACGTTATGGGGATAGCGGCGGGGCAACAATGCCGACCATCCAACGAGCAATTCTACGTATTGGTCTTGATGCTTACAAAGCGAATTGTACCGAGGTCCACCTCGTACTTGAGCTTGGAGCCTAACGAAAGGACCGTGATGGATTTTGTAGGGTACACCGACGCCAGCTACAACAATGTTGCGCTGGAAGGTGGATGGGCCTATGCAATCAGGGATAGCAACCGTAAGGTTGTTATGGAAGGGTCGGGGTGGGCTGGGAAGTCTACCCCGTCTCAGCTGGAACTCCTGGCTATTTATGAAGCCGCAAAAGCGATGCCATACGAAGGTGAGTGTGAAATCGTGACGGATAGCAAGGAATCCTACCAATATGCCATAGGACTCATGACACCGCACACTGGCAACAGGATACAGAAGGCCCTGCGAGACGTAGCTACCGCAAAGGGTATACGTTTTCGCTGGGCACCGCGTAGCACGTCCAAGGGAAATCGCCGAGCGCACCAGCTGGCACGACTGGCAATGGACCGCGGATACTTTCGAATGACTACTCATATATCCTGGCGGAATATCCCAATTGGGATAAAGTTGGGATAAAAGGAGGCCGCAAATGAAGATACTAGTTGAACTCACGATGGAAGAAATACTGGCCCTCAAGGTCTACCATCATGGCAAGACCACGCTGAATAACTTCGCCCAACGTGCTCGGGCCAACCGTCTTACCTTCCCCACCGGCTGGGTTAGTGATGAAGACATTCAGAATGCTCTCATCGAGCGAGGGTTGGACATTGAGGTTCGTGCCCAGGATGTTCTCGACTGTGCGCGTTGGCAAACGGACATTGAGGGGACGTGGTTGGAGCGTATCGAAACCTGGATTGATGAAGAGCGGAGTCATTGGACCAATCCAGACAACTCCAACTTTGCACTTGACGCACCGGAGCGCGATATGATCGCGCCGAAAGGACCCTTCGTATGAAACAGTATATCGGTTTGACAGACCGCGATTGGCAGAAGGTTCTTGACCTTTTGCCGCATCGTGCCGAGACGCGAATGCTGATCGTAGCCAAGCTCCAGAACCAAGGGAAGTTGCCCTCTGGTTGGATCTCGCGTAGTTATCTGGGCGAACTTGGTTACGATATTGCCTTGCTCACCGACAGTAGAATGCAAGTGTTGTCGGACATCCTGGTCGGAGATACGATTGTCCAGGCCGAGCGCGAAGAACTGATCCAGATGCAGATGGAGGAATGGAATGTCCCAAGAACCGAGTAATTTCATGTCGCTCTTGGCCCCTGGGGGCCTGACCATGTATCTTAACCGGTGCATGAACCTTGCTGTTGAGCACGGTGCCCAACACATGGAAGTTCTCCCTTTGGTACCGGACGTTCGATTTCCGTTCGGCCAGCTGGTGTTCTCGATGGGTGCCGCAGAAACACTTGTTGACCATCCTACTGAAGTTTACGGTATCTTGGCTCGCCATTCTCAAGGTGACTGGGGAGATCTTGGCGATAGCGACAAGGACCTGAATGAAAGAGCCCTCATGTACAATTCGCGATTACTCAGCGCGTATGAGTCGACCTGGGGCAAAATCTGGGTTATCACCGAAGCAGATCGAAGCAGAACCACTGTACTCCTACCGAACGAATACTAACCTATTTATAGGGCGGGGGTTACTAGGGCCCCTGCCCTCACACATGGAGGAAAGAATGACCCTGCATTACCTGAACGCACTTGAACACATAACACATCCGTGTAAGCTCCAGCACAAGTCGTTTCCCTGGGCAGAAGAAATTACGCTTTATTGCACTTTGTGTGATAAAGAGCTTCTTACTGTCTATGAAGACGACATTGTAGTGTCGGAACTCATTGTCACCCAGAATCGTTTTGAGCAGTTAGCTGAAGAAACGCCAAAAACTGTCCATGATGGTCCTGGTCTACCAGCTTATCTACACGAAGTTGAGGGTCGTCTTTTTAGAGATGAGCCCGATGAAGTGGCCTACGGGTTCTTAGCAGCTAGTCAATACTACGATCTTGGAGGCGGGAACGAATGATCGTTTATATCCTGACCATTGAGCATCGGTACGGTATCAATACCTATGCCGCAACTACTCGCGCTGGGGTAGAAAGACAGCTGGTTGATTACGTCGACTCATGGCGGCTTATGGAAAGTGAGCTCCGCATAGAGTTGGACTATGATGACTTCCCCGAGGATCCTACCGAACGTGTTGCATACTACTTCGACAACTGCGATGATGAAAGCTATATCATCGCGGGAGGGATCAGAGTCCATGATTGAGAGAATTCCATTTCACTTGGCCTTCATCGATCATGGTGGTAGCGATTTCACTATCGTGGGCTATTTCAAAGAACAAGACGCCTTCAATGATCTACAGGACACTGCCCTGCCCTGGCTCGAGCCAGGCTTGCCCAGTACCATCAAGGCAAGTAAGGCAACGACGTTGGCAGAGCTTGTCGAAGCCCTGAACGTGACCATGAATGTTATCTATGAGGTCATTACGTTCGACCCCGTGGAACTTCTCACAGTTGTAGGAGATATGTATGGCCGACTCAACCGGGCAGATTAACATGTTTACTGGCGAGACTGACGATAACAGGACTCGCAAACAGAAGAAGGCTGATAAAACCGCAGCCTTACCGCAGCAAGAGTTGATGTTCTCACAGCGGGATATTCTCCAGATAGTCAACCCGCGCCCGAAATTCGACCTCTCACCTACTTCACGGCTGGTCCTCATCAGAGAAGACCCCCGCACTCCGGATGAGGTCGAACAAGATCGCCTCAAAAAAGCACTGGATAATACTGTCCGCATGGACCTGGGAGGTTCAGATGCCTGACTTCGAATGTCAAGTAGGGTACCGCTATCTCAAGGTGCTCTACATTAACGCGAAGAACGAGATGGAGGCGATCAAAAAGTTGACCGCAATGTCGCGTAAGGAAATCGACTTGCAGTTTGAATACGAAACCTCACACCCAATAACCACACGCGAAGTGATTGAACAACTTGACACGGATCTAGGAGGTCTCGAATGACACAGACAATTCAGCAACTTGCCAACGAAGCGGCCAGCTATATGGTGATAGGGTTGAAGGGCTTACCAGGCGGAACTCCTGCCTGGGTTCGTGACATTTTCAATGCCTCGGAGCTTGGTACCTACGATGACATTCACTCAGTCCTGCTTACTCTTGGGGAAGCTCCCGATGACGAGGACGATGCTTATGCTTATGCCCAAGAAAGTCTCGAGGGTAGTGAGCGATACAGTGAATTGTTGGCGTGGTTCTCTAACGATCCAACTAGGCTAACCTACTTCGTCAACATGTCCATCAGTGGGTACCGTTCTCAGTGCCACATGGTCGGTATCTGGGGCATCCTCACCGACGCTCACCGTGACTATAAACTCAACATCTTTCGGAAGTTACAGGTTGCCCTATCAGACCGGAGGAAAGAACTTGAGTAGGATAATCACACTGCATGAAGCGATAGAGCTTAAGAAGATCGTGACTGAGCTCATAGCCGACTCTGATGACTACAGCACGCTGGAAGGTTATACAACGGAGTGGGGCAGAAGCATGTGCTTTCAGTGTAACTACTGCTACTCCTATCTGGCACCTGTGGGCGACCATGATGACACTTGTCCAGTTGCGCGAGCGAAAGCTCTATTGAAGGATAGTTCCTAATGCCCTACGTATATGATGAAGACGACAGTTCGAAACTACCGGAGCGCGTGTTCGATATGCAATTGGAGTTCGTCTCCTTTGCTTCCATGCGTATCGTTGCCGAAACCGAGGAAGAAGCCCTGGAGTATGTCAAAGTTATGGGGCAGAACGAAAAGGTAGATGCTTGCTATTGGAGCGAGCTCAACGAAGGCACATACCAACATTCCAAGACAATCGTTGCGGAAGAATTCACCGTCTGTGACTGTGCAGACGACCAGACCTGCGGCTGCTGCGAGGAGGATCCCGATGGATCCTAAACCTGCTACTAACATGTCCGAACAAGAGCGTTTTGAAGAGATCAGAACGCACGAGAATCATTCAGTACAGTTACACACTTTTGGCTCATTGCGCGAAAAGGAAAATCCGATGTCTGGTGAAATGTCTCGCGAGTGGTTCCCCGTTGCAGTGCAGTTAATCTGCGAAGATTGCGACGAAGTGCTCCACAACTTCTATAACCGGGAGGCTTTATAACATGGGAGTAGCTAACTTCGAGGAACTACGTGAACATCAAGACCACAATATCGTTGTGGTTGTCTATGGCGGCCTAGTCGATGGCAGGTGGCGCAACATGAACGCAGCAGTTGAGTGCGAATCGTGTGGCGAGGTGCTCTTCGACTATGACGCAGAGGAGGAGGAGCCTGATGCCTAAGCCTGCTACATTTATGACGGAACAAGAGCTTTTCGTTGAGCTCGGTAAGCATGGCGGCCATTCAATTCGCCTACATGACTTCGGCCAGATGCGCTCAATCGAGAATCCTGGCCCCGGCAAATTTCATCGGGAGTGGTTCTGTGCTTCGCGGCAGTTGATTTGTGATGACTGCGATGTGGTCCTTAAGAACTTCTACAACCGAGAGGTACTCGATGATAACAGCTAAATATCGTGCGTACCGACCTCGCGGCAACCCTATCTATACACGACGAACCATCATTGCGGATCTCTGGTGGCGTGATAGGTGTACCGCAACAATTTTTCTTCGTTGGCAGCCCAATAACCATGGGGGCATGTTCACAGCCCATATCCGTCCCGTTGTTCATGCACTTGACAACGGAGTTGTTGAGTTTCACAAGCTCATTGTTAGGCTAACGGCCTGTCAACCGTATCTAGGAGACTTTCAGCGCCGAGCTAATCGGCTCAATGCGCTTATCAAACAGAGGCGATATGAGAATTCTGATTGAGATTGAAGGCGGTGTGCTCCAACGTGTTGGATACAACGATCTTGGGGGGACTGACATCCATGAAGTGCATCTTATTGACTGGGATGCAAGGGTCGTTGATGAAATTGGCTGGGAAGACGTTCAGGTGCTCGCCGAGGTGAAGGCCGCAAAAGCAGAGTTCGCTGAAGACGAGAATCGGGGTACCGAGTACCCGATTCCATCCGGTACCCTTATAAATATGGATCGTCTTATCGCCAAATTTGCCACTCCCAATGAAATCGACAATCTACGTAAGGAGCTCGGTGATGATCCTGAATAAACAAGTTTTCACGCATCAACTCAAAGACCAGCATATCTTGTCTATGTCTGAAGATGAAAATCTGGATGTGGATCTCTTTCCCATCAATTGGAACATCACATGTTACCCTGGTTACATCAATCTAGTTTCTCAACCAGAGGGAGCAATCGAAATAGGTATTGCGTTGTGGAATGGGAATCTGGAAGTTTTCATCTTGAACCGCGATGATCCTGATGGCGAGACAATTGAGGTGAATGAAAATGCCTCGGGCGGTCTTGTTTTGCGAAATGTCAATTACCATCGCGAGAAAGCTAAGGAGAAGAAAGCCAATGGCTAAAATTTTCACCAGTGTTCTGGCCCCCTTCCCCGGCCAACGTGCCGGGTGGGAGGTCTACGCGCACCGTGTCGCGTATGGTACCGACCACATTCGTGGTATGGTAGTGATACATATTCCGGCACAGGTGCCTGATGGTCATCTCATCGCAGAGATGACAGAGTTAATGCTCATGACTGGGGCGCTTCCCACCGAAGGGATCGACCCAACGCAATTGTCATGTGCCCAGTATGCAGGAACACAAGGCCAGCTGGTTGTCGTTGAATATCACAGTCGCCCCATTGACCCCATTCACGATCATGAGGAGGCCGAACTTGCAAATATACCTGGAGCACAATGAACCGAACGTGATGGCTATTCGCATTGTTACCGGGGATGAGTATATTGCCCCACCCGCAATGTGGAAGCGAACGATGCTTAATGCCACCGTCTTGCTAACCATGAGTAGGTTGTATTTCACCGTTGTCCGCCACTGTAAGCCACAATACTACCCGGATGATGGGCCAATCATGGAAATGACATGTGATGAAGATATGATTATCTTCAAGCTCGACGGCCAGGAAATTTCCCGTATGCCGTATATCTTCGATACACGCAACGAGAACTTCGATGCTATTGTGGCAGCACGTTGCGGCGCAGTGATGCTAACTGCGGCAGAAGACATAACCGGAGAAGACACTGTAGCTTTCTAGGAGGATATAATGGCACCAAAACGCATGTGGCTGCCTCAAAAAGGAGACACAGTTCGGTACAATCTAATGCCTCTTAGTCGCAAAACCAGGCATTACATCTGGGGTATCGTCCTCAGTGCTGCGGTTGGCGAGGTGACTATTCAGACTCAGCAGGGTCAGACGTTTTCGGCTCACTCGACGATGTTTTCCCCGCTTGTGATGGTAGCACTGTAGGATCCTCTTCCCATCGCCCCCTGGCGTGCTGCATTTCATCATGTCCAGGGATTTCAGTTTCATCCATCGTAGGCAAGACAATCATGCCGTGCAGACTCTCAATAGCTTTGAGGCGAACGAATTCGCTCTTAGCTCCTAGAGCCAACTTCATCAAGACGTTCACCACAGCCGGCCACTGCTCAACAACTTCAGCGTACTTTGCCTGAATGGAATCTGCGTGGATGCTGAGTAGGAGACGACCCGCCTGAGCAAGGCGGCCACTCGTCTCCCACTCCTTCCGCCAACGGTAGAGCGTCTGTCGATCTACACCGAAGACGCCCGCAACCTCCTGTAGTTCCATACCACTCCAACGTAGCAGGAGAAATCTTCCGGCTTTGATGACTTCTATATCGTCTACTTCGACTCCCTCAAGAGCCGTTCCGGAGATACTCAAGCGGTCAAAATCACTCTGTTTCGGGGTTGACATTGCACTGCTTCCTCTCTACAATATACGTGCCAAGGAGAACTGCATGTATGATGAGTTTGTAACACAGGTCCTCGAATACCTCGAGCATCTGCATCAAGGTGGTCGCCGAAAGAAGCTAAACCTCGCCGATCATCACCACACGCGCCATCAGAAGGCGTACATTTCCTCGCTAGGGAAGTGTCCGCTCCAAAACGCCTTAAAGCGATTAGACGCCATCGAGAAGTTTCCACCGACGCTGGAAGATGAAATCAGCAGCATGATGCTCATGGAATCGGGCACACGCATTGGTGAACTCCTGCAAGAGGCCGTGCTTTGGCATGGTACTGGCAAAGCCGAGGTAAAGGTCAGTGATGACCAAATATCTGGCAGGGCCGACATTGTATGGAATAACGACGATGGCAAACACGTTCTCGAGGTAAAGGTACGTAACAACACGCAACCTACGCCTCGAATTACCGACGTTCTCCAAGCCATGGCCTATGGCCGTTTACTGGACAGCGACTTCATTCATATTGTAATCGTTACCAGTCCATTTTTCAACCGGGATGGTAAGTTGCCGATTAACGTATGGACACTGAGACCGGTCGATGATGGTTTCTACGTGGAGAATCAAGACGGCGATGCTTGGTACGATCCTCGGAACCGCCCAGAATTTCTGAACTATGAGCGGCTCGACGATGAGATCGACAACCAACTCGACTACCTGCGAGATTTCCGTGATAGCGCACCTCCCATCAAGCATCCGTTACATTCACTGGATGGATGGCAGTGCCTTCAGATTGTCTCCAAGCCGCGCAATCTCAAGAAAGGGCCCGTTTTGGGCTCAGCTAAGGTGCGTTGCCCATATTACTGCTGGAGCGATGAACGGGAGTGGGATGTCCACCCAGGTGTACATGGTGGTATCGAAATCGAACATCTGACATTCTAGGAGGAAATACATGCTCAAATTGAAATGGATAGATTTCCTGATCTTGAGGCTCATCATGTTGTATTCGAGTGACTCAAGTGGTACACCGCCTACCCTGCGCCAGTTATTTGGCCCAGGGCAACTGATCAACGAATGGTTGGTGAAATATGAGATTGGCCCGCCATTCTCGACGCCAGTTA
>Ga0114923_10003187_pt1 | contig 11074 bp, 9 predicted proteins | sample SumtaG_FD_89578 | JGI IMG/M metagenome (GOLD analysis project Ga0114923, IMG submission 89578) | Deep subsurface microbial communities from Indian Ocean to uncover new lineages of life (NeLLi) - Sumatra_00157 metaG | ecosystem: Environmental > Aquatic > Marine > Oceanic > Sediment | place: near...
AGAAGATGAAGAACTTTTAAATATTTTTTGGAAAAACTAACTATAATTTGAATATATCCACTCAAAGCTATCTTATGTTTATTCGTTAATAAACATCAGTATCAGTATATGATTGATCCGCTACATACGTATAGGGCACTTAGACTTTTATTTAGGGAGCAGTTCCGTGTGAATATTTGGAACGACACCACCTGCAAATACCATATTTTTAGACATTTTGTCCAGCTCTTCATCATTTTGGATGGCTAACGCAATATGTCGATCAGTAATTCTCACTTTTCCGTGGTCTCGTGCTGCATTACCAGCCAATTCCGTTATTTCAGCAGTCAAGTATTCTAACACTGCCGCCATATAAACAGCCGCCGTATCTCCTACTCTATCAACTGAAGCTAAAGGTTTCATCCACTTTGTCTTAATTCTTGTAACTGGAAATTGAAGCCCAGCCCGACTACTAGAAGATACTGGTCCCCGTGAACTAGAACGTCCGCCGGATATTGACGAATTGTATTTAGTCACTGCTTTAACTCCCTCACTTACCCCATTTTTTGCCAAATCTCCCGGAACTACAGCCTGATATGCAGTTTGTACTTCTCTATAAGTAATGGTTTTCTTATTATTTGCTACAGTCAGTATATTCACCACCCTCATAATTTCATGTAAAACAGCTTTCACAAAATTATCCATTTCTACCATAGCTTCTCCCTTAATACCAGTATCCGGGTGTACTTGTTTCAATACTTTTTGGATGTATGTATCGAAAGACGAATAATCTTTGCGTTTCCTTCTCTTTTCTACGTCAGCCATCTTTTCCTACCGTCGTATATTAAATAAAATTAATTTTTAATTTGTTTTTGATACAATAACAAAAGATTTTATAATCGTAGAATAAAAATGTCACGAGGACTAGGTAAATCGCGTATGGGTCTTTCAGGCGCCAAAGTTTACAGAAGACCTGTTTATAGAGATAATACTCAAGGCATCACTAAACCTGTTATTTTAAGACTTGCACATCGAGGAGGTGTAAAAAGTCTTTCTGGTATAATGTACGAAGAAATAAGAGGTGTTTTAAAGGTGTTCTTAGAAGATCTTATTAGATTATCTACTCTTTCCAAGGGTTATGCTCGAAGAAGTACATATCAAGTCAAAGATTTAGAATTTGCTCTTAATGTGAAAAATAAATACTTAGTCGCGGGGGTAGATCCCAAGTCTAAGACAACTTCTAGTCTTCAAGGCTGCAAATTGAGGAAACGGGCAGAAAAGGAACCTGGAAAGCAACGACGCAGAGCAAAGTCCGGAAAGAATGCTATTAGAGAAATTCGATATGTTCAGGAAAATAGCGACTGTTTACTTATTCCTCACCTTGCTTTCAAAAGATTAATGCTTGAGATTGCTCAAGAGTATAGTGACAATGATATACGAGTATCTGATGCATTTGCACGTTTAATTCAACTTGTTACAGAAGAATATTTAACTGCTCTCTTCAAAGATGCGAATCTTGCTGCAATCCATTCCGGACGAGTTACGGTAAATCCCAAAGATCTGGTCTTGGCGCGACGTATCCGAAAGGAAAGAGCCTAAATAGTAATCAAAAGAAAAATATAACATATGTTATATTTTTAAGTTAAGTTTCAGCTACACTTTTACGAATGATTAATCTTGGTCTTTGAGATCGTTGAGGCTGATAGAGTGTGTGGTTGACTGCTCCCCGTAGTATATGATAATCTTGGTCAGCTGCAATCATACGATGGAGTAAAAGTATGGGTTCTTTAAATCCTACAAATTTATGTCGTTTCGTAGGACGAAACTTGATAATACCGTCTAATTTAGCCACAGCATCTTGATACCCAATCGTTAATAGCTGCCCGATAGGATTCGTAAGTTGATCGATGTAATACATGTAATCGAGTTTTTCCTCCTTTTCTGTACCTAAACGTTCCAAATACGTTTCAGGTAGGCGCATTCTTCGTCCTTTTAGCTCATCTTTATCACCTTCGACTACTAAAAATTCCAATCTGGATCCCGGTTGAGCAGGCTTACCAAGTTTCTTAAGTTCCTCTGCAAAAACAGCCATCTCTGCAGATTTACTCTTATAACTTGCACCCAAACCTTTTACTGTAATAAGCTTTCTATAATCCACTTTACCTTCCAATAAACGGTCAACAGCTTCGAAAACTAACTCTAATGCTTCATCAAAAGGTCTTAGAAACATAATTTTCATAATCACAGCAAGTTGCAGATCAGTAAGCCATTCAGGACGGTCACGTCGTGCCATTTCTATACCTTTGACTTGCAGATCTTTTGGATCAAGTCTTAATTCGCCCGTTTTCCAATCAAGCATAGCATATACATAACGTTTCTTTTTCAACGACAATATACGCATGACTTTCTCCAATTCCATTTGCATCGGATCAGGGAACAAATCTGACAATTCCTTTTCCAATTTCTTACCTACACGAATGGCTTCCATAGGATCTTTGATGTCTAAAGATGCCATTACACTGTCGGTATTATGTACAACAAGCTCTCCTACACCAGCAGAGAAATGATGATTTGCGGTTTCTAGATCGTATACATAATCATCAACAAAACCTAAATCGTCGATTTTCTTAATAATACCCGGAGGTTTACGTTGAGCATTGGTGGTAAGGGTAAGACGATAAATATCTAACTTATCTTTTCTTGTATTGCAACTAACTTTGTATCCCAAAGATCTGGATAAGAAAAACAATCCCGCGGATCCTATCTGCCCCTTATTGTCAAAACGATTATATCCATTTTTGTCTTTATCGCCATCAGCAGCATAATAACCTTCATAAAAAGCTTGTCTTGATATCTTTGAAGCACTCCACAAAGTGTTAGGCACTCTTTTGTTCCTAGTTATCGGATCGTAAAATAAATTTCTCCATTTCTTCACAAGATTCGAGACATCTCCGCCAGCTACAAGTTTATAGACATTTGATGACCGCATCGTATCTAAAATCTTGAAATGATTCTTAGGATATGCTTCCACCAAAAGCCTTTTAGCTCGTTCTAGATAGTCTAGATTTTGGTTATTGATAGCCCACGAATATTTTATACCTGATGGACAACTATATTGACCGCAGGATCCGTCACCGTAAAATAGTCCCCACACCCAAGCATCAGGGATCTTTATACCATTATCAGGCAATATAGGAAGGGTACGCGTCAATAGTCTATCACCACAATGAACATCGCAGGGTTTAACCTCTTCCGCTTCTTCATTTAATAGTGAATGATCTGCCGTGACTTTCACTGCACCTGTATGTGCAGTGATACGATAAATTCTCTTACTGGTCTTATGTCTCATAATATGCTTGATAGCTGTAAATCCTTTATCTGACCATACCTCGAGATTTTTAACTTCAACACCATAATCCTTCCCACTTTTCTCGTCTTTTTCCCATGTAGACGTATACAATTGAGAAATGGGAACAATCTTGATGATTTTAGAACCATCTTTAAGCGTTTCACGACAAATTATAGGAGTATCTCCCGTAACACTATCCCCATACACTACCTTTCCATGATGTTTATCCTCGATGTAAGAACTTACTTTGAGAATAGACTCCCTGGCTTTGGCTGTAATGCTCATAGCGCCTTCGATCAGCGGCATCATCCCGCCATTTTTAACACCAAGAAAGCCGTAGAAAGAATTACATACAACTTTGATGGACTTTTGACGCTGTTCATATACAATACACATGATGGGATCCTTTTCTGTTTTGATCCTTGCACGTACAGCCCGACGTTCCGCTACTAATTTATGCTCCAATTGAGGTATCAAACCCTTACGCCCTGATTTCTCTGCGTTAAGATATTTAAACCGATATTTTCTTGTGACCATTTGCTTTTTAGGCTTCTCCCCTTCATTTTCAGGTTCCAAAATCTCCTCCTCTTCTTGTTCAAAAATAATCACGTTACATAATTCATCTGGAACAAGATGTTCTACATCACTATGAACTAAAGTCGTATGGTCAATATTGTACGCCATGATAATCGTTGGATACAGACTTGAAAAATCCCAACACATCACGTTATCATGCAACCCTGGTGTAGGAGGATATACAAAGCCTCCTTTATAACTGTATCCAGGTTTCGCTCCTTGATCTATCACAAATCCTTGCTTGACAGCTATATCGTACAATAGCGACATACAACGCAACTGTTGTCCTCGTGTAAACAACTCAACAATAGTTACACCACACACGCTAGACATTTCTACCAAGCCCACAAAGACATTTAGTTTCTCAATCAAATCCAACACCAATTCTGAATCTTGAATACAATACATGAGTACAAACGTCATCAATATTTGCGCTAAGACATAACGAATGAGAACCGCTAGGTCAATACTGTTTTCAGTTAAAAAATCTTTGTTAGCATCAATCAACTCAAAAACTGCCTTGAAATCTATAAATGTACATTTATAGCCATCAACTGCGTTAGAATACCGCCAGCCTCGCGTATATTTTTTGTATCCTTCACACACAATATCGTGTCGGTGGAGATATAAATTAAATACATCGGTTTTCTTTTGACATAAACACGGCTGAAACAGTACTTCCAATTCCTTAGCTAGTTTCTTTAACGTAACTGTAGTGCTTTCATCGCATGATATACTTACAAATTCTTTTTCAGCAGCCTGAAGTTCTTCGTAAATCCAAAACATATCTGGTGCAGTAATATCGTGTTTGTGTGCATTAATGAAATGTTCAGCTACAAAATCTAAAGTATATTTAAGAAGTTTGTAATCTCGTTTGATAATAGGCAGTAGATCAACATTGATTCTACCATCCATTTTGAGATCGTAGACGATGTTGTGTCCATATGCACCTGAACTCCATTCCTGATCGTGCATTACGGTTTTTTCGTCAGGAAGACGTCCCATCATAGGCCATTCATATAATTTTTGTACTAGTCGAACGTGTAGATATTTGTAATCAAAAGCAAAGATGTTATATCCTGTGAGAATTTCTGGATCTAACTTTAGAATTAGTGAAGCAAACGCTTGTACTAGTTCATATTCTGAAGATACATGAATGATTTCTGTATCTCGAAGTCTCGAAGCCGGAATCTCTGCGCATGGTCCTAAAATAATAGCATAGCGTTTGCGCGTGTCTAGATGATTATAAATTTGATAAATACAAGAAATCATATATACCACATGTTTAGCACACCATTCATTCGGAAATACACGTTTATCATCAGAATAACACTCAATATCCCAGGACAGTATCCTAGGATAAATCCGATACGCATCACAAATCTCAGAAGGTACTGCTCTCATAGTCCTCCATTCTGCAATATATTCTTTATTTGTGGTTGAAATACGGAGATCGTCTTCAACTGGTGTCGCCGAGACGGTAAACCATTGAGAATAGGACATATTTTGATTTGTAAGTAGCTTCCGAATCACAGGAATTTTAGTTTCCCAAATGCTGCACCGGATAGTGCCAAACATTCGTGTCTTCAAGGGATAGTTGAGCAAATTTTCACAATGTCTGAGCGCGTCCAACGTTTTAAATCTGAGTTGGAGCATAGGATATGTGATATCACCTCGATAATAATAGGTTTTCTTGAGAAAACGCAACTTAGACCCAATAGGAGCATCATCGCCTAAACGAAAACATAAATATTCATACATCTTATTCGCTTTGTATTGGTTCCATTTGTAGTTCTGACCCCACACTATTGTAGGTAGTTCTACATAACATAATACTGGAAAATTCTCAATCCTGAGAAAATGCGGTTTGGAATCTCGATCCAAACACCATACATGGATAGCTAAAGATTCATCATCTGTATATTTATCCTTTACAACCCACTCATACGGAAATAATGTTAAAATTTCTTTATCGGTAGGTTTCGACATACAAGTGTAAACGGATTTAAACTTTTAAAGTTTCCTTTAAAAGTCATTTTCGGTGGTTTCTTTTAAGCCATTTTCATATTAAAAAGTATAATTATATTACTCGATCATACCTACCTTTAATCTATCAAAGATTGATCCGGAAGAAACAAAAAGAATCAAGCTGACAGGTTATAGACATTCTCTTGTAAATCTGAGTCTTCCCTTTGCGAATCGATGGATACTACATGTATAGTAGGTGATATAATCTGATGGATTTTTGAAGTTTCTCCCACAGATTGTTCTTGAGTTGGCGTATTCACTTTATCTTCATCATGTTTTGCTTCATCATGTTTTGCTTCATCATGTTTTGCTTCATCATGTTTTGCTTCATCATGTTTTGCTTCATCATGTTTTGCTTCACCGTGTATATTAGTGTCTTTTAAAATTTCTTCTTCGTTTGTATCTGAGGATGTGTATATATCCGAGAAAATCCCCTCTTCGGGTATAGGGGAGGACAAATGAAGGTCGTCTTCTTCAGATGTATCTTGATCATCAATGAAATCGGGACAAAATGTTTCTGCGTTATCTCGACCAAATACACACAATACGGTCTCGTCTTCCGTCCCAATAGCATAACGGAAGAAATACTCATTCATACCCCATCGTTTTTGTTTATGCTCAAACGTAACCCCTAAAGGAAAGGGTCCCGATTCCTCAAAAATACGTAAATATAACCCATCTTCTACACAAAGGACTTTTTTGGTAGAAGATTGCAATTGGGATATGATTGCTTCATATCCCATAGCTTCCTTCAAATAGAGAGATACATTATCCAGTCGGGTATTCATATTTAAAAATGAATTCCATGTTTTTTTGTCCTTAAGAACAAAATGGACGGTACTTTGACCATTGAAGGTTCTAATAATTCTGGAGTAAACATGCTTAACAACGAATTTACACGTTCATTGTGTGAGTCCCTCGAAAATTATTGGGTTTCAAGGACGCTAGTGATGGCTGGCGTTGTCTTGATGTTTATTTTGCCTTGGTATATAACTTTGGTAGTATTAGTGGTTGATATGGTATTGCAAAATCCGGCACCTCTGAAACCCCGCGATACTGTAATGTCTCTACTTTATAATGGACGAATGTACTGGCAACACTATAATAAACGTAATCTCAAAAAACCCGAATAAGCTAAAATAATTAACCATCATGATTAATGATAACCCTATTCATTTAAATATATTCGTGTATTTAAATGAACGATCCTCCTCTACTTAGATCCGAGTATTTACTTCATAGTGAAGATATTCGGTCTTTTAGAATTGAGCTTGAAGGATTAGAGATAGATATTCTCAAGAAGATTTTAAGAGATTATAGTGAAAATAACGTCTACTCTATTTGGGAAACAGTTTGTCCTAGAGATTTTGTTCAACATATTATTTCGGAGTCGAATAGGGAAAGAATATGTCTATGTATCATGTTTATTTTGCATGAATGTGGATGCATCTATCAAGAAGAATGGGATTTGGCAACGATAGCTTTACGACACGATTTGGAGAAATATCAAAGGAATAATCACATTCTTTTTAATCCAACTTTATGGGAAGATATGATATGATGTGGTATGGTATGATATGGTATGATATGATATGGTAATTCCGAAATCGTTAATCATGAATTAATGATTTTTTAATTAAAGTTTGGAGGAAAATAATTATTCACTCAAAAAATGGGAGTACCTCAATTTTTTAAATATTTGATGCGGAGGTATGGTACTGGTATGGTTCGAAGCGGGAGGATCAAGCAAACAGAAGCGATTTATCAAGATCAAGTTCCTGGAAGAGTGTCTTCTTTGGCGTTTGATATGAACAGTTTCTTTTACAAAGCTGCAGCCAAAGTATATGGTGAAGGAGATACAGGGCAAGATCCTAAACGGAGACGTGGAAAGATGTCAGAATATCAAAAGCGACAACGCAGAAAAGAGCTAGAAAGCGCAGACCCCGCAGCTCTACAGCAAGAATTGTTTAATACGATTCTTAACGAGATTATGACTGCTATTGAAACTGTAAGTCCGCAAGATACTGTCATTTTTGCTGTAGATGGTTTGGCACCCATGGCAAAAATTCAACAACAGCGTCAACGCCGTTATAAATCTGCTTTCACAAAGAAGGGAGCCTTTTTTGATACAAATGCCTTTTCTCCAGGGACTGAAGTGATGATTGCTTTGGATAAATTTTTGAGACAGGAAATCAAGATAGCGGTCGAAAAGGGCGAACGGGGAGAAGGCTTATGGATGCCCCACAAGGTGATTTATAGTAGTCATCTAGTCCCTGGTGAAGGAGAACATAAAATCATGGAATATTACCGAAAGGGAATTCCTGAAGGTCCTATTGCTGCTAGTGGGGGAGCGCACGTGATTTATGGTCTTGACAGTGATTTAATTATGCTAAGCATGCTTTTACCCCAGAAGAATGTATTTCTGATGCGTGAAGATGTTGAAGAGATTGTGAACATCCAGAATCTCAGATCTGCTATTATCCGAGATTTGGGTACTGAAACTGCCATTGACGATTTTCTAATCATGATGTACTTGATTGGTAACGATTTTCTTCCAAGAATCAAAACCCTTGATAATTTATTTGGGGAGGAAGACAGTACCGGAAAAGCATCGATGTCATCTCTGGACCGTGTTCTTGAAACCTACCGAAAACTCAAGAAACCTCTGAGTACGGATGGTGGTAAAGGTATTAATTGGGTAGGATTGGCGTATTTTCTTTACGAACTCAAAAAATACGAAAATGGCTTTGTACAATCTTTGAGTAAACTCACATATGAATTTCCGAGCAAGGTCATAGATAATTCAGTCGAACGAGGTAAAGTGCAACCAGGAGATTTTAGGAATAATTGGTATGACTATGCATTGTCTGCACCTGTAAATTCTCAAGATTTAGTGAAGGCATTTGCTGTTCCAAAGAAATTGACCAAACCCACGCGTGGTCAAATTGAGAATATGGCACTAGAGTTTTTGACAGGTATGGCGTGGACTAGTTTGTATTACCGGAAAGGTATGAAGTCCATTAATCGAGAATGGTCATATCCATACTTTTACGCGCCATTAATCAATGATCTTGCGATCATTTGCGGTAATCTTGTTGCTGCTGATCCTAAGAAAAGACTCCACATCAAAGAGTACAAAGTTTTCGATACAATGATAAAGTACAATGTAGTGCATCAAATGTTATGTATCCTTCCTCCACTTTCTAGCGATTTAGTACCAGAAGAAGTATTACCATTTTATTATTCACAAAGTCCTATTATTGACCAATTCCCCGAAACATTTTTGTTTGATGAAGACGGTAAAAATTTTGAATGGCAGATGCATGCTTTGGTACCACATGCAGATATTCGGCGCATTTACACTGTCACACAATTCGTAAAGTTTACTCGTAAGACTCAAAAGGAACTCAAACCTCAAGATAATTATATACAAACCCGCCGAACTACTGATCAAATTCTTACAGGTGCTAAGCCGTCGTTAGGACAGTGGGGACGAAGAAAGGAAGAACGTAGAAGAGAACGTCAACGTCAACGACAGCCTCCATCTAAAGTTAAAGTTTCCGTAAATCGAATCGAAATAAGTACGGATCCAAGTGTTAAACGCAGAAATCCTATGTTAAAACCTCTGTCAGAAAGAAAAGTGGAAGGAACATTGAAACAAATCTACTTCAAACCACGACGTAGAGTTCGTCGAGTACGTCCAGAGTTTAGACCCGAATTGAAACCTAAGATGACGCCAATAGAAATATTAGCACAGTTCGATATGGATTATTCCAAGGTCCCCATCATTTTTGAATAAAGGTATAAGATATCATGTAAAATATCATGTATATATCTGAATCTAAGATATATACGATTTATAGTTCATAATCAAAGCGGTTAGCATATTCGCGGCAATATTCTTGTATTCTGTGCTTCGCTTCATCAGATAAGACAATAGATTTATATCTCGCGCCGTCACTAGCTTTAAAAGTGTGAATGAGTTTGAATTTGTCCTTATCCAAGCCAAATGTCTCTAACATTTTGTAATAATCCGCTTCATAGTTCTCAAAGTGGATTATAAAATCGTATTCGGTTTTGGGTCCTAGAAATTCGTGTAGAAAATCTATGTTCCACCTATGTTTATCTTGCGCTATGAGTTGGTCAATATGATGTTTCGTAATCAAGCCAGCGTAACCAAACCAATTCAACTTGGAAATAAATAATGTATAGGGATGACGAACAATACAAAATTTCCTATAACTGTGTATGTAAGGCTCATATACGATTTTAGCAACACGTAAATTAATGTGTTTTGTTTGTCCACCATCGTATCCAATACTTTGCAGATGAGAGTCTTTCAATCCCCACCACTCTCTACCAGTAAAGATAACTTCCATACTAGATCCTCCAGCCTTCTCAAGATGTATAAAGATCAACTTATTGATATGATCTATCATATCCACAATTTGTTATAAACATGATCCATGTTTATGATTATCTACGATTATGATGATTATCTATATTTACGTTATTTACAGATATAAGAATCGATGTAAATATAGGCATTGTATTGTGTTATGCCTATATTTTTCATATCAAAATACATGTATGGAGCACTTCGACATTTGTGATAAAGATCTTCAACCGCTTTGGCTATAGTATTATAGATCAACAATTTAGAATTCATATGGTTTACAATCTTTTCGCAACATTCAACCTTTATATGCGCAGTAATTATATATTGATTCTTATGGATCATAAAACATTTTTCTAATGGGCGATCAAGCGTGACTTTGAACGATTGTTTGCTGCCCAAGTTATTGTCGACATCGACGTAAATGATATTTCTATCTGTATATGATAATGATGATAATGACGATAATGACGATAATGATGATAACGAATCCATGTATATTTTGTTATATAAATTATATATATAAATTGCAAGATAATATAGATTTTGGTATTTTATGTTAGACTCGGCAGATTTTGGTATTTTACGTTATTGTAGTCCGATATTGACACTTGCTCCAACTCCTTGACCCCCATTACCCCCAAGGACAACGGTACCGGGAGGACCTAGACCTCCACTACCTCCTCCTCCACCGCCGGTTATACCAAAATCAGGTGCCATTCCACCACCCGCTGCACCATTCTTAC
>Ga0114923_10003188_pt1 | contig 11072 bp, 21 predicted proteins | sample SumtaG_FD_89578 | JGI IMG/M metagenome (GOLD analysis project Ga0114923, IMG submission 89578) | Deep subsurface microbial communities from Indian Ocean to uncover new lineages of life (NeLLi) - Sumatra_00157 metaG | ecosystem: Environmental > Aquatic > Marine > Oceanic > Sediment | place: near...
GTAAACAACCAAAACTCACAGATGCTAACGATGACATCTATGAGCCTCTCGCACTAGCTGCGTAAGCTCCGGGGATATTAGTCTCCCTGTAACCAAACTAACAGGACGGTGTAATGCCGTCCTTCTATTCGTAAGAGTTCAGGCCACTAGGTAGGTGTGGGTATCTTTGAACCACACCCTCAATGACCCATCAAGGCTGGGTAGAGGTAAGTTGCCAACAGTGACGGTGTGCCGGTTAGATCCTGAACGCGCCTGAACTCTTTCTAATAAATCTTATACAAGGGATGCACCACCAAGAAGCGAGAGACGCTAGCGGCTCAAGTACCGGAATGGTGGGGATAATATCAGGATGCGCATTTTATTATCCATCTCGGGACCAAGAACCAATGTCGTCTGATAGCTGAGTGCACTAATACGGCCAGCCATCCTTTGTATGAGATTTATGTTTGTCCGCGCTCCGGATACGGAGAGTAAGTCGCAAGCATTACCCAGTTAGGGTTCTGGGTTGACCGTGGTATAACAGGGCCTCTGGCACTGCGCTTTACATCGGAAAACTAAATCAAAAACCCATACAATACTTTGCACTGTTCAATACAACTCTTTGTACATAAATATTGAACAGATCCCTTTTTTGAACACTGGAGATAGAATATGAAAGACCGAACCACAGATGAAAATGGAAAGATTACACTTCATGGCTGGCTCAATGTAGCAGCCAACATCACAGCACTGGTAGCATTTGTGTATTTCATGCTCATAATCACCAGTGTTCACCCAGAACTCTGATGGGTATGCGTCGATGGTTGAAGTCATTCGCCGGCCGCAAAAGTGGTGCCACGCACAATGGCACACCTGGCAGCCATGTCAACACCAAGCGCAATAAACAAAGCGCTCATAAAGCTGAACGTCTAAATTGGAGACAAGAATTGCAAAACCATTTGGACGAAGCTCATCATAAACAATTCAAAGCTAAAGCTCCACAATTCATCACTGTTATTGATGGAGGACGACAGTGGCCTTTACTTATTGATGAACTATGTATTGCTGATAAAGTAATACTGGAAGCAGCATTAAAGGTAAATAAAGATGAAAGATCTTCTTGACAATCCGTACATCGTCCTCATCAGCCTGGTCGCAATCTTCTACGTCCTGGATATACTTGATGAGAAATTCAATTTCACTCACACGAGGTAATCACCGTGAATATCAGTACAAAATCTCAATTCTTTCGTTTTCTTGATCGCAACATTATCTCCAGGACCTGGAGTATTCCATGGAATCTTTGTCCATTCATGCGTTTGATAATATGTAGCATAGTGCTAAATTTATTTCTTGGTGTATTAACCGGCTTAGCATTATTCGGCCTAGTACTCACACCAATGTTTTTCTTTGATAGCCTTGAATTTACAGGCTTCTGGATGGGCTTGTCCATATTATTAGGCGGAGTAACATACATAGGCTCATTTACATTTGGTTTAGTATGGCTACTCCTAGAATACGGTGGCAGACCTGCAGAAGCAATAGGCGGCGCCGTTAAAAATACAATTAATTACATTACAGCAATGGAATCAATAGGAATTATCAGAGCCTGGTTCAAAGCCATGCATGACAAAACCTGTCCGCACATCAATTTCACCAGCTGAGGTACTTTGCCGTGATGCATTTTATATTATTTACTGCACTGCTAATCATTGTTTTTAATCTTCAATGTGCTCTTGCAAGGATAAATCACATACAAAAGCAATTGGATGAAATTTCTCATAAATTAGGAATACCTACTTGGAGCAAAAACCATGATTAACAAGGTACAAGCTTACATTCAAGGACTTATTGGCAGTCTTAAAATGCCACACAAACCACAGGATAATGCTGTTATTCCGCGGTTACCACAAGTACGCCACTCAACACGCACACGCTTGAGCCAACCCGGCTTGAAGCGCAAGGGTGTCAAGTGGCTTCCACCTGTACCATCCAACCCTCATAAACAGGCTCGTAAACCCTGTGACCACTCTGGTGCTCATAGATTCGATCCTATCAGAGGGATGGTTCCTGCTCCAACCATAGACTTCGTACGTAAGCTTGAAATAGCTCTCAGGCGTCGTCTTAACGTCAAAGCAGGTGGCATTTACTACAAGGACACCGGCGAAATGATCAACATACCTGCAGTCCAGGCTATGTTGAAAGCAAAGCGAGAAGCTCTTGTCGAAGAAGCTTATCAAGCTCGAGCACTTGCCACCTAGTTTACACTATGCCGAGTTAATCAAGTCTAACTAGACTAACTCAGTCTAATTCAAACCAACGCCATCCAGGGATTAAATACCGGACATGAGGTTCCCAGCGCACGAAGCACACGACGCGTCGCCTACCGGTTGGATGGCCCCATTGGAGTTTCTATGAACAATCAACACCGCCAAGAAGCCTTAGAGGCCATGTACTCACAGAAGAACAATCATGCTGTATTGCATTCAGCAATCCAATATGAAATGGACAAACTGTTAATTAACTGGTCTCTGAGATGCTGCATTTTAATCAAAGATTGGATGCAGGGAAAATATTACCCCTCAAAGGACAAGCGCATCTCTGAGTTGCGTAAAGTAGTGAATGAAAAGGGGCTTGAACACATTGTTGTGGCTATTACTGCAGCCGTTTTGCATGTGCGTCATACACAAACGATCCAACAGGCAGTGGGCTATTTACAAGCCTACCTGCCACATGAGGATACATTTGCTCGAGCCACCACTGCCGGTGAACTACTGGGCTTATGCTCACGTGAGAACGGACTATTCACTATTGAACACCAAGGACCCGAAGAACCAGCTACTGTAGTGGTTAATCATTGGGACAACATGGATGCAATGTTCCTTAACACCTTTGATTGGATTAATGACACTTCATTCAATCCACCAATGGTCTCTGAACCCGCAGAAGTGACTGACAATTATCATTGCGGGTACTTGACAATCAATGAACCCTTAATACTTGGTAAGCTGACGATGCATGACCTAAAGCAGGATTATGTATCGGTAAATATGCTCAACAAGATAGAATGGTTACTTGACAAAGATGTTTTAGCTGAACCTGAATTACCTAGCAAACCCCTGGAAACAATGAAACAACACCAGCAATTTAACCAGATGGTACAAGACAGCAATTTCGTCTACAAACTCATGGGAACAGATCCCTTCCACTTATGCTGGCAATCTGATAGTCGTGGGAGACTCTACTCTCACGGATACCACATTAACCTACAGGCAGCCCAATATAAAAAGGCATGTCTGTCTTTCAATCGATTTGAGGTATTAACATGAATATCTGGATATCAATAAATGAAAAATTACCAACATCAAATACAATGGTGTTGTTATTCGCACCGAAGAATTACCACACAGCAAGTGGTATTACCTTTGGTTTCTACGATTCATACGCCAACAAATTCTTACATCAAGGCAGTAGCCTAAATAATAATTATGTTGAAGTAAAGGATCAAAGATCACCCACACGTACAGAAGAGTTAAATACTGCTGTTACGCATTGGATGCAGTTACCGAATAAACCGAAGAATGTAAAATGAATACCAATGAAGAACACATCACCAGTATGACTTGCCCAAGTTGCGGTGGGGAGAACATTAACTACGATGGTTTTGACGCCCGTGGTATAACTCGTACCTACCAGGAAGTTTTCTGCATGGATTGCGAGTACGAATGGGATGATGTCTATCAGCTCATTGGTTACATCAGCAACGACCGTCCTGAACGTGAGTATCTACCCACTGAAGCACAGGAACGTGAGGACCTAGTAAAACAACATGGCAAATCTCGTTTAATCAAAGAGATAACAATACCTGCCGGTATTAAAATCATTGAACTGAAATTAACCAATTCAGACAAACTGGATCCCGCAGATTTACAAGGATTTCCACGCTTTACTATTCGTTATGAGGAGGATCTGAAATGATGCATCAATACGAAATTACAGCTGTAATACACACAACTTCAATTGGACGACAACAACCTTTTACCTGTCACAATACACATTCTGTCCGGGACACCGTAGCAGCATTTGATATGTGCCAGGCTTTGGAGATGTTCAAAGAACACTGTTGGAATAACCCAATATTACCACATGAAGTCTCAATCCGGGAGTTACCATGCAAACCTTCACAGGAACAGAATATCTCAAAATCGACATAGCCAATACATTCGGATTGGATCGATTAAATTGGAATAATAGATTGCATTGGTTCCAGGACAATGAACCCGTTCTGGAATCACTTGCAATTTACGCCAAAAATACCATCTTATATCGCAAAAGTGTACGCGCAATGCGTAAAGTACAAAAGGGTGAAACCACCAACCACATCATGGGCCTCGATGCAACTGCATCAGGACTGCAGATAATGGCCTGCCTATCAGGCTGCCACAACACTGCCCGTGCGACCAATCTCATACCACTCGACGACCGTCAATGTGTATATGATCGCGTTGCACAGATGATGAATATGGAAGAAGGTGTTATAACCACCCGGGATGAAGTAAAAAAACCAGTAATGGTGACCTTTTACGGATCCACAGCAAAACCCAAAGAAATCTTTGGCGCAGGACCCGCACTAATAGCATTTTACAGAACACTGGAAACAATGCTGGGCGGGGCCTACGAGCTTATGGGAATCTTCCAAGAGTACTGGAATCCTAGTGCAGAGTATCATCAATGGACTCTCCCTGATGGACACGTAGCACGAGTACCAGTCACTGAAATAGTTGAGAAGTCTCTTGAGATAGATGAATACGCTCACATGCGCTTTGCCTACAGAACCCAGGTAATACAGCCACAACCTCGCTCACGATCATTAGCAGCCAACATTGTTCACTCAATAGACGGCTGGGTCGTAAGACAGATGGTTAGAGCTGCTCACCAGGGCGGATACTGGATGGCACCCATACATGACTGCTTTTATACCAGTCCTAACAACATGAACGATGTTAGAGAAGCTTACAGAACAATACTGGCATGGATAGCAGATCACAATCTTGTATCAAAGATCTTAACCGAAATAGCAGGACATCCGGTACCATACGGACGACGGTCGACAAATCTCAGCCTGTTTATTGGCAATTCAGAATATGCTCTGAGCTAAGAACTTCTTAGGGCGCTCCGCGCCTGCGTAGGACACATCTTGTACCCAATTAAGGTAGCTTTATACCTAATTTGGGTATAGATGTGTCCTTTTTTTTTTACGCATGTTATATCTTACGCATTAAAATTCGATGTATAAGTGTGTGTGCGTGTTAGCACTCATCAACTTGAGGAATCATCATGACAATCGCATCAATAGACCTGATTATGACTCGCATTGCAGGGGCTGAAATACACTCGCCCATTGCAGTATTTCGTGTAGACCCTTCACCTGCACACAAAAATAACAGTAAATTACCATTCCTGGATGCAGTGTTTGCTAACACTGTGAACACATACGTAAGAATTAGAGAATGTGACGTCAATCTTATCGGAGTTTTTTATCGCGACAATGATCCAATCACAGTTATGCGTATATTATTACGCGCAAGGAGAAGGTAATGCCTACTGAAGAAGTCCGTAACCAAATCGAAGTGACAATGGCAGAGGCAGAACCTCTTATCCAGGATCTACTGAATGTAGACCTGGTACCACAATTACACAGCTCTCCGGGTATCGGTAAATCGGCATTAGCCCGAAAGATTGCCCGGAAGAACAACCTGAAGCTCATTGATATCAGACTCAGCCAAGCTGATCCAGCTGATTTCAATGGCTTCCCCTTTATTCTACATCGTGAGAGCCAGAACACCAAGGCTGGTTACGTTCCTATGGATCAATTCCCAGTCGAAGGTGATCCACTTTCAGTGAAAACTTGGAAGGATGAGAACAATAACGGAGTAATAACAAGAGTTCCAGATACTTACTATGATGGTTGGCTCATTCTGTTTGATGAATTCAATTCAGCTCCTCTGGCTGTTCAGGCAGCTGCATACAAAATCATCCTTGACAAGATGGTTGGAATGCACAATCTGCACAAACGTGTTCGCATGATGTGTGCCGGCAACTTGGTTACTGACCGAGCAATTGTCATGAGGCAATCCACTGCCATGCAATCACGAATCATTCACCTGGTCATCCGGGTATGCAACGATGCGTGGCGGAAGTGGGCTGATGAGGTAAAAATTGACCATAGGGTCAAATCTTTTATCTCATTCAAACCAAACCTACTACACGCATTCGATCCAAATCATGATGATTTAACATTCCCCTGTCCTAGAACCTGGGAGTTTATCAGCAAGATTATCGCACCAATGAAGGAAGTCTTAATGGTAAAATTACCTCTCTTAACCGGTGCTGTTGGCGATGGCGCCGGACGAGAGTTTTTCAGCTACACCAAGATTTACGGTGAAATACCAACACTCACAGAAATAATTAAAGATCCGGAGAACTGTCACTTTGGAGACGATCCCAGTATGCAACATGCATTATCTGGCCTAATTGGATTCCACATGGACGGTAAGAACGCAAATCAACTTTGCAAATTTGTGCAGCGACTGGAGATAGACTTCCAGGCACTCACATTCCGGGCTGTACTTAGACGGGAGAAGGCTTTCAAAATCCGCGGAGCAATGTCTATACGGAAATCTACCGGTTTAATCAAATGGTTAGCAAACAACGCGGAGGAAATCGTATGAGTATTAACTGGGATAGAGTATCTAACAATTTAATATGTCCTGATTGCGGTGCTAGAGGACACCTATCTGTAGAAACTGACGGAATGCAAGCAGAACATACACATTTTTGGGCAATATCCAGAGAAGAGGCTCAACGTATTTCTGATGAAACTAGAACAGCTCCTGAAGAATTAAAAGAACTTGTAGATTCATATTCAAATGAACAAGCTGTTACAGCTTTGGAGAAATTAAAATGAAAATCAAAATACCACCATACTTATCACAGATCAAACCCCATGAACCAGGTAGCTGGAAGCATCACCTGGTAGGCGTAAAAATGAAACACCGCGTTTCAACTCCATACCACGCCATCCTTGGACGACGACTACCACAACAGGAATGTCATCACAACATACCTGCTATTAACCACGGTAGAACATGTATTGGAGGACACTCATACCCAATGAATCTACTCAACTTCACGAGGTTGTAGCTATGACAATCATGATCGCCGTTCCCACTGGTACTCCGAAGGTCGAATACGACATGAAGACATTACTGAAGCGGATTAGTAAGAACAAGCTGCAGTTAATGACCAAGAAAGGTACTACCTTTTTCTCGGCACTACTGGCTAACTTGCGAATGGAGATTACCACTAATGGCCCGCCTACTGCCTGCACCAACGGCGTATACATGAAGTTTAACCCGTTCTTTATCTGGCTTCTGCCACTGGACGAACTATTAGGGCTCATGCTGCACGAAACTCTACATGTAGCCTTTGGGCACTGCGTAGCTGGCACTTATAAGGACTTGAACCAAGAAGTACTCGGTATTGCAATGGATCATTACATCAATCTATTCATTACCCAGCTGGGATACAAACTTCCACCTAAAGGATATTGTGATCCCAAATACCGCGGCATGAGCACCATACAAATTTACAAAGCGCTCATGAAGGAAAACCCGAAGCAGAATAACAAATGCCCTTGGGGCAACGATGTCAAAACAGTACCGGAACCCGGTCAAACTGAGCAAGAACATCGGGAGACTGCAATCTCCAATGTTATTAAGGCTGTGCAGCAGGCTGATTTAGCGAAGGATGCCGGCTCTGTTCCAGGTGATATACGAAGGATAGTGGAAGACATCGTAAGTCCACAACTACCCTGGAACCTGATCCTGCAAAATTACATGTCTGAATACAGCAAGTCCGATTACAGCTGGAGCAGACCCAACAGACGATATCTACCTGATTTCTACCTACCAGGATTGCACGGTCGGAAGATCGGACAACTTACAGCCGGCGCAGATGTCAGTGGATCCATGTCCCAAAATGATCTCAACGAAATTATAGGCGAAGTTCGCTACATTTGGGACATGTTAACGCCCACCCTCATGAGGCTTCAAACATTCGACACCGAGGTGCATCTCAACAAAATGTATAACGAAGGTGACGAATTGGATGAACTCGAACTTAAAGGTGGTGGCGGAACTAATGTGCAACCACTGCTGGATTCAATCCGCAAGGAATGCCCATTATTCGCACTGATCTTTACAGACGGCTGTTTCAAAACGCCCAACATGAATGGGATCCACACTGATGTGTTTTGGATCATCAAAGGCAATCCAAAATTCAAGGCTCCACACGGAACCATAATTCACTTTGACCGGAGAAGGTAATGAAACCCTATGCAACAAACTGGAAAAAAGTAAAACCAGATGTACAGTACAGTGAGGAGTTAGAACTCTACTGGTACAAAGACTCTATTTACAATGCACTATCAGCCGCACATAACGGTATTATCGGCATAGGCCGCATTCTCAGAGATATCATAAAAGGTGATAAAAATGAAAATTGATCCACTCAACTTTCCAACACCAGAGAACCTGGTACAACGACTTGCAGCCAGGCACAACCAAACACAATGCACAGTACATGAAAATGGTGTCAGTATTTACGGAGAAGCCGCGGATCGCATCCAAGAACTGGAAGATCGAAACGAGGAAATAATGACCAGATGGGGACATTCACAAACCGTATGGATTGCGCAAGTTAAGAAGTTACGGAAGAAACTTAATGATCGTAATATTAAGGAACAATCATGACAATTCCAGTGCTCCTCTCAAATAGAAAGCTCCGGAGAATGGCCCGTAAAATAGATGCCAAAAACCCGGAGCTTCGTAAATTATACGCCAAACAGAAGGCTAGTAACGAAACCCTCGACCAGGAAGTAGACGAGTTGACCGATGAGGTGAAGGATTTGCTCAATCATAATAAAGAGACTCCTAATGAAAAATGATAATAATCAACCTGATACAGGCTATATGATAATACAAATCGGTTGGGGAAGCAAGTTTTGTTTTCCCTATGTTGCTGGTGAATCATATTTACGAGGATTAGCATCAGCCGATCAAATTATCAAAAACGACGACCATTGGGAGTTTGCCGGTGAAAACCGTGAAGAAGTCAAAGTGGAATTCATGACCACTGAGAATTATAACATCATGAAAGCATACGAAATCATTAAACCTGGAGAGGACGAAGACAATGCCTAAATTCAAAGTACACTGCACAGAGAAACGCCACTACACCGTAGAAATAACAGCACCTAATCTCATGCAAGCACTCTACAAGGCCAACAGACCCTGGTACAAGTGTCTCCGCACTGAGGACGTATCACAACGCCAATTTACACCCCTTACAGCTGAATTTATTAATCCTGGAGAAGACAATGAGTAATATGAATGTTGAAACATTTATAATTCTGGGTCTCCCAGTGGAGATCCAGTACATCATCCATAGTCGACCACATTATATCGAATGGAGCCTGGCAGAACGTCGATCACAGTACACCGAAATGATTGAGATGCTACTGCGGGTACATTACACACAATGGATCGAGAAAACAATCCTAGAATACGAATGGGAGCGCTCACACGAAAATGTAGCACCTGACCCGGAGATGTTCTAATGAAACTAGATATGTCTACTAGATTAAGGTACCTCAAGGAAAGAATTTATGCCGCAGCAAAAATGGGACATAAACACTTAAATCATATAAGTGTATCTGAAATACAAAGTCTTTTTGATTATAAAGAAGAGGTGCAGGCGTTGCCGGATAAGTGGCGCAAAGCAGAAAAAAAGTATTATTTTCCCAGTGCTGGTTTTAAGTATGACGGAAATAGTTGTGCCAACGAAGTGGACGCAATAATGGAGAATAACAATGTCTAAAATTGAACTATCACCCAGCCAACAGAATGTAGTAGATCAATTCCCTGCATTCCTGCTTAGTGAGGACACAGAAATGGTAATCTCTGGCTTTGCCGGTTCCGGCAAGTCCTTCTTGGTTAAGTACCTAGCTGACATCGGTGAACGACAATGTAAACTTGTATCGGTGATAGATCCTGACATTCCCATGCGAAAGATGCACTTCACTGCAACCACCAACAAAGCTGCCCGAGTATTACAAGGTATGTTGGGGCGTGAAGCTCAAACTATCCACTCATTACTTGGCTTAAAGGTCAGAAATGACTATAAAACCGGTAAAGTGTTTTTAAAGCAGTCTGGTGAGGTACAAAGCGTTAGTCACTCACTCGTCTTCATTGATGAAGCCAGTATGATTAACAGGCAGCTATTGCAGATAGTACGTACCACTGCGAAGAAATACACGGACTGTAAATTAATCTTCATCGGTGACAGCTATCAGCTTCCACCGGTCATGGAGGACATCTGCCCAGTCTTCAAGTCTGTGAAACACAACTTTTTCTTAACCGAGATTCAACGCCAGGTCAAAGACAGTCCAATTATCAAAATGTCCGCGGAGTACCGTGAGGCTCTGGACGATCATGAATTGGAATGGCCGCCTATCCCGCATGATGGGCACACAATTATTCACCACACAGAAAAAGACACGTTCTTCGATGCCATCAAGGCGGCCTACACCCAAAAGTATCATGAAAACGATCTCCGGGTCATGGCGTGGTCAAACAAGCGTGTACGGGAATATAACGACTGGATCCGCCGTCTCCAGGGCAGAAATGCACCGTACGAAATAGGCGAACTGATTACCACCAACAAACCCTTGTTTTCCGGCCGCAATATTGTCGCACCCACGGACACTACTGCACACATCAAGAGTGTCACACCATCTCAACGTGAGTTCGAGCTGGGTAATAATCTCCTGGACATCATGAAGGGCTATGACATTGGTCTAGAAGGTTATGGAAGCAAACTATTCTTTGTGCCAGCTGACTGGAATGCTGCCAATAATTTGGCAAAAGTCCGCAGGAAAGACAAGAATTGGGCGGAGTTCTTTGAGATCCAGGAACGTTGGTGTGACTTCCGCGCTACTCATGCTTCCACCGTGCACAAGGCACAAGGAAGCA
>Ga0114923_10003189_pt1 | contig 11070 bp, 11 predicted proteins | sample SumtaG_FD_89578 | JGI IMG/M metagenome (GOLD analysis project Ga0114923, IMG submission 89578) | Deep subsurface microbial communities from Indian Ocean to uncover new lineages of life (NeLLi) - Sumatra_00157 metaG | ecosystem: Environmental > Aquatic > Marine > Oceanic > Sediment | place: near...
ATGTAGGAACCTCAGACAGATATGTTAAAACGGCTGAGACATATGTAGGAACCGCTGACAGATATGTTAAAACGGCTGAGACATATGTAGGAACCTCAGACAGATATGTTAAAATGGCAGAGACATATGTAGAAACCTCTGACAGATATGTTCAAACGGCAGAGACATATGTAGAAACCTCTGACAGATATGTTCAAACGGCAGAGACATATGTAGGAACCTCAGACAGATATGTTAAAATGGCAGAGACATATGTAGAAACCTCTGACAGATATGTTGAAGGGGCAGACAGATATGTTGAAATCGAAGATAGATATGTTAAAACGGCTGAGACATATGTAGGAACCGCTGACAGATATGTTAAAACGGCTGAGACATATGTAGGAACGGCAGACAGATATGTTAAAACGGCAGAGACATATGTAGGAACCGCTGACAGATATGTTAAAACGGCTGAGACATATGTAGGAACCGCTGACAGATATGTTAAAACGGCAGAGACATATGTAGGAACCTCAGACAGATATGTTAAAACGGCTGAGACATATGTAGGAACCGCTGACAGATATGTAGCAACGGCTGGTAGATATGTAGTAACGGCAAAAAAGGGGACAGGCAAATTCCCTTGATTATCTGTTGCTAAAGCTCAAAGATATGATAGAAAGTTAATTTTTATTTTATGGTTTAAAAAACCAGGCGAATGGCAATTTTCGCCTGACCCTAAAATTCAAAATAATTAAAAAATTGTTTGACATTTAACGGTAATTATGATATAAATTTCCTCTCTTCTGATAAATAATAGGACAATGAAGCTCAAACGAGTCGCTTTTTTATGGTTGTTGTTGCTGGTTTTCAGCTTTATTCTGTTTGCTAATTTACTCCACACAGAAACTACCATTGAGCCAGATGACGAATGCCCGATATGTATATGGCAGCGAAACGTTATTGCCATTCCGCTATTATATATTTTATTCCTATTGGCTCTTTTTATCGCCATATTTAATTTCATTGTTATCCAAATCAAACTAAAACCCTTTGGGATCTATTATCATTACAACTCCCGTGCTCCTCCCCTCCTTTTCAGGCACATGGCAATGCAATAAATCGCCAGTCCAACTGGTACCGTCTAAAATGTCGGGCGGCTGCCCTGTGCCGGAATTCACCCATTCAATTACTTTTAAAGATCATATAGTGTCCAATACCCGGTGAAGCGTATTGTTAACCGGGAAATAACTGGGTAGAGTTAAACATGTGAATACCTAATTGAAAAGGAGGAAAATTTAACATGAAAAAAAATGTTTTTTCAATATTGTTGTTGATAGTTTTATTTAATTTTGGTTATGTATACATATATGGAGGTCAGGAAGCCGTCCCTGGCAGCCAAAACCAACAAAAACTAGTACTTGAGGGATGTATCGTGGACGTAGACGGCAATGCCGTACCGGGTTGCGATGTAATTATCCCGGGAAAGAATATCGCTGTAAAAACCAGCAAAACCGGCCGTTTTGTTGTCGTGCTTACCGGCAGCGGCATGGTTCACATCGAGGTATACAAAAGTGGATTTCTTCCGGTCTCCACCAAACCGTTTAAGTGTGGGGGGTATACCACTTTGAAACACCTGGACATAACTCTCCAGAGCTCTCCCCTTGAAGAAGTAGTTGTGACCGGTACCCTTACTCCCAAATTGTACCGTGAAACCCCGGTGAAAACCGCGATTGCGTCAAAAAAAGATATCGAGAAAAAGGGGGCGATTTCCCTGGCCGATTCGCTGGAAATCATTACCGGTGTCAGGGTGGAAAATAATTGTCAGAACTGCAATTTCAACCAGGTGCGCATCAATGGAATGGAAGGAAAGTATTCCCAGATTTTGATCGATGGGTTACCTATTGTGTCTGCCCTGGCAGGGGTCTATGTACTGGAACAAATTCCTGCCAACATGATCGAAAGGTTGGAAGTGGTCAAAGGCGGCGGTTCTCCCCTTTACGGTAGTAATGCCGTGGCGGGTGTGGTGAATGTTATCACCAAAAAAACCCCAAAAGTCCGGAACCCAAATATCCCTTTCCCACGAATCCATAAATAAAAAACCCAATACAGTTTTATCTTTTAACTCCAATTATACGTCGAAAAATTACGCCACCAGGGCATCCTTTTTTACCAATTACCAGCACCGCGAACATATGGACTACAACGACGACGGTTTTTCAGACCTGGGCGAATTAAAGAACCTGGGTTTAGGTGCCAATTTTAGCCATTACTTTAATGACCTCAATGGAAAATTAAAGTTAACCTTTGCTACTATTTTTGAAGATCGCCGGGGCGGTAATAAATTTGATAAGCCGGAGCATTTCGCCGACGTCGCCGAATCCATTCGAACCTATCGCACGGACCTGGGGCTAGGCTGGGATCAGACCTTTGGTGAAAAATCGATACTGGGAATCGACGGTTCTTTCTCTTTTACCAAACGAAATAGCTATTACGGTGCGGGACAGGACCCCAATGCCTATGGACAAACTAAGAACCCGGTATTTTACGGGAGACTAATCTTCAACAATTTTTCCCTTGAGGATCACCATATTATAATGGGTGTTAGTTACAAGTCCGACAGTATCGAAGACCTGTCTCCAGCGTACGGTCGCGCCATCGATGCCACCTATACTGACCTGGGATTTTTCCTCCAAGATGAAATCGAGATGTTTCATCATACCACCACTTTGTTGTTGGGGATCCGGGGAGATAAGCACTCCCAGGTTGACCGGGTGATTTTCAGTCCCAGGGCCAGCCTGCTTTATAAGGGTATCGAGAATTTTACTTTTCGTACTACCTATTCCACCGGGTTCCGTGCGCCCCAGGTATTTGATGAAGACCTTCATATAACCCAGGTGGGGGGTGAAGGTAAGTTAATTGTAAACCGTGATGGTTTAAGGGCAGAAAATTCCTACAGCTTCACCCTGGGCATCGATTACGGAAAGCAGGTTTTGAATGAGTTGTATCAATTCAGTATCAGTGGATTTTACCATCGGCTGGATAATGTGTTTACCCTGGAGGAAACAACCCCCATCCCCAGTGCCCGTGTCTTTGAGCGCTTCAACAGCGAAGGTGCGAAGGTTTACGGTATTGAAGTGGAAGCTGGTTTTAAATGGAATAATACATTTGAGATATTTACGGGGTGGACGTTCCAAAAGAGCGAGTTTGCAGAGCCGGAACCGGACTTCGGCAGTAAAGACTTTTTCCGGTCACCCAATGTATACGGCTCGGTACGAATCTCATGGGACATCCCGAAATTCCTGGATATCCGGACTGAACTCAATTACACCGGTCCCATGAAGGTCCCCCATTTTGCCGGTTATATTGAAGCGGATGTACTGGAAGATAGCGCCCCCTTTGCTGTGCTGAACCTGACATTGAGCAAAAAAATCGGCTTTGTAAAGGGAAGCGGTATAACGCTTTCAGTTTCTGTATACAATCTCCTGGACCAGTATCAGGATGATCTGGATAGGGGGATGTATAGGGATGCCGGGTATGTTTACGGCCCTCGTTTTCCTCGCACGTTCCGGCTGGGGTTGAAATATAATTTTTAAAACCACAGCAGTCGATAAGAAAAGAAAAGGTGCCAGGCAAGAATGCCGCTAATTTAAAGCGATATTTTTTAAATTCCCACAAATTCTTTTGAAAATCTTTTTATTTTATTTCCGGTTTTAAACCGATGACCTCTGCGATTTCAATAAAAAACAAAATACCCCGGCCACTCTCTTCCAGGGGGCCGAGGACTTTTCTTACCAGTTCTTTTAACGGTTCAATTTTTTCTTCCTCGATGATGGATAATATGGTTTTATTATAGGGCCTGGACCCGGCAAACATAAATCGCAGCCCGGCAAATATGGGTATATCGGAAGAAAGGATATGCCCCATCCCGATGGAATCGATGATGGTGGCGCCGGTGACGCCGATTTCAACATATCCTTCCACCAGCGTTTCCAGTTCTTCTTCTTTATTTAAAACCAATACCGCCAGTTTCATTAAATTGTTTTTTCCTTTTCCAGGAGAATGTTATAGACTTCATCGGCATTCCCGGTTTTTTTCGTGTCTGCCACAATATCGGTGCAGCGGACCAACCGGCCGATATGGGCCAGGGATTTCAGATGCATGCCCACATCCCGCTCATCGCTCATGAGTAAAAAAACCAGGTAAACATTTCCATTGTCCGGCGCTTTAAAATCAAGCCCGTTTTTTATCAAGGCCATAGAAAAAATGAATTGGGGAAATTTATCTGAAAAGATATGAGGGGCTGCGGCACCTTTACCTATGGCAGTTGATTGAACATTCTCTCTCTTGACAAATAACCGTTTAATCGCTTCTTTATTGTTAATGATACCCCTTTGCTTCAAAAAACCGGAATAGTCCGCGTAAAAACTGTCCGTATCTTCATAGGTATCGGCAATAAAAATATTTTCTTTTTTTAACATCTTTGCCAGGTTCATTAAATTCTCCTTCTTATATCGTCAGAATTCCCGAAAAAACCGTCCTTCCCGGCAGAAACCAATATTAAATTCATCTCATCATCGGTCTCTAGTTTAAGGGTTTTCCCCCAGGGATCGATTATATTGCTGTTTACCCTTATATAATAAGGAACCAGCTCATCCAGGATGTCAGGATACTCGCCTTTGTCCATATAGTACGAATCAAGTGCCGTTTTGATGGTGTTTACCTGGGCATCGATAGACACATCGTCTGCTTTATCCTTCGCAGTCATTAATTGTTCTATATAGGCTTTCTCCCGGCCGCAGCCGCACTTCTTAGTGGTAAAGAGCAGCAATATAATAAGCAGCGCGATTAACATCGAAAGCAAAATTCTCATAAGGGTATTTTATAATAATGAAAAAAAAATCACAATAATATTTAAAAAAAAAATTGAAAATTTTATCCGCGGCGGGTCAGAAGTCCTCGGCGAGGGCAACCTATTAAAAAATAGGTAGTTGATAGAAATAGAAAATATGTTATAATTGAGAATCCTGGGCCAGAGGATAACATAATGGACGATGAATTTGTTTTAACTATTTTGAAGACTATCGACCTTTTTTCAGAACTGGATAACCCGCCATTAATTGAATTGGGCCGTCTATTTAAAGAGAAGATATACAATCAGAAAGAGACCATATTTAAGGAAGACAGCATTGGCAATTCAATGATGATCATCGCTTCCGGGGAAGTACGGGTTTCCCAGACACCGGGCGATAATACGGAAGAGACCTTAGTCGTTTTGAAAAAAGGGGATGTTTTTGGTGAAATGTCTTTGCTGGAGGGATTGCCCCGTTCCGCCACCACTATTGCCCACACCAATGTTATCGTGCTTGAAATCACCCGCAGCGATTTCCTGGATTATTTAGAAAAAGATAGTGAAAGCGGTGTTAAAATATTACTGAAACTATGCAGGACACTATCGTCACGATTACGGGAGACGGATGTCAAATTAAAAACATTTATTAGTCTCAGCCAATGGATCTAATGCTCAATTACAAAAATAAGCAACACCGGTCAGTGTTACTTATTTTTGCAACTGAACACTAAAGGAGGAATAATGATAAAGAAAATTCTTACGTTTGTTTTCTTAACTTTTTTAATTGCTGCGTTTTTGCTAAGTCTCGAAACACCGGAAAAATTCCTGGGTTTTAAACCCGGGACCGACAAACAATTGGCCCATTATAAACAAATCAAAACATATTTTCTTAAAGCAGGGGAAGAATCCCCCCGGGTGAACACCTATTTAATCGGGAAAACCACACTGAACAACGACATGGTAATGGCGGTGATTTCTGCGCCGGAAAACATTAAAAACCTGGATAAATATAAAGAGATCAGCAGGAAATTGTCGCTGGCTGAAGTGGGAAAAAAGGAAGCCGATAAGCTGGCGGCAGAAGGTAAACCCATCGTGTTTATCACTTGCAATTTACATTCCAACGAAATCGGCTCTTCTCAAATGGCCCTGGAATTGATATACAAGATGGTCACGGATAATTCAGCCGGGACCATGAAGATATTAAACAATGTCATATTTGTCTTTGTGCCCTCTGCCAATCCCGACGGCCAGGTGATGGTGGTGGACTGGTATTATAAATACAAAGGCACCCAATATGAAGGAAGCAACCTTCCCTACCTCTACCACTGGTATGCCGGGCACGACAACAATAGGGACTGGTTTAAGATCAATTTAAAAGAAACATGGAATATTACGAAGCAAATGTACTTCCACTGGTTTCCCCAGGTAATGGTGGACGAGCACCAGATGGGCGGTTCCGGTGACCGTTTTTTTATTCCCCCTTATGCCGACCCGCCCACTCCCGGCATCCACCCCCTGGTCTGGAGAACCATCAATTTATTCGGCTCCTGCATTGCTTATGACCTGGAGACGTTGGATTATGCCGGCGTGGCTTCCCGGGGTTTTTTCATGGGGTGGTGGATCGGTGCTTTGGACGATTGCGCCTGGTTTCACAATATCCCCGGTATTCTATTTGAAGCCGCATCCGTGCGCGTTGCTTCCCCTATTTATATCGAACCCGAAGAAGTCAGGAGCCCGCTCAGCAAACATAACGAAGAACGCATGTTCAGCCCCAATCCCTGGAAAGGGGGCTGGTGGCGATTGGCCGATATTGTTAATTACGATTATCACGCCACCCTCTCGGTACTAAAAACCGCGGCCACCTACCCGCAAGAACTGCTGCTGAACTCCTATAAAATGGCCGCGGACAATATTAAAAAAGGTAAAACAGAACCTCCTTTTGCCTATATCGTTCCCAAAAACCAGTGGGACCCCTTAACCGCTGAAAAATTTATCAAAACATTGCTCAAATCCAATATCAACGTATACAAACTAACCCATCCCTTGCAAACGCAAACAGGGAATCTTTATTTTAAAACGGGGGCTTATGTGGTTCCCCTGGCCCAGCCCTACCGGAGCTTTGTTAAAAATATATTTGAACGGCAGCATTACCCCGATTTGAGGAAAAATTCAAAGGGATCGCTTGTTTTACCTTACGATGGCGCCGGTTGGACCCTGCACCTGGCAATGGGTGTGGAGGCAAAAGAAGTCGAAGAGCCTTTCAATGGTGAAATGGTTCCTGTCGGTCTTAATGACGTCTATACCAGGGAGTTCCCCGCAGATCTCGACGATTTTATCATTCTCGATGCAAAATTCAACAATTCATTCCCGGCGGCTTCTGTTTTGTTAAAAAAGGGCGTCGATGTGTGGAGAAATTATAGCAGCGCTGTTGTTGCCAAAGGAGCGTTTGTTGTCAAAAAAGCGGAAGCCCTGGATACGTTGAAGGAAATTAACCAAACCATGCCGTTGATGATTCACAGTGAAAAAGAGCTGCCTACGGAAAAATTTAAAAAATTGAAACCCTTTAAAATTGCCCTGTACCAGGAATGGGGGCACAATATGGTGGAAGGTTGGACCCGGTATGTTTTTGATGAATTTAAAATTCCTTACGACACGGTTCATCCCAAAGATGTGCTGAAGAAAAATTTTTTAAAAAAGTACGATATTCTTGTGTTTGTAGGTACCACCAAAACGCAAATCGAGTCCGGCAAGCCGCCCAAGAAATGGGAGAAGTGGTTTACCCCCCTGCCCCCGGAATACAGCGGAGGTATCGGTGAAAAAGGCAAAAAAATATTAAAAGAGTTTCTAAAATCCGGGAAAACCATTATTTTTATGGGCGGGTCCTGTGATTATGCCGTCGATGCCTTTAAACTCCCGGTTACGAACATTGTCAAAGAGAATTCAAAAGTTACCTGTCCCGGTTCTTACCTGGAAGTAGAAATCAAAGAGTCGGAATTAACCCTGGGAATGGCAGCCAAAGCCGCGGTGTATTATTATGGGGACCCGGTATTCAAGACGTCTTTACCCAGGAGTTCCGCCCGGAAACGGCGCACCCCGGTGACCTTTGCCCGGCGCGATCTTCTTTTATCCGGTTACCTTGAGGGAGAGGAATACCTGGCAAAAAGGGCCCTGGTGGTAGATTTTAGCATCGATAACGGCCGGATTATCCTGCTGGGACCGGACATTATTTACCGGGCCCAGAGTGAAGGCACGTATAAAATTATGTTCAATTCACTTTTTACAGCAGGGCGAAAATAATAGATGAGGTTAACCACGAAGGACACGAAGGACGCGAAGAAGGGATATAAAAGGCTTACGGAGAACGAATGGCAGAAAAAAATCGCGTTTTTTAAAGCCAACCACAGCCCTTGCCGACTCTGTCCCCGCCAGTGCCGGGCAGAGAGAGAAGAAGACATACCCGGGGTATGCGGTGCTTTAAAGGATGTAAAAATCGCCTCTTACAATATCCACACCGGTGAAGAACCGCCGGTTTCAGGTACCCGCGGTTCCGGGACTGTTTTCTTTTCCGGCTGCACGTTGAAATGTGTGTTTTGTCAAAATTACCCCATTTCTCATCTTTTAAACGGGGAGTTTTATTCCATCGATGAACTGGCAAACATATTTTTGCATTTGCAGGGCCGGGGGGCCCATAACATCAACCTGGTCACCCCTACACCTTACCTCTACCACTTTGTCCGGGCCCTCCACCTGGCACAAAAGCAAGGGTTAAACATTCCCATTGTGTATAACACCAGCGGTTATGAACAACCGGGAATTATAAAACACTTAAATCACCTGGTGGATGTTTACCTGCCGGACCTAAAATATGTGGAAAATAGAATTTCCCACAAATACACCGGTGTAGACAATTATTTTGAATATGCTTACCCTGCCATTACCGAAATGTTTAACCAGGTAGGGATGCTGCAATTGGATGAGGATGGAATAGCACGTAACGGTGTTATTCTCCGACACCTGATTTTGCCCGGCAACCTGGAGAATTCCAAAAGGGTATTAAAAACCATTGGGGAAAGTCCGTTTAAGGGGTCTCATTTAAGCCTGATGAGTCAATATTTTCCCGCCTATAACGCCTGCCGAAATTCGGAAATCAACCGGCGTCTGCTTCCCGGAGAATACCGGGAAGTGAAAGAATACGCTTTGCAATTGGGGTTTTCTAACGGCTGGTTCCAGGATATCAACTAAAAAGTGCCGAATTATGAATGATGAGTGATGAATGATGAAAAGGACTTTTACGTGGCCCCATTTTAATAGACGTAATAGACGTTCGAATCCCTTATGGGGAATCGTTTGCCTGCTGAGGTTGAGTCGATGGCCGTAAAACCCCCAGGCCAACTCCGGGTCCTGGTGGAACCATCCGGGATTGGCCATGTCGATAAAACTTAATCCCAGCCGGGCAAAGGGAGGGTAGGCTTTCCAGAAGCCTTCATTGCCCCGGAAATCCGGGAGTCCTGAATCCACCCCCATTCCTGCTCCCGTGCATATTAATAAAGCGCCGGCATCCCTGGTAACCGCCGCTGCCTGTGTTATCGATGTTTCTATTTCTTCTCTGTTTTCCATAAGACCTTCCAAGTATAGATAATATAGAAAATAAAATATGTTGTCAAGAAATGCCTGTGCACATGGACGAGCCGATACCAAAAAGATTTTTTTTAGCCACAGAGGAAAAATTTAAAAAATGTTGATATATTTAAAGAATGGCATTATAATAGAGTCGATGAAAAAAAATATAATTATTTTGGAAGAACTTAAAGAGTTGCTGCGGGCCAATTTTGGCGATGATATAAAGAGTGTTATCCTGTTTGGGTCCAGGGCAACCGGGGAGGCACATAAAAATTCCGATTATGACGTTTTGATCGTTTTAAACCGGGATTATGACCGGGAATACCGGCGTAAAATCACATCGGTTATCCTTGATATGGAATTGAAGTACGACATCTTTATTGACGCGAAAGTGATTTCAACCAATGAGTTGTATAATACAATTAAAGGGAAAGAACCATTATATGTGGACGCAATACAAGAAGGCATTCATGCATGACAATCAGTAAGGAAGATAGAGAGACTTTAATAAGATACAGGATAGAACAAGCCTATGAAGCGATTGAGGATGCCGAATTATCGATAAATCACAATAAATTGAAAATGGCGGTCAACCGTATATATTATGGAATGTTTTACATATTGTCTGCCCTGGCGTTAAAGTATAAATTCAAAACCTCCAAACATCAAGAATTGATTGGCTGGTTTAACAAAAATTTCCTCAAAGATAAAAAAATTGATCGAAAATATGGAACAATTGTAAGAGACGCTTTCAACAACAGGTCTGATGGCGACTACGGCGCTTTCATTAAGTTTGTGAAATCGGATGTTTTAAAGAACTTTGAGGATATGAAAGATTTTATTTCAACCATCGAGGAATATATTAATAGACCCGTTCCGAGTGATGAGCAGAAATAGCCGAATTCTTTTGCCTTTACGTCTTTTAATCTGGGAGCACTTCGCGCGGATTATAAAAACGCCGAAGGCGTTTATTTAAAAAAGTCCGAAGGACACCTTATCTATCATAGTCTATCATAATTATCAGCGTTTATCAGCGGTTCTGACACTATTTATTACTTTTTTCTTTTTTTATTTATTTGTATTTTGCCAGGATTTCTTTAATCTTATCGGGCCGGTGGAATTCTTTTTCAAATTCGCTGGCCGGGTAGATGGCTAAGTTTTCTACAAATTGAAATTGAGACAGGGCCTGCTCATGACCGGTAAAGAATTTTTCCGGGGTATACGTCAGCCAGGTGTGGGGGTCAAAGGTATAGAAGGTCACCAAGCATTTGCCGGTGTTGACATCCCACAATTTGACGGTGTTGTCAAAAGATGCCGAGGCCAGCAGGCGGCTGTCCGGTGAAAAGGAGACGCTCCTAACATAATCGGAATGTCCTTCCAGTGTTTTGCTGAGCCTCCCGGTTGCTGCGTCCCACAACTTCACGGTGTTGTCTGAGGATGCCGAGGCCAGCAGGCGGCTGTCCGGTGAAAAGGAGACGCCATTGACCCAATTTGAATGTCCTTCCAGTGTTTTGCTGAGCCTCCCGGTTGCTGCGTCCCACAACTTCACGGTGTTGTCATCGGATGCCGAGGCCAGCAGGCGGCTGTCCGGTGAAAAGGAGACGCTCCAGACACTG